>Ga0163217_1092902_pt1 | contig 17789 bp, 16 predicted proteins | sample SynspAceP_FD_185933 | JGI IMG/M metagenome (GOLD analysis project Ga0163217, IMG submission 185933) | Saline lake microbial communities from Ace Lake in Antarctica - Synechococcus sp. Ace-P (PacBio error correction) | ecosystem: Environmental > Aquatic > Non-marine Saline and Alkaline > Saline ...
AAAAAGAGAGAGAATGAATTGCTGCAAAGTTATTTGAAAGGTGAATAAGCTTCAAGAAATTGAAATCTGAGGACCCAAAAAGGGAAGACGGAATAAGAAAATAAAAAAAAAAGGGCCCCTTCGGCCCCTTTTTTTTTTTTAATGAACTAAATAGTAAATTTTAAACCAAACACCTCCCAAATAAACCCTATTTTCTAAAGGCTTCTAGTCCCCTCCTAATCCGTCTTGGGCCTTTTATCTTGGTTCCTCTAGCCCTCCTAAGCCCTTCTTGTCCCCTCTTAAACAAAGTCCCCTAGCCACTAGAATCTTTTCATTAGTTTTTTTTTCTCCTAACATCCAAGTAGCTATATCCCATTTGATCCCGCATCACAAAAGTAAGTTTTTGGCAGAAGATGGGCTTATTTCCATCACCTCCGGGGTTAAATAACTAGGCTTGCGGGAACATTCCAAAAAGACATTGCTTTGGTCCACAACATGTTAAAGAAATTTGAACACCCACCTCTTTCAAAGCGCGTTTTGATCGCTATCATATTTGGATTGTCGATTCCTATTTTTCTGATAGGCCGCATCCGGTTCCTCCTACTAGGGAAATCCCAACCATGGATCACTGCCACTATTTTAATTTTTATCAGCAGGCCAATCCATTTGGCGATATGCAAATTATAGGTTTCTGGCTGCCGATTTTCGGTGATTGTAGAATGTAATTTTGGGTTGAATCTTTTATTCTCCCATAGAGATCTAGACTATTTTATATTCCAGAGAAAGGATCGTAGGGCATCGCGAATTTTTCAATTGGAATCACCCCTACCCAAGGATCAAAAGTTTCAAAGGCTGGAATAAGTCATTTTGGCCTTTGATATGCTCAGGGCATAGTCATTTGAGGCAAATGAAATTCATCTGAGCCCCGTAGCTGCTAGCAAAAAGGAAAAGAATAAGGTGTTTTTTTTCATAAAAATCAGATTATAGTAAGAATGGATGAAAGTGTTAAGTAATTAATAAAACAAGTTCTTTTTGGTCAATTAAAATAAGAAGCTAAATAAGTCAAAAAAAAATATTATTTGACTCTTAAAAAAATCAATAGTTTTCCATCTATCTTTACTTTTGACGGCCAATATCAACCAATAATGATTGTTCAAATCATTTTAACTCCTTGTCGATTGTCCTATTAGTTAAGGAGCAGATTGGCTAGTCGATGGCGCATCGGTTCTGCCAAGAAGCACAACGTCTCAGATTTGGCTATCGATTGAACCATCGTTGCATTTTGGAACGTCGGCTCCGGAGTTGGTAGTCAATGAGTTTGCTGCTCAGGCAATTTCCCAGACATCGTCTATGGCAATATCAATTGCTCAAATAATTTCAATCTTTCCTTATTCTCGGCATAGCAGGGATAATCACTCCCTAGCTGTTCAGTCCAGCACAAGTTTTTGAAGGAAATCCCTTTTTCATTCCCTAAGCAGCGATAGGTGTGCTTTTTCTGGCAAATAATTATTTCGTAAGCGCCACAAAAGAAATCTCATTTATTGACGCCCGTGAATTTTACTTCGCATTATTTGTGGGTTTCTGTATTATGTAGGACGCAACTTAAATCAGATCCAATGCCGATAGCCGTAGAAATAAGGATTATTCTAACCTTAAGATCTGGGGTTTCTAATCGGAAATTGGACTCGCTGGATGGTTGGAGAGGTAATTAGTAAGTCGATAACGCCGTAGCAATGGCTCAGACTTAGGAGTCAGTGAAAAATATAGCTTACCAATCGTTTGCTGGCTGGCACTTCTCTACCGAGCTAGCCACATCGGTAGTCGCACTCTTCGGAAAATGCAGACATCGCCATTGGAAATATTATCGGTTCAAATATTTTCAATCTGCTGTTGGTCATAGGCTCAGTGTCTAATCCGACCATTAGATTTCAACGAATCCTTTAACATGGACCTTTACATCTTATTGGGGGAACTGCTTTCTTATTTTAGCTCATGTTTTTATTGGCAAAAACATCAGCTGAGATGGCAATCACTTCTCCTTCTATGCGTAATTTGGCATATACCGGATATCTGGTAAAAGTATGGAAATTTCTAACCAGATAACGCGGATGCACTCCTATTTTGAATTGGCAAGTTTAACCACCATTTCCAATCCAGTTGTTGAAATTCCTGTTGATCTACTGATCATCCTGCTTTGCCCCCACCTGCTTAACCGATTAAAAATTCCTCCACTTTTGGGATTACTCATCCCGAGCTTTAGTGGGCCCAATGGATAGGCCTGAATCGAGCGTGATAGTGGCATTTCATTCTATCCGGAACTGCAGGATTATTAATACATCATGTTTTGGGCAGGTCCTGGAGATTGATTTGCAGGATTTCAAAAAAACAGCAAAAAAAGTCTGGTTTTCGGAATGTTCACTTTTTTTGATCCCCATGTTTCTTGGGATTTGGCTGGCTTGTACTTGCTCCAAATGACCCTTGATTTCGTCTATTTTACTTGCCGAGTATGTTTGCCTCCCATACCCTGATCGCATATCCATTGATCTCAAAATTAGGGATCGCAAAAAATCGAGCTGTTAATATTACCGTTGGGGCACCCTGATCACAGATACTTTGGCGCTTTTGGTTTTTTGGCGATTATGCATCGGATCTCAAAAGGGTGAAAGTTAAATCTTGGGCTTTTGTCAAGTTGGATTTTCCTCATTGGCAGTTTTTTTTTTGCGCAGTGATTATATTTATTTTTCCACGAGTGGCCGTTTGGTTTTTTTAAAAATATACTGACATTCCTCCCAATTATTTTCGTAATTAGTAGTTTCTCTTGGGCGCGGCAATGCTGAGCTTTGCAGGAGTAGAAGCGATCATCGGTGCCTTCTTAGTGGGATTGTCGATCATTCTCTGATCCCTCTACCTCACGTGATGAATCGGGTGGAGTTTTGTTGGCAATGCAATCTTTTATCCCTTCTCTTATTGGAGTGGGCAATGTTGGTGGATTTCCGGAATTCAATCAATGGCTGGGAGACACATCTGGGTTGCTTTTTGGTCTGGACGGGGATTGCTATGTTAGCTAGTGTTGGGCCGCCTATGCCACTCAGAAATCGCTTTTAACTTTTCGATGACGAGCGAGAATAATCTTCGGGCTAAGAACGCCCAGGCGGCAGCTACCTTGGCAGCGGGTTTTGATCGGCTACAATACTATTTTTGGGTACGGAGCGAATTGGGAGAACCGATCGACTGCTTTCGGAAAACCATACTGAATGGAACAATCGTAATGATCCTCGTGACTTGCACGAATTGCTCACTAGAAAGCTCAAAAAGGCGCAAAAAATATCGCAATGGCCGAATCGCCGCTCGACAAACCAATAACCTCGAGATCCCTTGAGCGAATCTTGATCCCAGTTTCGAAATCAGGAACATGCGGAACGAATTGAATTCAATCTAGCATCCTCATCCAATCGCCCAAAAAGAAGGCGAAGTTGTACGCCTTAAGTATTAATCAATCCTGATCTGCAAGATTCTGGTTTTGCTGAAATGAAGGCCCTCAAAAAACGCTAAGCAAAGCTTCCGAAACTGCTGCTGCTACGGATCATTTCCTCTATGAATTACTTTGCTATGACACCAGCATCGAGCATGGAATCTCAAGTGTATCCACGGAAAACAAAATCACATGTGACCTAATTCTAGGACTTCACGAGAAGCAAGGAATGAGCGATAGCTTGCTGGGAATCTCACCGAAAATCTCCTTAGCCGAAGTAATACGGCCACTTACATCTACAAGCAAACTCGAATCTCAACCATTTTGGACTCACCGTAAGACATTTGGTCTTTAATTCCTCCGGAGCGGAACGCATGAGCTGGGCCTTTCCTTTTGGTTAGTGAAAGTCTGGATTATCGCCCGTAATACCGGATGCGCGAATGTGCTTTTACCTTTCCGAAGTACTTCAAGTTTACATTGTCCCGACCATCTTGAAAAATCACCCTATCCGCTTGAGTTTCGTCCTTTTCCAACTGGGGAGGAATTGGGAATTAAATATTATCCTCAAACCTGATGACAATCTCATCATGGTGCTCAGCCAAAGGTGAGATCTATCATCCAAAATGGAGCGGTCCCAGAATTTAAAAGCACACATTTCCTGAAAGTCCACAGCTTCATTCTGATCTACCCAACCAACCCAAAAGCTAGCGGACTTCGACAGTTTAGAAATGATCCATGGCTCACACTTGGGTCCAATGGAGGCGGCTGAACTTTTATTGGCAAGGCTGATTTTCTAGCTTTTTTTTAGAAAAAAAGTAATCGATTTTTAATAGTGGGGAAGCACAATCAAATGCTTAACTAGTAAATTAAACTATGAATTTTTGTTTCCAGAGCTTCGATTTGACTTCCTTTTTACTTTTTTCAGTAGGAGTAATTTACTACTGGCTCTTGGCCCAGCAGCGTGCTTGAATTAAGATAAAGCTTACTAGTCAAAAATCTCCCCTTTTATCATTTCTCGAACCCGAGACCATTGTAATTCAGGGGGAATAGAATACTTTTTTACACCAAAATTCAGCATTCAATCCGAGATCGAGAATAAACGGTGGAGTCTTGGCATTACTTCTGACCGGGGCAAAAACAGGATTTTCTTATGGCGAAGTAAAAGCGAAAATAAATTTTCAATAGAAAAAGTTTTACCTGGGGATTCGAGTTTTTCTATGTGCAGAAGGATTTTTATCCGAACAGATGATTCCTACAGGCCCATTTAAAATAAAAACTTTGTATGATACCGCTCAAATCAATTTTCAAGTCTTGGTACCGGTTTAAAAGTTTGGGCATCAGTTTATATTTCTGACAATATATTATTGGATTCTTTTATCGGATTTGGGATTCGGTTCCAGGTATCGGGAAAATCGACGTGATTGAACTCTCGGAGATTCAAAACAGAGAGTTTTTTGATGGAATTTTTGGGCAGGGGATCGCTACCGCTTTAATGGGTGGGACTCGGTAATGCATTTAACAATAGGAATTAAGGTGGGGATTTTGACAGGGAAAGATTAAAGCTTTTTTTTCGCAAATAATTTAAGCTCTATCCTTTTCAAACACCACTGAACTTCAGTACAGTTCTATTGGCATCTATTAGCTTTAGCAGATTATCTGATGCATTCAGGTAATCTTACAGCTACCCTCAAACCTATTTTTTCAGCATGAAAAATTTTGCCAATCACTCTTTTCACGATTTCTATCCTATCAGGCTTTTCTACTCATCCAAACGGTTGGATTGCGCAGCAAAACCAACGCCGGTAAGTCAGCGGAAAATCCTAGACCAATCAAGTAAGGACCCATTTCCTTTTGGCAGCAATTGCCATTTTTATCCCTCCAAGATTCCCCCCCCCCCCCCCCCCCCCTCCCCCCCTTGATTGATGGAGCCATTTCGGGGAAAAAGGAGAATTGAAGTGCGAAATGCCCCTCGGCACCCTATTATGGATTGATTTGAATTCATGGGCTTCGAATCATTTAAAACAGGCAACTTCTTCGCTTTCTCAAGCAGCCAAATTTTCAACTTAAGAGATTTTTATCGAATCTACAGCATCAGATTTGCAGAAGTGACTGTCCAAGGAAGAAAAACGCTGATGGAGCTTTCGGCTCGACAAACGAATCTTTAAACGTTCGAAACGATCTGGCAAATGCCGGAGGAAGCAGCCCTCAGATATTTTGATGAAATCTTCCTTCCGTGTCGGTGGATCCGGAATGGAATGTCCGGCCTTCGTGTTCCAGCAATGTCCGATTCTGATCGATGCAAACCCTTCCGGCTAGTCCAGTTTCAAAGGTGGTGCCGGCCTACGACAGCTTCAGGCCAATATGGTCGAGCGAGTGGAAGTCATCCACTATCCCTCTGCACGCTATGAAGGCAGAAGGCATGGCAGGAAGTATCCAACATCATTCTCAAAAAAGATAACAATGCAGGATTTCAATGGTTCCTTGAAGTCATCCACCGGCACGGCCTCTAAATCTCGGCTTTTTCTACCAATCTCACTATCGCAAAACAGGATCAACTGGTTTACAATTATAGCCTCGCTCGGGTATCAACACCAATGTGAGCGAGCTATATCCAAGAAGTGTATATGAAAGATGGGACAACTTCAATTTTGATCAGAATAATTCCGGCTGGTTCAAAAAGCTTCAATAACATCCGGGGCGTCTTGGACTATTACTTCAATGAGAAAAGCAATGCTTGAACTGCTCCTAACTCTGGAGACGAAGCGATGCACGCCGAATCACGGACATTCGCTATGAAGAGTTACCTGAATAGCTTTGATAATTACCACCTCGGCTACTCGCTACGTCAACAAGACGAAACCGAAGCAGAACCAATTCAGAGGTGATCGTGAAGTTTACAAAGAAAAGCTTTGAGCAGAAAGGCCATGAACTCAACCACCGCTTTTCACTTCTTGAATTATTGGGAGCGATCGGATCCAGAAGTTTTACTGAATCTGCCTTCTCCCACTGCTGGCAATTTGTCCAAAACCTCAAGATCTGCTCCAGACTTCACTCAATGAACTGAGTATGAAAATCAGTAATTTACTCAACTGGACTATGTGAAGCCTTTTCAACCGAGGGAAATTTGGAAAACTGGATTGCGAACGAGTTTTTCGTAGAATTGGAAAAATGGATATGTAGTCTCCGAAGAAATGAAACAGGCTAATTGGTCCACTCCAGAGCCTTTGGGATTAATGTGTTTTCTCTACAATGAAAATATCCTCGCAGCTTATGGATCTGGGCAAACAAATCAGGGAATTGGAGCTATGCAAGCAGGATTAAGAGCTGAGCCTACGGATGTAGAAACTATCCTTGGTTGAGACCAATGAAGCGTAATCCTAGGAAGTAACCCAACCTCTTTTCCGAGTGCGCATTTGACTTTCAATAATTTCTTCGGAAAATGCTTTTTCAATTTGAGCTATAGCAGAAGGGTTCGAAGACCGTGTTTTAACAACGAATTTGAGTCCTTATGGTGACTTTCTCGATCAGCGGAATTTTTCAGCGGAACCCCTGACCTAAACCCTGAGTTTTATGGATGCTTCGAACTGGGGCATATCAAAGTAACTTCGAAAAGGGGACGCTCTTCTCCACGGTTTTATTTCCGAAATACAACCGACAAAATCAGCGAATCCCGAAGGGTCATGACGAATGGATTCTCAGTGACTGCTCCATATAATTTGACTGGAGAAAAGTCTTTCGGAGTGGAATTCCAGCTCCGGATTACAGAAATCAATGATTGGTGGAAACTGATTTGAAAATCTGTTCTTCCATGCGAATATTAACGGAAGTAATATTAGTCAAATTTCAAGCAAAAACTTAACAGGTTGGCTCCTCAGCCAAACCTCCAAGATTTACCTTGGGGAATGGCATGGATATCCAAGTTCGGGCAAACTATGAAATGCGCGCCAAAAAACTGCTCAGCGGCGGTGCGAAAAGGAAATTTTTCTACTGGATTCTCTCCGCCAGCAAACGATTATCGGTGAGCGAGGAAATCTGATTCTGACTGCAAATGATATTTTATTCGCGTAGAAACGCGCTAACAATTATCGAAGGTGAAACTTCTTTACCGAGGAATGATTCACAGTTTATCCGACGGCAGATCAATGGCGATGAAGCTATCGACTGAGGCAGTAGGAGTAGAAAGGTTTGGAAGTTGGAGGTAGGAAGAGGGAAGCAGGAGGTTGGCCAGTTGGAAAGTTGGGGTTTTGAAGTATGGACATTCGAAAAAGGTCAGACCGAAATTACTGAACTAGATTTTCGAAAGCTTTACTTATAATTTAAATTTGATTGGAATTCTGCTTCTAGAAATGCAGCATAAATTCAGCATAAATGACAAAAACCAATTCGCCTATTTCTTATTAATATTTTTCATCTCTGGAAATGCTTTTGCTCAGAAGATTAAATGCGGACTATCGCCTGAATATTAACAAAGGCGAAGTTCTCAGATTCATATCGATGGGATTATGGATGAGAAAGCCTGGGAGGATGCCGATGTTGGCCACGGGATTTCATTTATGATACGCCGATGGACACAGTTTTGCTCCAGTGACGAACTGATGTACGAATGAGCTAATGACGAAGAGCCCCTTTAATCTGATCGTGATCAATCATCATGCGATGGAAGGTCCTTATATGGTGGAGTCCTTAGCTGATTTACTCCTTGGAAAAATGACACTTCCTGCTTTTCATGGATCCTTTTGACGACGCAGAGAATGGATTTTCCTTTGGGGCAAATGCCGCCGGCGCACAATGGGAGGTAATCATGTCGCAATGGGGGCAGCGTGATCTGAGTTGGGATAAATGGACTCCAAAGTCACCAAACTACGAAGACAAGTGGATCTTTGAAGCAGCCATTCATTCAAATCGATTCGCTACAAAAAGGGATTTCAGAATGGGATTAACTTTTCTCGCTCCGCTAACCTGAAGACTACCGTTAAAAATCAGGCTGGGCCTCCGTTCCCACGTCAATTCCCCTCCGGCATCACTTGCCTATACTGGAATTACTAGCTTGGGTATCCACCTCCACCCTGCCGGGCAATGTCTCCGCATTCTTATGTTTTTGGAGGCCGTTGCCAGAGACTTTGTTTCGCAAATGATGGGGATAACTGTTTCACTCCGGAGAGGTGGGTATGGTGCAAAAATTCCGGCTTTGACTTCCCTTCTTAAAGTTTTAGATCTAACGTTGTATTTATCGGATTGAGTGTCGCAGTGACCAATTGGATCGCTTCGATTATTTCTTTTCCGGAGCCGAAAGACAATTCTTTCTTGGAAATGGCGACCTCTTCGCTAATTTCGGCTATGACCACGATTCGGACCCTTTTTTCTCCAGAAGAATTGGGCTAAACGTCCGCAATCGAGTATGGTGCGAGAGTGAGTGGGCGAATCAATAAAAGAACTGGGGAGTCGGCGCCATGACGATGCAAACTGCAGAAGTTGAAAAATGGACGCTTTGGCCTTCCAAAACTTCACGTCATGTCTCTACAGCGGCAAGTCGGAGCACCGATCTAATACGGGGCGATTTTTGTCAACAAGCAATCACTCAGATATAATCCAGATGCGACAGAAGAAGGGCAAAACCGGGTTTATTTCTGATTCAAATCGAATGCGGGATTGGAGTACAACTTAGCTTTCCAGAAATAACCTTTGGACTGGAAAGGCGATGGTGCTTCAAAAGCTTTGGGCGCAGAATAATGTAGGAAGCCGGTTTTGTCCATGCAGCCAATTTGAAATATGCGAGTGGAAATCTCACTTGGAACTGGCAATCATGATACGTTCCCTCGGAAAGCTATACCGCTGAAGTAGGCTATGTCCCTCGACGTGGATATTACAAAATCAACCCACGTGGAGGCTACTCTTTTTTTCCCCAAAAAGCGAGAAAATAACTAAAGCCATGGGCGAGTTTGGAAAGCACTTTTCTTTGGAACAAAAACGGCGTCAAAAACAGATAATGCCTACTTTCTTAGCCTAGTTAATATTCGCGTGGAGAGCCAAAGTAAAGTTAATGCTTTGGACAGCTTATGACTTTGTGAAAATTACAGCGACCGTTTTGACCCAACGAAATCTGGTGGGAGAGCAGCTTCGGACAGGTTTCCGAGATGAGTGTTGCCTGGGGGACTGGAGTACACCTCCAACCCACAAAGTGTCTGACTTATTGCGTTCAGCACAAGAAATGGGCCGGCCTACTATGAAGATGGCATGCGCTACAATGTTCACTCGGGACCTCAGGCTATCGCTTTCAGCCGTATGGTGGCGATTGCGATGGCGGCAATTACAATCAGGATCGAATTGCGAGAACCTTGGGCACAACCCGATTTTGGCTGGTAGGTTCGAGAATAGACGTCACGATGACCAATACGCTTTTTTCTTACCCACCCTTTATTCCAATATCATGAGCAGATCGAAACATCAATCTCAATGCTCGATTCCATGGCGTTTTCAAACCAGCTTCCGATCTATTTTTGGTAATACACGGATAATTAAACCTGCCTGCATCCTTCAATGTAAAGAAATCGCTCGCTCGTGCTCAAGTTTAAGTATTTGGTGAAATGTGTAGGAGGGATTGGGAAAGAAAAGAGAATGAGAAGATTGGGAGGAGAATTGGAGATTGATCTGTTGCACTGGTTCGCCGGAAGCTGGACTGCTTCTTTGGATGATTTTTTAACCGCAATGGACGCAAAGGTTGCCGCAAGAGGGTCACAAGAAGAATTTTCTCGAAGAGTCAAAGGCTAGTCGGTTAATGTTGATTGTCCCCATTGTTTATTCCAGAAACTGCTAAAAAAAAATTTTTTTTGGGAAAAAAAATTAAACCCCCCAAAGCCCTTTTGGGTAAAAAAAGGGCGAAAGATTTTTTTCGCCCTCATCAGTCCGATCTTTTCATTCCGCTTTGTCTTGCTTTTCCAGAAGTGGATTTTTTAATAATTCCTTTGGAGGAAAGACTTTTACTCCCTCAGAAAAGAATTGGGAAGGCCTCGATAGATTTATTTTTTCTGTTATATAAACTTTTTATTTTTGAATAATTACAGTTGAATACTCCTCGTCGAGATTCCATTGGTTCCAGTTTTTCTGTTTCAATCCTGGAATAAGCTTTTTGTCTCCTGACAAAGGTTTTGGCTTTGCAAATTTCGGCAGAGGCAACGAAATTCTGTATCGTCAATATCAAATATCCCGGGTAAGATTCTCGGCTTTTTATAAATTTCACTTGGAACCAGCCTGATGTTGATAAACCGGATTCGTTTAGTAATAAAGTTTTGATGATTTTTTCAAGTCATACTCTGAGAAAACCAGAAAGCGACTTTTTATTTTATCTTTATGATTTTTCATTTCTCAAAGAGTGCCTGACTGTGGTATAAAAAATTTAATCTAGATTTTAGATGAAGTATAATTCTCCGCTATTTTACTGTCGCTATTCAAAATCTCACAAAATACGATATTTGAAATCAAACAACAATTCTCATAAATCGAGTTTAGACTTAGTTTCTCCCAAGCGCCTCTTTTAACGTCGCTTAACAAACTCTCAACATCTTGTTGAGTAGCTTTCGATCTACCGGCCTAATCTCCTTGTATTCGTATCAAAATCAGTCCAAGTTCTTGCAAATCAATCAAACATTAACAGTAGCAGGAATTCCTGATAATTCTTCTTTTTGGTTCGTTCGATTTCAATGGCTTTGATTTTTTTATAAGATACAGAATCTAGCGAAAACTTTTTTTCGCTATCCTGCTTCTCTAAAAAGCTGGACTATGGATAATTTTTTAACCGCAAATGACGCAAAAGATTTCAAAACTTCGAGAATACCGCTATTTCGGTCGTGAAAATTGAATTTTCTTAAATTTAGAAAATTGAGCTAATATTACTTTTTTCCATGAAGCAGATCAAAAAACATCAATGTCAATGCGCGTTTTCCAATGGCGCTTTGCTCGCTACTTCTGATTTGTTTTTGGTCTATACTGACACCTTACCTGCTGAGCCATTTAATGTAAGAATAGGTCGCAAGTATGAAGTTTACGTATTGGTGGAATGTGTAGGGAATGCGCGGGATACCGGATGTTGGTGTCCGATGTTGCGGTTGTATTGGCGTTTCCAATAGGTGATAACTTGGATTATTTTTTTAACCGCAATGGACGCAAAGGTTTGCCGCAGAGGAATACAGTGGGACTTTGCTGAAATATTGCTTTGGGTTTTGGAATATTCTGGCAATTTCCAGATTTTTGTAAATATATTTTTCGGAAGCTTTTTTTACACACTATGGACGCGAGGCTATCCTAAGTAGTGGATATTAATACTTCTCTACTTTAGAGAAATGAAAAAATCCCATCTCTGGGGAATTGAAATCCGTTAATAGCGATTCAATATTACATCCAACGATAGTGATCAGGAACTGAAATAACGGGTTGCAAATCCTAAATGCGAGGGCACAAAGAAAAGTCTTTTACAGGCAAAAAGTTTCTATTCTCTATTCTCATTTTTTAAATCCATACTTCGTGCAAAATTCCTTGTAATTTCGATAAAGGCTTCGTTTTAAAATTCGATAGAAAATAATATGTCGATTCGATTTCATTCGCGAGCAGGCTTTCAGAAATTCCCTGTATCCCTTTCCTCGAGTGGAATTAGCGGCAATTTCAACACAAGTAAGAAATTTAGCATTTCATCAGTAATTTTGTCAGCGTTTTGATTCTCTGACCAAGTAAATCAGAAAGTGTATTCCAAATTTTGGCTTAAATCGTCAACGGCCTTATTTGTTAATTAAATTCAGCCATTTGGTCTTCTTGGTAGCCTTCAAAGATTGAAGGAATGTTTTTTTGTGGATCAAAATTCTCAGGCAATACCGCTATCCAATTCATAGGCTTTTTTGATGTATTTTTATTCTTCTTCCAATAATCTTAAACAGCCTCCGAATTACTTCACTGGGCATATTGGAATCGACCTTCTTTTAATAGATCTGTACAAAATTGGTCAAATAATTTCGAGAGATATGGAGGTATTTTTGTCATATGAAAGCATCTTGAAATCAAATATACCAATATTTTGGGTATAACCCATAGGAATACGAACCCCTCAGTTCGTAATAGGCTTAAAGTTGGATTGTAATACGCAAAAAGTTAAATCTTATAATAAAAAAACTAAGTCTGAGAATTTGACCTGAATAAAAATCTGAGAAATAAGTATTCAGGTTGCCTCCTCGAAATCCTATCGGGACCTGAATAACGGGATTGTTGGGATATAGGATCCCAGCAATTTCTATTCGAGAATTGATTTCTAAATTAGAAAAATCCTATTTGAAATGGCTTGGACTATAAAAACTTGCCAGATAACAAAAGTTTCATTGGTAATTGTAAAATCCGTTCAGAACCTGCTCTTGGTTAAGTTTCGAGCCCTTCTACTCGTAATTTTTTGGAAAAATACCCAGTCCAATACTGTCAAGGTCAATGGGATCAAGCAAGTCTTCGGACTGGAGGATTGTTCTAGCATATAATGGCCACGAACATCACGGTCAATTCCGAGTGCTGGCATTTTGCGATACTGGGTCACTGTCTCACTTTTTTGCTTTTCAGGACTTGCTCGTATACTAGATAGGATTGTCATTTGTTGCCAGCGGAATAGCACTTGATCTTTTGAATGAGCATAAGACCATGCATACCTTTCAGCGTTATATCTGAGAACCCGTCTTCCACATCCATCCTCCGATAGAATTGATACCGCCTGAATAGTGATAAAGGCATTGAAGTTATCTATCGATCGGGGATTTTCTACTGCGCATTTTGAACTAGTGGGTCGCCTGTTACCAGCAAAACTCCCCACCTAACGTAACTAAAAACCAAGGACGGATCGTGGCTGGTGTGAATTTCATGGTAAGGAGATAGGCGATTGAGCCCCAGGTTTAACTGCCAGCCGGTGAGATTCCTTGCAGTGCCCAGCCCTTTTTTCCGCTGATAGGCTTGATTCAAAAATCCTCATTTTCGATCGAGTTTAGTATTCTCGCCACTTTCTTTGCAATTGGAATTTTTCTCCATCAAGTAATAAGGGTTCCCTTTTGATCAAGAAGCCTTCTTTGACAGTTAGATGGGCGCCTGCGAATATTTCGCGGAAAATAGAAGGGGAGTTTTTGATTAGTTTGCGCTTGAAGAGAGATAGAGATACTCGCACAAAACAATGATGAGTAAAAAGATTTTGTTTGAATTTTAATCATAGATAATCACCTCAGGGTAAAGTAGAATGAATTTTTTAAAAAACCCTAATCTTTATTTTCGCTTTTCCCGTAGATCTTAATATTTCCATTCGGATACCCAAGTACCAGTGTGTCACTCGAAAACCATATCGGACTTGTTGGATTCCCTTGGCTAGAAGAAATTTCTAAAATACCATCATCTATACGTCTGCCAAGAAAACGGTAGGTATTGATGTTATAATCCAAGGGTTCAATTTATACCATTAACGTTTCATATCAATCCTCAAATAATTAGGATCAATCAATAAATTGTCCATTTTTTGTAAAGGTCTCTACATATCCTTTCCCTGAAAAATTCATTTTTAATCACTTTACCTCTAGATCTTTTGGAAAAGAGTATCTTCCCATTTTCCAACAATTCTTAAATCCAATTTTTTTTCTGAAGGATAAGCAAATTATTATTTAAAGAAGGAAAAAATTGAATAAATGAGTACGAAGAAAAGTAATTTTATCCTTCATTTAGTTTTCTTTTTTATTTTAACAAAAGGCCGGTCAAAATTAATATTGACCGCCATAAATTACATACATCCAAGAGTCTTGCAGTAATGTAGCCTACTCCAGCGGCGTGCATACGCAAAATATCACTAGAAGAGTCCAATTGGCCCATATGGTATTGCTGTCGCTGTTGCGTAAAACATCATCCTCCGTGAAAGGAACATCCCCCCACTCCACCATTTCCATTTTTTCAATACTTAACTCTGCCATAATTTTTTGTTGTTTAATTGTTTATTTTGTTTGAGAATACCTAAAGCTAAATACAGGGTCACTGCAATTTCCCTTGCAGTCATCTACTTTTTTTATTGAAAATGTAAGATTTCTTTTTCTTTGCAGTAGCACACATCTTTTTTTTTTATTCCAAAAAAAATTTGCCAAACCCAAATCATCATTAATTATAGATCAATTGCGCTTTTTAGCCCCAGTTTACCTGCCAATCTCTGCGACTACCCGTCTTCCTCCTTTTCAATCAGCTCAATAAGCAAGCTTCGTTCGTAATAATTTAGTCATTAGCTCAGGATTCCTAAAAAAAAAACGTAGATGCTATCTACGCCTTAGTGGGGACTATTTTAAGTGGAATGTAATTTGACCAGATTCTTAAATTTTATTTTGGCTTCTTTTAAGCTTTTCGCGGTACAAAAAATAAGGGTAAAAATTCAAATGAAATACTAAAAACTAATCCCATTAATAGCCTGTACTGGAAATTTAAGGGCTTGGTTCTGGTTGCAAGAAAACCTCATTAAAAGTAAAACCTAAAATCAGGTTACCGCATACTGAAGACCTAAGAGAATTAACCTATTATTCATTAGAGTAGATTTTAGTTTTATTTTTAAAACTGCTTTTAAATTCTATTTGGGAGCAATAATAAATAAAAACATTCTCCTAAACTTCCTCCCGTAGTAACCGCTGAAGTTCCCAGAGCAAACGGCTTGTTGACAAACCTATTGGTCCTGTAGCGGGAATTTGAATAATACTTGCGACAACAACCATACCACCTAGAACGCCATGGTTGCACCCAAAGCCTCCATCCTCCACTTACCATTTCCATTCTTTTCAATACATAACTCAGTCATAATTTTGGTTGTTTAAGTTAGAAATTTTAAATTGTTGATCAACAATAAATCCACTCGGTGAAAAACTTTCACCGCGTCAATTATTTTTCTGAAAAAAGTGTAACTTTTTTTCTCGACGAACTCTTATCGGATTAACAAATCGCCTGAAGCAGCAGGATTGGACCTGCCCTGTTTTTTTTCCTTTTCGATCAACATAAAAAAATTAACACTCTAGTGGAGTTTTAGTTTTTCAACCAGAAATTGCAAGAATTCCTAAATAAAAAATCTAGATAGAACATAAACTTATTTGGAGATTTGAGAAAAAAATGAAATGCAATTTAGAATTATTGAGAAGATATTTTCCCAGAGGATTTACTTTTTTTTAATAAAGAGGTATAAACATTATTAGAAGAACCAATTATTAGGGACAATTTGACAAAAAGGGTCGAGTATTCTTCAATGAATATTCCTATAAACAATAATAATAGGCAAAAACTATAACAAATAATTTTAAATAAATTTTTCATAAATTTTTCCAATTTTTATATAATTCCTATGAACCATTTGCTTTCGATAAATTCCTAAAACCAATTTTTGAACTTACTTGTATAATACCGGAATTAAAATAATAGAAAGAATAGAGAGTTGGGTATATTTAAACATTATATACCACTCTCAAAAGTCTTATCCGTAAGCGAAGCAGTAGGCATTAACAGCTAAGCCTCCCTGCAGCTCTACCCAACGCTACCGGATTCCATAAATTTAATAAAACTCCAGCCCCATAAGCAATATCAACAAGCTGCTACTCTTTAAACAAAAAAAGCACTATCCGAAAGCACCACCAGAAATTGTTTCCAGCTTCTAGATTATTTAATTCTTTCCTACTTCCCCTATTAATTAAAATTGTTAACAAGCCCTCGCCATTATAGTAATATAAAGAGCACCAATCTCTCCTACTATTAAACCTCCAAACAAAACCGAGACCGCCAGCCTCGAACCTGTTTCCGCATAAATTGTTTTGGCCTGCCACAGCCAAAAGCTAAGCGATCACTTTGACAAATCCCCGCACTGCACACATCCTCCATTCTTTTCATTGTTATTCGTTCAATGTTTTTGTTTTGTTTAATTTAGAAATTTGATTTATTATATTCAAACATAATTTCAAAGTCACTGACATTTCTTGTCAGTGAGTTATTTATTTTTCATAAAAACGTAAGCTCTTTCCCAGTTCTTTTGGCAATAAATGTCCCTCACATGGGTTGTATAGCCTAACCTCTCAATGATTCGATACATAGTTCGCTCATGACTGTAGTTTTTCGTCGCCAAATTCCCTGGGACTACCCTTTCTCCTTTTCAATCAGCTCAATTAAGCCAGCTTCGTCCGTTTCGTAGTATTTTAACCGTCCTCCCCATGGGCTTAATTGATTTGGTTGTATAGGATTTTGATTTGATTGCTCGAGAATAGTCGTTTCTCAGCCTTGCTCAAGGGCCTCGTGCGGTGCCGGATTGCGAGATTTTTGGTAGTCCTTAAGCAGTAAAATCCGTCTGCTCGGGCGGCAAGCGAGGCTGATGCGTGATCATCCAGCAGCCTGCTTGTTGCTTTTGCAGGTAATCTTTCGGATTCAAGCTGATCACTGCTCCTCTAGCTTCCCATCCATGGCAGCTGTAGCCTCATCCCAAAATAAGTAGCTTGTGGCTCTCTCACCAGGGCACGTAAAACAATTCCAACCGCTGACGCTGGTCCACTGCCGAAAAGATTGCGCCCATCTTCTCCACAAAGTTGTCATTGGCGGCCCCTGAGGCAAAGCCCCTGAAAAAGATTCCAAAAGTCCTAGGGACTCCTCCGACTTTTTGCGAATTCGCTCTTGTTTCTTTGGTAATCGCTACTAAGGCTATATTATGCGAAGAACAGTAGAATGAAAGATTTTTTTTCCTTTTGATTGACTACTCCCAATGCTTTTCGCCAAGTCTTGGACCGAAAGTCCCTGCTTGGCATCTTTGTTCCTTTCCATCGAATCGCTCCTGACTCAGGATCATAAAACCGCCTGAATCCAAAATCCACCAACGTACTCTTGCCTTTGCCCACCGGGGGCAAAAGTGCCAAATGCGCTCCAGGTTCCAGTTGAAAACTTAGCGCCCCTTCAAAATCTGAGGTTCGCCCCCGGATAGCGAAAGCTCACCTGATCGCAATTCCAATAGTGGGCTGTCTACTTGAAGTCATTGTTTTCTCTGACTCCTGATCTGGACTCTAGACTCCAAGCCTGCAATCTCAAAAAGGTTCGATCAAAGGCTCTTTGGCTTCCTGAAATTGAAAATGTTTGCCACCACAAGCCCAGCTACCGCCGGGACAATCGTACTTCTACAGACAGACCAAAGCCTATCAACTTTCCAGCAATAATCCCCAGTATGAAACATTATAAAACCCCGCCGCCCCAAAAAGTAAAACTCAGAAATACGGCTAAGATCACTGTGGGTCCAAAAAGAGAATTATTCTATGAATCGCTAAAGTCCATAGCCCTTGCCCGATAC
>Ga0163217_1071157_pt1 | contig 17783 bp, 15 predicted proteins | sample SynspAceP_FD_185933 | JGI IMG/M metagenome (GOLD analysis project Ga0163217, IMG submission 185933) | Saline lake microbial communities from Ace Lake in Antarctica - Synechococcus sp. Ace-P (PacBio error correction) | ecosystem: Environmental > Aquatic > Non-marine Saline and Alkaline > Saline ...
AAAAAGAGAAGATGAGTATGATTACCCGGGACACAAAACAATGCCACCACGAACTCTTCCACTACCAGTAATTGCGATCGAACAAAAGACTAACTGTTAAACTTCCGACACAAATCCCAATCTTTCGCGGCGCAAGACCAATCCGCCCGGATACAGTGCGTAAAAACTTGATATATCGATGATTTCCCAATTATTGTCTTCGAGAACTTGCGCACCTCTCGGTATATATCTACAAGATTGCTGCGGTGGGCCACAGGCGGATATAAGCGTTCTTCTCTGATAAATTCAAAGTATTCTGGTGGATTAACACTTATATGAATGGAATCGACACAGAAATCGCGAAGTAATGCATATCAGAATTATCGGCCGATTAGACGCGACCCATCCCAGTCCAGCTCTCTGATTTCCAATCTAATAACACATTATCAAATAACTCCTAACTGGCGGTGGGGGGCCACTCGCTCGGTGTCCACATACAAGCGCGAACGTACGCGTCATTAAGAGAATATATATTTGCAGAGATATTCACGCGAAAATGTCGATCTCCTCTGGTTTCATCAAAGTCAGAGCTTTTGAAAGCCGAGATAGTGCTCAATCCGGGCGAGAGTGCGTGGCGCGGCGAATTTGCGAATAGCTAGGACTTTGACTAGTATAAACGATGATATTGGACGCAGATTGAGTCCATTTGATCGTAATTATGCAAGACGAGACAGAACTCGGACTCGAGAAATCTACGACATTCCACTTCTAACCTCCTCTTAAGAAATACAGAGCACACTGCAGTTCAGCGGTTATATACGTAATGAATGCTGAGCGTCACGAGGTGTGAGATCACCGCCGTGAAAATGAGAGAACCAAAAGGGGGTCAGAAGGCAGTAGAAAAATCTCACCATTTGTGCTCTCTCTCAATACTCTGATCGCATTCCTGAGAAGCGGACCACCCGGCATCTGTATTTCCTCTACTCGAGCGAGACACCACTCAAGTCATGCTGTCATACAGCTTGTACTACTCAACTAGTCGCGCGAGTGAGTAATCCCCGCTCCCACGTTTGTGGTGGTTACATCAGCCGTGTGGATGAGCGTGCGTAAGCAGTGACTCTGACCAACGAGAAAGGCGATGTGAGTTGTTCATGCCCTCCAGAGGTTCACCTGAATTAAGTAACCTCTAATGCAAGAGGGATCGGAATAGCCACTCCGCTGGGTGGAAGCTCACATACGTTGCCGTGACAGTCTGGATTGTGCCAACCAGAGACTATATTGATAAGCTATTCTACCCGAGTGACGTCTAGGGCAAACAGCAATGCATCTGCCAAAATGAGTAACCTCCATTACCGAAGGTAAAATGCGCCTCCACCGCTCTCGATGTGAGGTAAAACCCTCTTAATCGACAAGGTTACGAGATACGAGAGGTTAGAATATGATGAGACTGGAGATCTTCGGTCAAAAGTATTCCGCCAGCGCCGAGAGCCCAGTAACCTGATCGCATGTCAGTACGAACGTGAGGGAGAGATCACTTATGCAATTCTCGTACAAAAATAATGCGAGAAGGCAGTCCTCGGGAGGACGAAACACTACGAAATCACTGGCGCTGGACTGATACTCACTTACACGTGACCCAAACCTGTGAGCAGTAATAGCACAGATACTCGATATATAACACCAGAAGAGAGACCCCGTCCGGAAAATTCCAAGGACTCTCGTAAAACAAAGTGAGCAGGACGGCAATTGAGAGCGTCACAAATTTGGTACAAAGTGGATACTGGCCGATGAGCTAATTGACTGTTGACTAATGACTTGCTGAATGGTGAGTGAAAGATACTTGCGAAAGTCAGCACGCAATTTCTTCGACAAAACAAACTCTACAGTACCGTAAATCAGCCTCGTTGAGATGTGCTCTGTGATGTGAAGAGGAAATCCGAACAGAAGAATTCGTATGTCTACACTAGACATCATCGGGCTGCCTTAGGCTAGATTTATCCATCCTCACACGTTAAATCGCACCCCGCTCTAACGGAACACTTTATGTGATAACACGGGGATCAGCCCAGAAAGGCTGACGTATTTAGTAGGAGAGTGCACACACGGGACTTCGAGTGGCAAGCCACGATCCTGACAGGGGCCATCCACGATAATCGGCAAGGCATAGCTCGTTCTGAGCTCAGTTCGTGTATCACGTTGCGACTGAGCGAAGCATCCTGTCTTGTCACCAGGCATGATATAGAAGCGCTTTTTAGAGAAGCGCCTGTCCAGAGTCGTGACCGACGATTGTGAGCGAGATCAGCTTCGGCGCAGCGTATTTGGTGACGTACTCGCTGGGGGGAGTAAATGATTAGTGAATCCGCTCACAGTTAGATGCTGTAGACGGACAATGCCTCGACATGGGCGCGGGCCAGCGTGCTCTGGAGCGAAACATAGAGATGGTATTCAGGAGGGTAGTAGCGCCCGTGGGCAGGTGAACGCTCGAGAACTGAGAGCGTTGCACACTGCGCGAACCCACATCGGACGGACTGCAGTGTACTTCGATATCGACCGAATTTTAGAAACATTCTCGGACCTCGATCAGAATTACCTGAGAAGATGGCGCGCCCGAACAGAGAATAAGAGATATAGCGAAAATGGTATTCTCTTAGAGGCTGCACGAAGATGGAGAAGTGCGACTGCGTGAGAGCGAGGAGTGGCGTGGCAAGTCACCATTGCCCTTTGAAACCTAAGACCGTGCGTAGCCTATCACCTGGAGGAGTAGATTCGATCCAGGTAACGAAGGTTATTCTCTAGTGCCGATGGAAGTATCGGCTGACGAAGTTGCTTGCGACGTGCGTGATATCTGGCATGTCTTGTAATGAGAGAATTTACTAACATTTCTTCGGCTCGTAAGACAACAGAAGAAGCAACTGATTAGGTGATCGCATCGATGGACGCTAGAAGAGAGACTGTGATGGAAGTCATCGAGATAGCTATCGAGGCGATCCCAGTGAAAGTCCACCCAATACTCGGAACAGAACTCCAAGATATACCGAGCTACAATATCTATCTGTGTTATATCCTCAGACAACTCGACGCGTTATTATTTACAGTTTCTTCGCACCGTTGCGAATGCAGGTCAGAGAAGATGCGCAAGTCTACTACAGCTCGCTGGACATTTTTTGTATATACCATTAATGTGACAGGGAGGAAGTATGCTGAAGACTGGTTATACGCGCTTAAGCGGGCTGAAAACTAGTCAGAGAGAATAGAGAATCTGTCTCTTTCGCGTGATCGCACGGTTGATGTCGTCCTCCTCTGCGAAATATCTGCAAAGGAAGCGCTACTATATTCGGGTAGACTTTGGAGTACGGTTTTAAAGGCAAAATCGATTTCAGGAGCGCTGCTGGAGTATGACCGGTTGAGCCAACCGGATCGGGCGATCAGAAGATCTCTCATTCCGCACGTTTCCTCGCCGGACAATTACTTCTGCAAATTAAGACGATCTAAGATGCGATTGCGGTTTGTTGATACAAGTCATCTCCTCTGGCTCAGCATACCACTATACCATTCTAAGAAGAGGGAGAGGCTCAGGCGAAGAGAGTCAGAGGTTGAGCTCGGACGCCGAGGCCTCTCAGAAGAAAGATCAGGGTCGGGAAGGAGATACCGAATATAGGGATCTATTTCTGAGGACAGCTCACAGACAGCTTTTGGTTCGCTTTCAATGGCAATAATATCTCGAACTACTTATGCTAGTCGTGCTTCGAGCGCGGAGGGCACTTGCGGTCGCGAACTAGAAGACTAGATGACCTGGGGAAGGTGCTCCACTGTATCTGTGAAACATACTCTGGGGCTAGATATTAAATTCGAAGCAGTTCAATAGGCAACTACAGTAGGGTAGAGAATATATAGGTCCCGGCAAGGAAGCGGCAGGGAATAAGGAAGGCTGGGAAATGGCGTCGGATACAGCAGCAAGCGACACGCTTTTGCCACAGAACGCACGAATTTAGCGCAAAGGACAACTAGAAAGCAGGGCGTTCACTGGTAAACAGGGGAATTGGTAATTCGGTCAAGATGGCAGTGTAGACGCTGCTCTGATGGTCGTCGCATCTAACTCAACTGATACTACGGCTCTCTATGCTAAGAATTACACAGCGCGTGTCATAGGACCACTAGGATTTCTCATGTACACCGGGGGCTTGTGAAACTTCAAGCTTGAGTAGCCATTCGCAGGGAGAGCGGTACTCTACTCACTATCAGGATTTTGGCAGCGTTAGTTCGTGCCAGAATCGCTCATCACTGGGCGATGGAGCTACTTGACTTTTTCGTAATCATTTTTTGGGGCGCGTGCGTAACTGGATCAGGGACGCGCTGTATACTACACGGCGCTGACAAGTACCTTGATTATTTATGTTGGGTTCTAAGGCGTATTAGGTAATACAACTGGGCTTGTATTCTTCTTCATCTCCACATAATCTCTTCTAACAAGTATACTTTCTAGGGTTCAGAGCTCTATAACTGGTCTCCTCAGAAGCTGGAATTTCCATCCCCTCCATTCTTCACATCGAGCTATTTGAAGCACAATTTTTGCGGGGCACCTTTTTCGTTAACCGTTCATTTGGGGCCCTGGCGACGTATTGTCAGATCGATACCGTAAGCGAGCAGATGTGCTGGAATCCATAGTTGTATTGGCACATCTGAGAGGGGTCGGCGGCGTGTGTGAGGATTTCTACGAGTTTTTTTGGTGATTTGTGACTCTGTGGGGCCTATAGGTCGTCTTCTTACAGTGCATGTTCTGATGGTTCTGCAGTGATAGTATGTGGTCTGATATTTACCCTATTACCTTGTTCTGTTCTCTAATTCATTATGCTAGACCAGATTATCTTATAGGTAAATCTTGGTCTTTAGGACAGTCAAGCGCGAGGCTACAGATCGACAATCGACGAGGTCATTATTGTAATCACTTGAAGAGTCAGCTCATCACACATCTATATATATCCAATCTCTGCACCTAGGGAGAAGTTATTCAGCCGTTGATATTCGCGGTAAATGTCACGGGATATAGTAATTCCATGCAAGTACCCCCATCGACGTCAAAGTCGAATATCACTACGAGGGGGTACACTGGTGGCCACGGGAGCGCCGATACCGGTTCTACTTAACATATGCTTCTTGGATAATATCGACTGGATAGAAGATAGCAAATGAAGGCAGAGCTAGTGTTTCTTAGGAATTTCTTAACGACTTTCTCTCGCTCGGAATCAGGACTAGACATTAAATCTGGCTGAGGGAGGAGATTACCTTGGAGTGGCTCATATGCGATTTAGTCACGAGCCTCCAAGCAATTTTTGCGGAGGGCGGATTCGAGTTGGCACACGGTCGAACGGCGGGGCCGGTTTTCACATTTTTCAAGCAAGGCAACAAGCATGTCCACGCAGCACCCGTCCCTTTAACCCCGAATTACAACTCGCCGAATTACAACGCGCCGAATTCAACGCGCGAATTTCGGGTCGGGCCACTGGGCGCAAGTTTCGCCCGCTACACATCTCGCTGATCTTACCACTGGACGGGCTCGGCGTTGCTTCGGTCAACGCGATCGTGACGCCATTCGTACCGACGCAAGATCGGCGTCCTTCGTTGCCCCTGCGGCCGTGGGACTGCGTATCCAGAATGGGCGGGAACCCTCTACCTCGATACGAAGCCCTCCTGGGCGGGATTTTTCAGGAAATTGGTCACGCGGCAACACAACATCACGTGGTCGTTTACCAGGGTGCGGGTTTTCCCGGATGCAGGAGGATTCTCGATGGGCGGTCCACCAGGCGGTGCGTCGCCCTACGGTTCTGGTTTCGATCTATGCACGCCGCCGGGTTCCGGATGGGAATGGCGTCCGAATTTCGGTGCAGGGAACACGCAAATGGTTTACGGTACGGACCGATGATCTAACCGCCCGGGCACGCTGGATTTAATAACAATTTTGGAAACACAAGGTGTGGGCCGAGGCCATTCAGCGTCGCGTTCCCAATCCGGTCACAGACGGTCGCTGTTCCTCGCGTTTGGAACGCAACTACAACGGATATTGCTTCCGCGGATTTTCTCGGCAACGGAATTGGAGAGCTTCCAGTTATCATGTCCCCGCTGCACCCTTCATGCAATCGGCGGGACGATCAAGACGACTCTGGAATTAACCAAACGGATTTTGCTCGGTTCGCGTTCGACATTTGTCACGCAACGTCCGCTAGGTCTGTGCTCGTTTCGTCTCTACCACCTTCGACGTCCCATTCGACAACCTCAAACCAGTCGGACCTCCGGCAGTGCGTAATGCGGGTCTTCCATTTCGGGGTTGCATAACGGACCGACCAAATCCCTGGCGCCGAACCGGCGTTCCGTGTCCGGTTCTACCGGATTTGACCGTTCAATGCCGACAGCATCGGTAGGCCAAAGGTTGCGTCTTTCGATTGACTCCTTCGTCCGACGATCAAAGCGGGGGTTCATTATCTCGACTGCGATCAGGTAACATCTTGCCTCCGCGATGGTATGCAAACCGGGACTTCATCGAACCGATCGACATTTTCTCCGACAACTCGCAAAATACGCGGACGGTCGGCACAACAAGACTTGTGTACCTCGCTGCGATTACGGGCGATTCCTGCCGATCACTCCGGCAACGGCCAAGACAAAAGGGTTGACGTTAACCAAATCGCCCGTCACGTCGGTTTGGAATGGGGCCGCAGCGATTAATCCGACCGGGAACAACGGACCTCGTTCATAGCTCCGGGCCGGGTGTCACCCGGAGCTGAAAAATACAGTCCTCGGCCCCACGACCAGAGACCTCGGCGAGCACCCGATCGCGCCGGGGGGGACGGAACTGACACTCCGCACATTCAAACGGGGTCCAAGTCTCGACCTAAGACGACATAGAAACGAAAAGACGATTCGCATCCTGGCCTCGTTAGAAACACTGGGTGACGTATATCGGGCAACGGAACGTTTTGTTGCGTTTATTACCATCCGACGCGTTTAGCGGAGGGAAGCAATGGCAATCGTCTAACGCGCCGGAGGCTTTGAATTTCGGTTACTCTTGTGGAAAACGACGACCACAATCACCTAACGGAACACCCGTGCCGGGGATAAAATGCTTCAAAGCGGTGCACCTACGGCGCTCCGCAAAAAAGCCCACCCCAAACGATGTGACGCAGCGTATGCTTCCGGTTCAACCGCCGAGCCACTGCGGGTAGAGCTGACCGACTTGGTTGATCCGTGCGGCAACACATCGCAACGAAGTGGTCCGCGATCTGTTGCGATCATCAACGGGCAGGTCATCCCATTCAACGGGGTTTGTAATATGGCCGATCCAATTGAAACACATTCGGATTTCCCAGGTTCCCACGTGGCGACGTGGCCGCAACGTGCGTAACCATGCGGCACGTAACCCGCGGCGGACGTTCTTGGCGTTGGATCGGCATCGGGTAATTCGCACGCGGCCGAGTTAAACACGATACTCCTCCGCTCGCGGTGGCCTGGGGAAAAGCCTCGGCGTTTGGCGGATGGGGTGACGCCCATCTTGACTTCGGCTTGCCGCCCTGCCACAACACCAACGACTGGTCGTACTCGCGGCATACATCGAGATGGCGGGAATGGATGTTCGGATTTCGGCATCACCGGCTACGATGTGATCCGATTTGAAACTAATCATATCCGCTTGGCAACACAGCGGTGGTGCCGACGTTTGCCGTTTTCGATCCACTCTGCCATGCCCCAGAATGGCCGTCGTGCATTCATCCGAGCGAAAATGACCACCGGCGACCAACGAACTGCTCCGTCGACCGGGTCGGATCGCAACCCAGCCGGATGCCGGCTCCGGCCTGGCCGCCATGCCTCGATGTATTACTCGAGCCCCCTCGCGCAAAAAACATCAACGTGTCGTAAATCGACCGAAATCGCCGACATGAGAGTCCAGCGGCGTGAGCGCGCCGCCCCGAGAATGTCGGAAGATTCGAGAGTCGTGTAGTCCCACACGTGACACTACATGGGAACGATGACATCGAAGATACCTTTCTTGAAACGGAACGGCGGGAAAATTGGGATCGATCGCACTACTATCACGCATTGAGCTCGGTTCTAACTCAACCGCAGTAAGTAACAACGTCCCCCGGTTTCAATCAACGGCGACGCCCCGTACGCACGGGCCGAACGACGGTCCACGAGGCGTCGGGGCCAATCAACCGCCCGAAAAAACCCGATAACCAGCACGGCTATGGGGAAAGAACGAAGGGGCGGAGTGTAACAAGCCATCATCCGCACCGGTCCCATCGGTTATAGAACGACACGAAGCAGGCGAATTCGTGACAGGAAAAACCACGCGCCCAGCATACCTGCCGCACGATCGTCCGCAAGCCGGGGCACCGAACTGAAAACGGGTTCGCGCCACGGAACGAACGCGAGCCGGATCAACAAGGACGACAACACCTTACGATCGCATCATGCTGTCAGTCCGAGAAACCAATCGCTAATCAACATAGCAGCGACGATCATGCCTCCGACGAAGCCGCAGCAAACGCACGAACAATCCCATCGGCGGCAATCGGCCTGAATTCGCGGTAGCCACAACACGCCGGGCACGGGCACAACGGGACCGCAATCGCGACGAACAAATCTGCCCCAGGTCACTGAGAGGCATTGGGACAATTGATGGCACGTTTCATTCAGTTTCTGGGATAAGAAAAATCAATACGTCACCTTTTAGCGAACTCGCTTTTAGTAGCCGAAAGGCTACGTAGAAACGGCCCTGGAAGGCTGACTACGAACGGTCACCTGGAAACACGTACGAACGTCTACAGGATTCGTCGCAAGGTTACAGAAACGGCTGGAAACGGCGTTTTGCAACGGAGCCAAAATGGAACGTTTTCTCGCCGGCAACGCCAACGCGATTTCCTCAACGTAGGTGACAGCCCGACAATAAGTCTGTCGGGGGATGGACAAGATCGATCAGGCGACGGCGCGGTGTGTCATTCCAGGCCCGCCACGAAAGAGTCATGCAACCCAGGATCGGAGAATCGGGCCATATGAGTCGATCGGCGGGCGACCCCTCGTCTGATCCCGGTTGGCAAACCCGCAGCGAGATTTCGGCTCCACGATCGAGACGCCACCGTTTCACGTCAGGTCAACGTTTTCGGGTCGAACCGTCGAACGTCCGTTATCGAAATTGTTCGATTTCCCTTAAGATCGGCAATGCGTGGCGGCTCCGAGCCCTCGGATTCATAGTTGGCTCCCGCAGAATCCGGTGAATCGCCCGGCAAATCAATTCGGTTCAACAATGATCACCTCAACGGCATCGGACGAGGTCACCAACGAGTCAATAACGTCGTAAAACTCGGCAAATTCGCCTCGGAAGGCGCATCGGCCAACATCGACACGTCGGCGTTGGAGGCGGATGAATCGAAGTCATCGACGAGGTGACGTCTCCGGGCGGCCGTTGACGTCAGTAAGGCGATGTTTGCCAACGCGTTTTCGTCACTCGGACTCGACGCGCACTCGTCGCCGCATGATCGTTAACCCTGTCCCAACTCGCTGCCCAACGTCAGAACCGATCAACTCGGAGCTGTTCGATTAAACGACAAACGGCAACCGAATCGGCCAGAGAAACGCAATTCACCGGCACGAGGACATCCGAACAACATACACAACCTACTCACCACAAGACCCATCGGACTCGGTCGACGACTGTGAACCGCACCCACCTAACGAACATCGTAGTTAATAATCGCGATTTCACCACGCGGACCTCGGCTAGTATCCGTGCCGTCAAAACAACTCAAACCGGATCACTTCGTTTCCCTCACGAATCATGCGGGGGGCCCGAAACCGGAGACCTTGAGTGTCCAATCGTCGAACGGTAAAGTCCGGTCGTCACACAACCACCGTTCATCCATCAACGCCGCCATCCACTCTCGATCGAAATCGGCACGACCGGCGGCTCGGGCGCGTTGCATGCACGGAAGAACGCCACGCGCTCTCGATCGGGGCAAATGTTTTGCGAGCGGGGGGATACCCGTCACCAAGAGCCAGGACTTCGTCCTCGAACGAATTCCATTGTCGCATCAGCGCCGAACAATCCGTTGCCGGGCGCGCTACTGCAACGACCTACCCGATAAAGCTGTCATCGGATATTGGGAAACGGGCACACGAACGCTCGGTTACGCCTCGTGACTCACGAAGGATTCCGGCAACGCCCCGCGTGAAATCTTTTTCAAACGCACGTGAGTTCGTACGGGGACCGACTTGCAAATGCACGAGCAACGCGGCTCCGGGCCGATGAACGAGAATCTGCAAAGTCATGTGGGGGATCGCAGAATAGGCCGCGTTCATGCCGAAATGCCCACATGGGACGAGGACAAACCGAAACGTAAACCGTCGCACGGTCAACGATGTCAATCGACCGTCGTCCAATCACGACACGTAATCGAGCGAGTTAATCATCAAAGCGATCATCGGCGAGATAGAATCGCCACCCGGGACCGAACCGCCCGCATCACACGACACCTTCGATTTGCAGTAAAAGAAAATTCGGATCGTCGCCCGCTCGCGCGAAATGTTTTCGCCGAAACTGTCGCCTTGCAGCAATGGGACAACGCGCGTAGGTCGTTTCGTGATCGGGGGGCGAATCGAATTCAAACTCCCACGGCGAGGATCCGGCCGTGATCGCGCGGCGACCGTAACACGCCCGCACGGCAATCGCCCGAAGCATTGCGTGGCGTAGACAAGAAACTGGTTGGTGAATCGGCGTCTCACTCGGGCCATGTTCGAGCACCGCCCACCACTCCAACGCAAACCGTTTATAGCCGTGAAGAAGGACAACAAACAAGTAAAACGCTCGGCGTCCGCTTTGCACTCTTCCGCAGGCTAACTCACGGGCCAATGTTCGAAACGAGGGCTCGGCCCCGGATTCGGGAGACTGACGGTCGGGATGGCCTAACGTATGGCGCGCTCATCAATCGGGGACAACGGGAAATCGTCGCTCGCGGCCGGGTTAACCCCCCCTTCAACCGAATTCCTAAAACCCGGAGCCCGGCGAATCGTTGTCGATCAATACACGAACCGCACTTGCGGTTGCCCGCGGGAATGCGTCCACGACTGCCGGCACACAAACGTGCGGTATCGCTCAACCCACATCGAGTGCAATGAAATTCCTCGCTCGAGCGGGCTCGGGATCGGGATCGGTTGGAACGGGCACGAGCGTCCGGGTGAACGTCCAAATTGTCGACGCAAATACGCCGGCTTCCAGCCTGAACTGGGCCGTTGGTCGACTGAAGCTAAAACTCATCGAAACGGAGCGCCGCGTACCGTCAACTGGGACGTCATCTCGCCATCTCTTCACGATTTACGGAGGCTTGTACGAATCGGGAAAGGCGAGATAGAACTCGCCATGCCGATCGAAATAGCCACAGCATCTACCCGTCATCGTCAACAAAAAAACCGGATCGGTCCGCCGATCGCGCCGGAACTTTCCGAAACGTCACCGGGGTCCGGGCACGAGAGGCCCCGGTACGTCTTTGTTAACTCAACGACTCGAACGGCGCCCTACTGACGTCACAATACGCGGCCCGAAGAACCGGGCAAAGGGGCAACGCATACGTCCGATACCGCACCGGGTTCGTCACGGGCAATACTGGTGCCAAACCCTGTCGTCCTCGTCCCCGCACTGAACCGCGAACCAGACCAAAAATCGGAACCCGAACGCATGGCTAAACAGTTCGGCAACAACGAGAAGGCCACTTAATGAACTCGGGCCGGCCTCGCCCGGGATTTAGTGAACTCGCCGGCAACAAGCGCTCGCGAACGACCGAAATCCGGATTGCACGCATCGGATCCGAAGACCACCGTCGGGGTGTCGCAGCGAACCGGGTCGAATTGTCAACTGCCAAATGCCACTTGGGCAGAAACAAACCGTCGGCATCGCATCGATCACAATCGCGACCGGTTGACCGACATGCCACTGCGTTGGACCTGGACGTTGTCGAAGCGGGGAATCGCTACCAGGACGCCATATGTAGGATTTCGGCCGGTGAACGCTCGCCGATCGAGGTCAGATCGCACTAATAACGTCGGACCTCACGCGTGCGCAAACGTTACATGAAAAACGGAGTCGCTCCGGGAATTCTGGGGTATCGCGTTCCGTCAGGTCACCATTCGATTGGCAAACCGCCGTAATAGGTATCGAATTTTAACTTCGATGCCGCCGACACCAGATCCGAGCGATGACTGGCTGCCGTACCTGCAACGAGTTAACCATAACTGCATCGGGGTCACGTCCGGACGGTCACTCGCCCGAAGGATTGGCCGGCAAAATCGTGACTTCCCCGGCCCTGGATCGTCCACCTCGGCACGTCAACGGTGATCGTGACCGGGGTGGACGTTCCTCGGTGGTGCGGCCGACGTTGATCGTACGGGTCTTCTCGGAGCAATTTCATTGAGACCCCCGGAAAAAAAAAAAAAAAAATACGAAAAGAAAAACAAAATTCCACTGGATCGAAGGCAAACGTTTTTCGCATCGCGATCGTCGTCGCCGGCCGTCTCCGAACCAACGGTGATGGACCGAACTCTCCCGCTCGTATCATCATCGGGCGACACCGCGATCGGGATCGTATTTCGCTCACGCCGGCAAAGTAAACGAGGGGACACTCATATGATGTGTCGTGAAGGAGCGTGACAGTGACGGCGATAAGTCACCGTCATGGCGATCAACGTCACACATCGCCCACGGTTCCCCGGCCCTTCGTTCACGTTCATCGCGCCGGGACTTAAACGCAAATTTCGAGTGCCTCGTCGCATAAGGCAGCGGGAGGCGAGTCGTCGGCAAAGATTCCCGGCCGAGCGTATTTCCATCACCCGTCGGCCGAGGGGCCAGTTCGGGGTGACGGGTGTAATAGGGAACGGTGAAACGGGCACCAGGGACCGATCGCACAGCCAGGCAACCTCCGTGGCGTTGCATGTCAATCGACGCCACGTGACGCCGTGGAGTATCGGCCGCGGACGCGAAAACCGCCGACACGGGGGTTATCTTCTTCGTAGTTTCAGCCGTTAATCGAACGGGCACCGGGGGGGCCGACCGACCAACGTCACTTAACGACGAAGTACCGCGTTTTCAAACGAAGAAACCGGTGTCACGGCCGTCGATCGAAAACCGCAGCGAGGCGGCATACTGAGGACAACTCCACGCGAATCCAGCGTCAGGAAATAAAGTCTGGGAGTTATCACACCCGAAATCAGCCAACATCACTCGACAGGCCGAGTCAAGCCCGAGCGCCCACCGTCCACCGTTAAGACGTGCCCAAGAAAACTCGGATCGTTACTCGGCGGCCGCGAACTTTTCGGGGGGGGCGAACTTGGTCCCGCTCGCATCGACAAGGCGCTACGTGCATTGTCACTAAAAGAATCGAACGTCACCGCTCGCCGGGGAATCGAGTGTCAGTGAGGACCCACTCGGCCCGAGAACGCTGTAGTACGCACCGCGAACGTTTTCGGAATTCCTCAACCGCCCAACAATGTACGAATGTTGGTGAACTCGGTCTGCGGGGTCGGTCGATCGAATCCCCACCCTGACAACCTGGCACTGGGGAGTTTGTAAATCGTTTGATGGAATTTCTTGGGTGAAACAACCCTGTGCCGGTAGCCGTTTGTCGAAATGTTGTCACGATCCCTCGCCGACGTTCGAAATCGATCACGATTCCTTGCGAAGGCAAAGGATCAGTCCCACGCCATCACATGAGACGGCCGAACCGTTTCGTGGGCGTCGGTCGTAAATCGGTCGCCCGACTATCGACGTGTTTCCATGCCGAAATATCAAGTCACCGAACATAGGTGACGCGAGTGATCGTCGAGTCCAGGGCGAGCCGGAAGTTCGCCGAGTCGACGGATTGCCGAAACCGCCACACGGTATTTCCCACCAAATTGTTCAGGTTCGTGGGGTCGACCGACCGAAAACTACGACGGTTTTGCGGTTCGCCGAATCGGAACGGGAATACGCACATAATTCCATCCGTCGGAGACACCTCGACGAAACCAGAGTCGAGGAAACGTACACTGGAACGAGTTTCAAACACGCAAAATCGCCCCAACCCGTCACGATGGAGTGGAACCCAACGTGAGCGAACCGCCCCGCCGAGCGAGACGATGCCTCGACGGAACCCTCGGCATTTGCCGGAGCGGCCCGCGGATTGTTCAACGGCATCCGGCCGTTCGTGGGGGGCCCGCAATAATCGGCGACCGGGGTCGAAGCCCATCCGATGATCGCGGTCGTCCGCATCGACGGCCGGTCGTTTCCGGTTTGTCCGGCCGCCGGCGCGTTAAGGCTCCGCACGAGCAACCGCCGATCCCCAAAGAGAACTAAGAGACGCCACATGGTGGCGAGTATGAGTACTTGGTTCATGTAGTCAAAGCGGCAGTTGGGAGTTCGGAGCTGGGATCGGGGGTCGGGCCGGAGTCTGGGTTGGGAGTCAGGAAGTCCGGGAGTCTGGGGTCTGGGGTCTGGGAAGTCGGATCTGGAAGTTGCGGATCTGGGAGTCGGAGTCGGAGTCGGGAGTGGAGTCGGGGAGTCCGGGGATCGGCGGGGAGTCGGGGAGCGGAGTCGGAGTCGGAGGGGATGGGGGGGATGGGGAGTGGGGAGTGGGAGTGGGACCTCGCCGGGTGGAAAAAGCTAACAGCCAAAAGAAGCCAAAAGCAACGCAAAAGCCAGCCGCCACAGCCAACGCCAATCGCTAAAAGCCAATCGCTAAAGCCACCTAGCTCCGGCCGTTGCGGACATGATGGCGTCGAAGATTCCATGTCAAATTGCTTCCGACACGAAACGTGCGTTTGCCCATCGCTGAGTCAGTGTCCATCACGCCTCCGGGTGAAAGCTCCGATTCTTCTCGAACGCCGGGCCGCGTTTGCGGACGCCTGATCGAACAGTTTGCGTCCGTTGATCCCATTGGCCGTCAGGAATGCGGCGTCCTCGCGATCATCTCGTGTTCGAAACTGCCGTCAAGAATGTCGCGAAAACCCCCAGGCCCGTCGTGATCATCATTCCGCGAAGGCGTTGTTCAGTCCGTGAAATTCGTCGCCAAAGATCCCGCGAATCCGTCATGCCTCGATCATCGACACGAGAACCGACTCGTTTGCTCTGGCAAACGTATGCCGAACACGAACTTCTCGCGCCGCGGTCGCGTGAGAGATCGTCGAACGGTCGATTGAAATCGATTCGCCTCGGCCGGAGTGCGGCCTTTCCTTGCGCAAAATGACGCCGACAAGCGAACTGTTTCCTCGCAACCTCCGGCAACTTCCAACAACCGGCGGAACGTGTTGACGCGCGTGGTTATGTCATCGCCAAAGCACTTGATGCAGATTTTTGCAAAAAAAACGACGCACCGCATCGCTCCCGAGCGCTTGGACGGCGGGAACAACAACCCACAGAACGCCGATATCGCGATGACCACGAGCATTCCGACGACGTGAACCCGAAGGGGCGCCGCGACGCCATTGACGCGCGATGAGAGAAGCATAAACGGCGACCGAGGTAGCAATGAGATAATGACCATGAACGGACACCACTAACTTGAGGCCGGGATGCTCTAACGAAAGTCGTATCCGCTCAATCAAGAAACAAAACGATTCGTGACGCGGCACCCAAAAAGCCCTCACCGCGCAATCACCCCTTTTCGCGGTAACATCGGAACAAATTGACGTCCGATACTTGGTAAGGTCCTTCTGACTCCCGACCTTCCTCAATCCGCTCTCACCGCGTCTCCTGATTATTCGCAACTGCTTAACGTGGTGAAAAAAACCTCTGATGCCAAAGGCCAAAACAGGACTGTTTTTTGAATCATCGTGAACTCGAATTCCTTCATATTTGATGAAATACGGGAATTGCACGAATCATAGGCGTCGGATACATGCGGCCGGCCTCTCGGAATTCTCAACCGAAGTTCCCCTGTTTCTCCTGGTCGATCGAGATCGATAGCACCACCACGACTGTCAATTGAAGTATCGTGTGTACCCGACGGTTTTAAATGACAAACCCTGCGTGAATACCGAAAATTGCGTTAGATCGACTCAAGCCTCCATCGCAGAACGATCCACTCCTAACGCTCCTCCGCAACCGCGTGGGTCACCGCAATTTGGCAAAAGACAAAAAGGACTTTGTCCAATGCATTCGCATGAGTTTCGACAAATCAAAACAATCCCACTGATCGCATGCGTCTTGCGTTCGGGCTCGTCGGTTGCTCGTCACGTTCCGACTCTGAAATCCCGTGGCGAACGGATTGAGGACCGCCACGCCGAGGCCATAGCAACCAAACTGCTGCTGTGCTTTTACAGCGATATATTGCGTGCTGGTGCGATCGCCTCGAGCGGGCGCGTTTCCAATCACCCGATCGCCTGCTTGGCCAAGATTCGCCGGTGAAAATTCACGACGGCAAAATCGCCCGAACTGGCGAACATGTTTAACGTTGCTAATTTCCCCACCGAGTCGTCGTTACACGACGGCAATCGTGACAACCATTCGGTAGCTCAGGCATCGAACGCTACATATCGGGCGATGCTGGCCAACGCCGCCCAAACGACAACTTGCCCCAGCCTACGTCCGCAATGCACGCAAGGACACCGCAACCCCGCCGCCACCCGGCGAAACGCAAATCAACTCGTGTCGCACCGACCGACCTCGCAAGAAATACCCGCTCAGAAGCGCAAATCCTGGAATGCCGTCAACGCATCGGCATTCCGCGATGCAAGCAAATGGGCCTGGAGAAGCGAACCGCTCGCCTCGCCGACCGTACCGACAGCGACTCTCGACTCCCGGACATACTCGCCGGCCCGAACCCACAATGTCTATCCGACGTCGACATATCGACAGACCCGTCTAAGCCAACTTGCCGTGAAGGCTAAGCCGCCGTCACAGTATCGACAAGACAAATGGATCGAAGGCAATCCGAAATTCGGTTCGTTCAAACCTCGAAAACTGTATCTATTCAGCTCCGCTGCCCAAGAATGGACAGTTTCCCGCCGACCTCGGTCCGTACACACCCGTGGTGATGAAATCGAGTCGTCGCTCTCTCGAAGAACGTCAAATCGTCCCGCAAACGCCGTTTGGAATGCGAGAATCCGATCATCAACGCATGTTCTTCTTGCGACGAACCCTGCGATGAACCTTCTCCAACGAACGACCACACGGACGCGCGATCGACGATCATGCACGGCGTCCGACGGTCCAACCCGACGCGACGTAAAAGCCAACTTGATTTTCGCAGTTCCATTACAATCTGGCGATGCCGAAACGTCTCTTCAACCCGCAACTCCCGCCGAATCTTTCGGGGTCTGCGTTCTAACTCTTGCTGTTTCTACCCTGTTTTGTCGTGGCTTCCCCATGGGTTAGTTTCTAAAGGTGGTGTGGGGCCTCGCGGCAGGTTTCACCACACGACGTTGCGTCAACCCAATCAGGGGTTAACAGGACGTGACGCCGCTCTCGCCGTCGTTGACCCAAAATAGCACCAGCAACTGCCCCCGCCTCGCCGCCCGCAGTCCAAATGACCCGAAGACGCCCACGCTGCACGCGTTCCCTCCGGCTCAAGTTGCCCCGGTACCGGGGCGATTCGAACGGACCCGCAAGCGTTTGATGAGCGTCCAGCGGGATTGCAACCAATCACCGCAAATTTCTCCAAGAAATCGCGGCGAAAATGCAGGGCAATTGTCCGCTCGTGATCTTGTGCGGACATAACTGCGTCCGTCAGTGCGACGCAGGGTTGCCGAAACCCAGAGGAACGCCGAGGTGTATTCTGCCCGATGCGCGAACA
>Ga0163217_1061338_pt1 | contig 17780 bp, 12 predicted proteins | sample SynspAceP_FD_185933 | JGI IMG/M metagenome (GOLD analysis project Ga0163217, IMG submission 185933) | Saline lake microbial communities from Ace Lake in Antarctica - Synechococcus sp. Ace-P (PacBio error correction) | ecosystem: Environmental > Aquatic > Non-marine Saline and Alkaline > Saline ...
AGAGAAGATATGTTGAACTCGCTAAAAAAGATGAAAAAATTGGCCTAGCGGTGGAAAGTATTTTATAAAGGGACTTAATTAAGCTTTAGGTCCAATCTAGGTATAAGTTTTTTTCTAATTGAAAAGCAAAAATTGGAAAAGCAATTGAAAAAAGCAAAAATTGAAATCAATTGGGCAAGCCCAAATAATTTTTGGAATAAATAAAAGAGTCTACCTATTTTTTTTCAAGATTAGTTTTTTAATTTTTTTTTTGCCAGAAAAGAAATTGACGAAAATTGAAGGAGGAAAATAAAATGAATGTTAAAACAAATGGTTGGAGGAAAAGCTGCAGAGTATGTTTAAAGACGGAAATGGTTGTTGGGTTTGGGGACAGGATCGACAGCTTACTATCTAGTTGAAGCCACTTGGCCAAAAGAGTTGAAAAAAAGGATTGACATCAAACAGGAGTGGACCACATTCTAACTCGTAACTAAAAGAGCAAGCAGAAGACATTAAAATATCCGTTGGTTTCGACTTAAAATGACGTAAGCTAAAATTGAATTTTGACGATTTGATGGTTAGATGAAGTTAAAGGTGAAAATTAACCAAGGTAAATCCAAAGGTGGGCGGTTGGAGCCTTAATTATTCGAAAGTTAAGGGTCGCAAATAATAGCGAAAGTTTTATCTGGATTGTTGATTGAATAAGTAAATGGTTTGGAAAACACTTTGCACCTTTCCTTTTAACCCGGTTGAAATGTAGCGTTTTGGTTTACAAGCAACTTTTTTTCGTTTGTTTGAATCAAAAAATCTTTCATCCAGAATTGCGTTTTAACGAATCAAAAAAAAATTATGTAACAGCGGTGACATTACTTATTGACCTTAACATTTAGAAGAGCATTGGAAAATCCCCATGAGTTAGCTTACTGGTTAGAAATGGAACTGCAGGCGGTTTGTTGAACACGGTTTTTTTAGAATATGTTCAATACAGTCCCATGTAGGACATGAAAATGCCTGGTAGAAGTTTTAGATTGTTAGGTTAAGGATTAATAAGGATTTGATGGTAAAATTTCCCTGAGTGAGTTTTTGTCATTTTAGATTATTGAAACCGTTAACAAGGTAAAAAGTGATGGTAAAATAATAGAATAAAACGAAATTAAAGGGAGACAGAACAGATATGCGGATATGGATTTTTAATCGCTAAGAACAACATGGTAAATCATTAACAACAGAAGAAATTACTTTAATGATAGAAGGATTCACAACGGGTTGAAATTTCCTGATTACGCAAAATGAAGGCTATGGCTATGGCCATTTATTTCCAAGGAATGGATGATCATGAAGCGAAGTGATTTTAAAACGATGAGTATGGTAATTCAGGTGAAAAATGATTTATTCTGCTATTCAATGGTGTAAAAGTTTGATAAGCATATCAACAGGCGGATGGGTGATACAAACAACGTTAGTATTTTAGCAACCGTTAGTAGCTAGTTTAGGAGTACCTTAATTGCCGACACAAAATGAGTGGGCGCGGGTTAGGACATACTGGGTGGAAAAGCAATTTGATAAATTAGAAAAGCTATCCAGGTTTACTGTTGAATTGAGCCACAAGAGAAATTTTATTGATTTGTAACAAAAATAAAGTTAGAAGTAGTGGGTCAATCTGGCAAATTTAAACCCCAGCTGATAAAAAAATTATATGCTTTACGTGATGTTTACAAGGACGGTGGAATCTATTCCGTGATAAGCCAAGTTCAATTATGAGTAAAAAATAGCAGCCGGAGCAGATGGCGAATTGTTTTAGACGTGAAAATCGGTGCTGGTGCATTTATGAAGACGAAGAAGATGCAAGAGAATTAGCGCATCCATGGTAAAAATCGAAAATTTAGTTGGGCGTCAAACCGATGGCTGTTATTTCTGATATGAGCCAACCTTTAGGATACGCTTATCGGGAATGCATTAGAGGTAAAAAGAAGCCTATTGAAACATTAGAAGGACAAATGGACGCAAAAGATTTAATTGCTGTGTTTGACATTAGGAAGCAATGGTTCCATTTAGGCAAGGAATAGGAAATAACTTTGGCTGAAAGCAGATTATTATTAGAAGAAAACTTAAATAATGGGTAAAGCATTGAGAAATTCAAAACTTTTGTTTGCTTCACAAGGTGGAGATCTTCAGTCATTGACACCTCCGCTGAGCCTTCCGCAAGCGCTTATCAAAAGAAGTAACAAGCCTAGCCGTGGATTGGTGTTGTTTCTCAGATCAATGCAGATTGAAATTGGGATAGCAAGCGATGATGTTAGGAGCTGGCAGAGCAAACAAAGAAAGCAAAATCTGTTTAGCCGTTGGTCTAATGTTGCGCAAGAAAGTTGGAAGAAAAAGTTAAAAAAGGAAGACACATTAGTCACCATTTACAGTAATAATCAGAAACGACCCAGTAGAAAATAAAATCCAAGAAATATTACAATTTCAGATAAAGCTGAAAACTATTCAACTGATTTCATGAAGTCATTCTTGATTAGAACGTTGACTGTAATAGGATGTTAAATAAAAAGACCAGTTGGTTTAAAACCATTTTTAAATGGTTTAACCCCAACTGGTCTTTTTTACTTCTAGTTCAACAAATAAGTACCGAAGAAACTAAACAGTAAAATAAAAAATAAACTGTAATAAATATGCTCATGAAAAACATGAAAGTAGGGCCCGCAAATTCACCACTTAAAACAACTAAACGAACGTAGACGAAACAAGAATAAATTATAAAATATAAACAACTAGTAAAAAAAAACACCAAATGTAAACCCGTTTTAATCATGATTGGGTCTAACCCTCTTTTTTAAGTTTGACTGTTTTATTACACTAAGCATAGCAAAAAATAAGATTTAACAGTACAAATATAATCTGCAGATAACAAAAAAATTTTAATCGTTAAATTAAAAATAGAGATAGAACGATTGAGGTCTTATGTATATGCCCTATACTATTTTTGACTTAAGGGGATAAATAATAAGAAGAAAAGATTGGCAAGATGGATTCAAATCATTTTTCTTGTTATGTTTAAGGATACATACCTTTAGGATTAGCTTGTGGCATAACTAATTATTTGATTAGGTTTTTAGCATTCCAGCTTCTAAGTGTTAATAAGTTTGGTCGTTTGCAGGTGCCCGCTCATTCATGGCAGCTCAATGATGGTAAGGGTGCAACAGCATTCACATTCATCATAATGGTTTTTTTTCTTGAAACTTGAGACACTTATTATGAGCTCTAGCTTTAGCTAATTTTTTAATAAAAGTTCCCCATTCTTTTATTTTTGATTTTTTTAGTCATACCTTAGCAGATGAAGCATAAGGCTATAAATTAATAATCAATTTAAAAATCATGAGTAGTCAGAGTAATCCCAGCACTGCAACAAATGTATTAGCTTACTTAACATGGCGTATGAGTACCCTCCAAAATTGGAGGATGGCTTATGGTAGCACCTTAGCATCGATAACAACGATTATGTGATGTATTAATTGCACTATTTATAGCTTTGTTAATGAATCAATTTGTCTCAAAACTTTTTATTTTTTTGTCGGAATTAGTAAGCTGGAATTTTTATTCCGTGGTTTTAATGGGAATTTTGCACCACCAATAGTGCATTAGTCCATTGCTGCCAATAATAGCACATTTTTTGGTTACCGGTAGATAATTTATAGGGATGGACGAAAAATAAAGGAGGCGGTAGAAAATAAAATGAAATTAAATCCGTGGATGTTAATTTTGGGATGGCCGTTGTGTCTTACATACCGAGAAATGGCTGCAATGCTTTGTTTTAAGTAACGAACTATTCCAAAGAAAAACTTGCCAAATGAATGTCATTTATCCCTGTCTCTATTTTCTCAGCTTTAATTCTTTCTGGAATGGAACTTAAACCCCTAATCCCTTATCAGTTTAAAAATTAGTACCGATCTTTAACAGCACTTGTTGGCCCTATTATACTAAAAGCTTGCTATTGTCGATGATCCATAGGAATTTTTAAGCCGACTTTTTTTATCTATCTTAGCTAAATTATTCTGCATGTTTTCACCAAAAGATAAATGTTATAAATGAGATGCAATGGGAGTCTAAATAAATAAAACGGTTTATTGGAGGAAAGATAATGTCTGAATTTTAAAAATCGTGTAACTAAAAAAATGCATTTGAATTCAAAAAGTAATCCAAACACATCGGGTATTGCCATCTGACTTGAAATCTCATCAAACTTATTTGGGGGGAATCTGATGATTGGATGTAATACAGCTTCTATTTCAGCTGCTCGTCATTCACGAGGGATAACAGTGGACAGCATCAGTTGATTCCTAGATTTTTTGGCAATCCACTGCCAAGCAATCATTCTGTTTGCCATTGAAAGCCTATGTATCAGGTGTAGGGAAATCATCTATGGAGGTTTTTTTGTAAAATATGGGAGAAGATCTTATGACCGGTGAAACGGATAAATTTAGCAGCAACAAGTTTTTAGTACGTTTTGTTTCCAATGAAAAAAGTGAAAACAAACCCTACTGTTTGTGGTTTCAATAAATCGAACCAACAACTAAAGAAGAAAAATTGGTATTGAGTGGAATACGAAAAAGCGTCAGAAAAACGTCTTTTAAAATCGTGAAATTCAACGAACAATTTGCAAATGTCCCATTTCCTATTCAGCAGTATGGGAAAGAATAAAATAAGTAAGTGAAAAGGATTTCAATTAGGAGGGCAGAAATCTGATATATAAATGTACTGAAACCAGAGGGGCTTTGGATTCTCGATTTTCTAGCGGAGGACCCAATAAACAAAATTTATTTTGTTGTTGCAGATATAGAAAAATACGGATTTTGATTCTTTAGATCAAGAATATTTTGGGCGTAATACGAATGAGCTTGAAGGAATTGAAGGAGTATTATTACGGTATAAAGATATTGCTATACCGGTTCATGGTGAAGAATTTTCTGGTTTGATACATTCTTGCCCTTGTTAAAAAGTTTAAGACGAAATTAAAGTAATCAGTGGGTGGGATAATTAGTAGTTGATCAATAATATTGATTATTTCCCAGAATTAGAAGTGACTGAAACGGTTATCTCTGTCTTGTAGAGAGTTAACTAGGGCAACGCGCAATCTATGACACTCTTGTAAGAGGAGTTTAGAAAAAGCTGATATTCCAGCTTATGTTATCTGGCAATATCAACTGTTTTTGAAGAACCTTCGGAATCAGAAATGGTGTTATCCGAAAATGTTTAGCATAAAGATGTAATCATAAAAATAATTAAAAATGAACACAATCAAATTATTTCTTCAGGAAGAGTAATCAGCAGAAATTTCCCAAGTGCAATGCCTTACTCGCATAGGTACGGTGAAACTGAAGAGGGCAAGGGAATATGCTACAATAATCAAGCTTATCTTACGCAACATTGTTTAGAAAATGATAAAAAAGCTTGTTTATTTTACCAATAATCCTACAGCTGAAGCAATTTATCAACCGGTTAGGTTACATGATCAACCAAAAATTGGAGTAATGCTAAAAGCAAAAGAAAAAGAAGAGAACTAAAAAAATATTTTTCAAGAAAAACTCATTAGCTAAAGGAATAGGATAGGGATTTAATTAATTTGTGTGGAATCGTAAAAAAGATTGAGATATTTTTTTTCTCAAATCTTTTTTAACGTTTTTTTATTTATTTTACTAGAGTACGGAACCAATTCATTTTCACCGGCTAAAAATTTTTAGAAAAGCTGCAGGTAAGTCAGTTAATTAATTTGTTGATCAACCAATATTAGCAAACCATCAAGGCTTCATATCTGTTTGCAAGTTCTTTGCCATAGCTGTTTTCCACTTAACTCGGCAGGGGCATTCAACAGAAATCTATCCCAATTAATTTTAGCGCACGTAAGATAAAAGGTTAAAACAGTTCTGCAAAATTTAGTTCCCCCTGCATTGGCCACTTATGCAATAGCACCACCTATAGTTCAAATTGATGCTAAATAAAGTGGCTTAATTTGAGGCCACAACTGGGTCAATTAATGGGCTGACCAACGTGGTTTGGCTAATGTTTTTGGCTTGGTAACTGAATCTCACGACCAGATAAACGGATTTGCAACCAGTTTCATGTAAATAATTCCTTGATTTTTCTTTTTTACGAGAAACAGCGGCGACAGAATACACCAAGTTTAGTCACATAGAAATAGCCATACTTCCTAAAACACCAAGTAGCTCCAGTAACTAAGACATCTCCTTGTCCAAGACAAAGACCGCGCAGATTCTAATGCGTCAATAGACCTGAGCAGCTGTGAAACCAGCAGTTCCGATAATCATCGCCTTCTTTAAGGTCAATCGCATCTGGCAAAGGAATAAACCATCACTTGGAACTCGAGCTACTCACTATATCCGCCATCATGTGCGACTCCTAATTTATAGCTTTGTGAACAATAACAGTGCCGCCTATTTTTAATATCCGGCACGCTGATTCAACGACTATTCCGCTTAAATTCGATACCTAAAGTTAAGGGGATACTGGTCTTACACGCCGCTACCCATTTTTGCTGCAATGCTCTTTATAATTGACACCGGAATAATGAACTTCAATTAGAACATCTCCTGCAGGTAAATCTTCTTAATTAATCATTTGAATATCAAAGAAACAATCGTGTTTGTTTTTCTCTTTTGCAAATAAAAGCTGAAAAGAATTTCATAGATTAAACCTCATTTCATTTATTTAGATACTTTACATGTTACAGGACTTTCCAGTGGAATCCAAATAAAAAAAGCAAAAACTTGATACAAAAGAATCAAAAATGATTGTAATCAAGTTTTTGATTCTTGTTGTCGACGAACAGGCAAAGCCGAGTGTAAATCTAAATCCCACGTGCCAAAACACCAGTCTTTTGTTCTCCAGTGATAATTAGATCACTTGTTTGTTAAATCAAGAAAATACTTTTTTCCTAACATAGTCCATAATAGACTTAGGTTAATCTTTTCCCAGTCATTGATTTTTGGTTTGATTGTCCCCCCCAACACCCTCTTAATGACGCATATTTAAGATCATGAAGAGATACCAAACCGCTTTAGATCCTAGAGAAAGAGCCTTTAATGATATCTAATCGATGACGAATTCCACTGAAGCCGATGTTGGTTTTTGCCAAGTAATCTTGTGGCTTCAAGTAATGAGATAACAAGAGGATTGCCCCAATTTTCAAGTAATCAATTTTATTTGTTGTACGACGGTAATTTTCAATTGAGCAAAAAATTTGTTCGCGCCTTTACCACTGATATCAATCGTTTTCACACCAGTGGCAAAATTAAATTCGATGGTTTCAATCCTCATACCAAAGCCGACTTCTTTAGCAATAAATTGGACATCTTTAAAGCAGAAGAGAATGGCAGACAACTGGTCTAAACCAATTAGAAAAATGCACGGTCGCCCTCAGGCAATAATAAATTCTTGTGGAATTAATATGGATTTGTAAGGCATCGGCATTTAATAAGTCTACAGCTTTTTTTTGCCATTCTCAACTGATTGACCGGTTTCCTAGATTTAGAAATACAAGACGCAGATGGGTTAGCTTCTTCCTTATAATCGTGAAGCTTATCATTTAAACGTAGGATCTTTAAAGCTGCACTGGGACTGAAACTGTAGACTATGCAATTCGGTTTCGTGGGAACGGTAGCTAGGCTTTTTATTGATTTTTTTTGTCCAATCACTGCCACCGGTCATGGCATTGATGTAAAAAGGGAAATCTAGTTGGAATGTTGCACAAGAGGTTGAAAGTCAACTTCTTCAACAGACATTTGAGGGAAAGAAATGATGAACATAATGGAGTGCATCAAAAAATCTGATTTAGCGGATTTCTTGAAAAAAAATTCATTGCAAAACGAACAATGTTTCATTTTTTCGGTTTATTGCAAAGGTTTTCATGAGGATCATCCCTTCTTTTTTCCACTAGTTATTTATTTGTTGTAAACGTGTAATGGCAAATTGGTGATGCCTTCTTCCTCCCAAGCGGTCATCAATGGCAATAGACCTTCTTTTGCGATTAAATAACACAATGCCACAATCGCCTCCAACCTGCACCAGAAGATTTTGCGCCCCGTGGTTTACAAATTCCGGCAACAGTGCATAATCGAGTTAAGGCAGGCGTTTCAAATGACTAACAACCAGTGTCTTTACTCATTTGGATCAATAGTTCCACGATTTGTTTCTGATTTGTTCTTGGAATAAGGCAATGTTATTTATTTTGGAATCTTGAACCATTAGATTAACACACTGTTTACTTTTCTTTTAAAAACTGTTCATATGCGTTTTTTTGATCTCGGCTTCTTTGATTAGTCACTTCATCGACAAATCTGAAGTAGAAGCGGGAGAACCTGTCCAACCAATGACTAAACGTAAGGTCACGAGGAGGGGTTAAAGGTGTAATAGAAAGCAGTGGCCAAATCTTTATCAATTAACTCTTTTGATAGAAGACTTTCGCTCGTTTTGTTGGCTGTAACCCACTACGAATCAAAAGTAAGTGAAAGCTATCCAACCTCCATAAAACACTTGCAGCCACATCGCCACAAGAACCGTTACTTTTAACAGAAAGATGAGCTAAATGCTGCAAGTTTTAAAAAAACATTCGTCTGTATCTTCCTAATTCATAAAATTGACACAACGGCTTTACGGTACAACGGTTACAGCTTGCACTCGAACCCAGTCCGTACTTTCGACGTTTTGGAAACTATCCACTCGCTTCAATGTCAAACTAAATAAGAAAGTTCCTTTATTTAGTTCTTTAGCATATTTTCTGTTACTGTGATAGCGGCTAAAATATAATGAAAAGGATTTTCCTCGTTTATCTAATACCAATTGGTCATGATGTCTTTCTTCCACAAAATAGGGAGGTTTCCATATTGAAAAGGACGTAATACTGCCAACGTTTTTTGTTTGTTCAAGTGAGACGTAATAAATTGAATTCAACTGCTACGATGATAGCTGGATGACAGGTTCGAACCACTGCATATTCCACCCGCAATATTAAAGCTTACGCAGGTGCTGAAAACTTCTATCATTTAGTCTTCCTCGCTTGAAAGTTAATACTCAATCATTACTCTGATATGAATTTTAAGTCCCTTCACCAGGCTTTAGCAACAATTATTGATTAGGGGTTAAAAAAATCTGCAATCTTTTTTTTTTTATTTTTCTCCTAATCTGTTAAGCGACAAAGAACTTTTCACATTAGGACGCAGCATCCATTGTAAAGTAACAGGCATAACCTTTGACGTAACTGACGGACTAACATTGCATCGCAACCACACTATCTTGGTTCCCATAAGAAAGAGGAGGGTTAGCGCCTAACACGTCCATTGCATTTTTCATGCCATTACTTTCGGTTTTTCGCCCATTTTTTTGGAAATCTAACGTGAGCGATGGCTTTCTTTTATTTTCACTTAAAATCTTTGGTTGTACTCTCTAACCATCCTGAAATAAAAAGGAGAGGTTTCTACTTATTTTCCATTCCTTCGCCGACTAGAATAGTTCTTTTTTGTCTGCTATAACAACAACGACTTAGCATTCCCAATTATCCCAATCAGCGTCATCAATTGAACTGCATACGAGTCAGCTGAAGAATGCCCATCTGCCACTCACAAATCCTCCATATAATACTGCGGGTAGCTGATCCAGACCCCTCTTACGTGCGCATACAGAGATAATTCGCGATTAAGTTAATGGAGACACTCGCTAAGTTAGCAGCTCCAGCTTAAAGCAGCCATACCGGATGCTGAAGAAGCTAAACCAGCGGCTGTAAGGGACAAAATTAGTACTTTTAAATCAACGCAAGGAGAATGGAATGCCGGCAGTTTTCCTCTAAATAAATCTAAAAATTGACTAAACTTTTTTTGTGGCTATTTCATTTTGCAGACCTCATTTAAGTAGAAAGTTCTCTTTTTGACAAGCATCATCAAATACAAACCGAAGTATCTGTTGTAAAAAGCATCCACCCGTCAGAGAAAGGCTGCTGCTAGCTGGCAAAATAAGCTTTTCATCACGTTTTCCCCAATATTTTTATTAAAGCAATATTCGTATGTGCTCGAACTTTTTTTTTCAGTCATCTCCACTCGTCCTTTCTCATGTTATAAATCCATGGTATGGTTAGCTCCCTGCTTGTAACAAAGGCTTTGGATAACTGAATAGCAATTTAATTTCATTTTTGGTAAGGCAATCAATACAACCACCAACGTTCCCGCGCCCTGTTAATTTTGCAGCCTAAGGCTCCCTGAATCTGTGCAGGTATGAACAAGGGGTGGGTTTATATTCTTGATTTGCTGATGCCTAAAAGAGTCGAGTTGTTCTGAGCTGGGTCATAAAACGTTCCTGAATTCAATTGGTTTGGTCTTGTTCATAGCCCATTTAGCTGATTAGCTAAATAGCCTAATTTTTTTTATAGCTAAATCTGTTTCTCTGGGAGCAGAAATTGATAACATATTCTGCAATGTTTTCGACAGCTTCTTTTGTTTGACCTGGTAATACCAGTATCGCTACGACTAAGTAAGCTGTGGACGCTAAGTGGGAAAAAACTGAAAAATCTTGCCCCTTAATGTAATAAAGAGGGATTGACCACTTAGTCATAGGGCAGCATCCAAACCGCTCGGAATTTATTATGTGCGGATTGGTTTGCAGAAGAGTTTCGTTAGTTTAGCAAATACTTGAATTAGATTAATGACTCGTCAAAGTAATGAAACAAAGGCACGTATTTGGTTCGCGACAGCAACTGCGGGAGCACTAGATCCCCATTCCTCTTTTCAGCAGGGATTGTTACTCGTGATAGTAAATATCAAGAAGTTTTCGAGGGGTTTAATTTAACTTTTTACCGTTTCAAAAACAATCACAGTCACCAAATTTTAATAAAGCGCTCAGGAGGTGTTAGATAGCGGTCCTTATAAAAAAAACAATCTAACGTAACCGGTCCATTCGTCCGTTTCAATCGTCGTTTCAATCGCTGTAGCAAGAAACGGGATCGCTATAGCAGGTTTCACCATAAAACTACAGAATGTTCTCCATTAAAATAATTTTTCCGTTCGATATACCAGTTTGCTCTCTATAAGACACCTCCCTTTTTCTGATATTTTTTTAGTTTTTTCATTTTTAATCGAATAAGTTTCGCTAATTTTTCAATAATCTATGGTTGCAAGTATCCTATAGAGGCTACTTGGTATACCATAACGAACAGCTAACTTAATGTATGAACCACAGATGATTCCCAATTAATAAATCCTGGAAAATATGGAATAAGACTTTCATCCACATAAGCCATAATAAAACATAATGAGATGAAATAGTTCCAAGACAGCTTCGTGGAGATACTTTAAGTTCACACAAAATGAGAAATTGCGTTAGCCGTAATTGGAATAATAAGTCAAAAGGATAATACTTAACAAAGCTAACGTTCAAATTTTTTACCAAATTAAAGATAGAAAATAGAGCGTCAACAATTAAATAATAGAGGGTCAGCAATAAGGCTGGACAAATAAGCAGCAAAATTTGCGCCTAGCAAGTAGCAAAAGTAGCAAGTAGCAAATCAAAAGTAATCTAGGCTAGAGATAGCCGTTCTGATTAAGGAACCAGCCGCCATTTTTTGGTAGTCCATGATCAGATAGGCCTCTGTTCTTCCAAGAAAAGAAGCATGCTTCAATCTTGGATTAGGATAAAAACTACCTGGCAAACCAACTAATGCAGTTGGCAAACTAGCAGTCTTTAAAATTTAAAGGTTATAATAGTTTTGAACGAAAAAAGTTGAAATAATGATAAGCTGTGTCCCCTATTAAAACCTAGTGCTAACGACACAAGGGGAAAAGAACCGGGTTTCATTCCGTTCCGGGAATAAATTCAATAAAAGGACGACAACAAAAAGACTAATAGGAAGCAAGAACCATTTGAGCTAATAAAAAAGCAACGACCTGTTTTGAACTTTTGAGAATAAAAAATGGCTAAAACTAAACTGCGTATAGCTTGATATCTCCCAGATTTTTTTCAATCAGTTTTTTTCTCCTACTCGTTAAACCTCCAATTGATACTATAAATGGAATCTTTTGAAAAATAAAAAGAATAAGACTCCTAACAATCTCAATATTACAACTAAATAAGTTGCATTGACTAGTTAAGGATTCCTTAAAGATAACATGTTCAATAAAAAGGTTTAAGAGATTGCTATACATTAGTACAGATTATTTTGTTATAATCATACAGAAAGTTTAAAAAGAACTTGGAGGTCCACTGCAAATGAAAGAATCAGCAACATTTCATATTATCGAACGGGATGAAATGGAAAGAATTAAATAAGAATACTTGCTGCGCCATTTGAGTCATCAAGGAATTAGCAAGAGTTTAACGGGTCTAAATGACCCGCATTTCTTTATTAAAGATGTCGAGAAGTTTTATGTACGCAATCATGCCAATTTACTGGGATGTCTATATTCGTCAATATGAGCATTACAAGCAAAAAAGAAGCGATTTTTTTAGGGCAAAAAGATTGTAAAAAACCTTATTATTATTGGGATATGCAGGAAGTGTTTGCAGGTTGGAAAGAGTACCGTTGCACGGCTGCATACGAGTCTTGCCTTTCTCGTGTATATAAAAATAAAACCGTGACATGATTACTACAGATGGGGTTCCTTTATCCCCAATTGAAACGATTACGAAAGACAATATACTAATCGCAAAAGGCTTTCCTGAAAGCTATGATATGGTCGATTGATCACTCCTTTTTAGGGATGTAAAAACGGAAAAGAAATGTTTTTTCTCCGGTTTATTCATCAAATTACGATATCATTGAAATAATTTCTGTATTAAATCAACCGGATATTCTAAATAGTAGAAAGGCATCACATACTTCAATTGCCCAGCGATTGAAGGCAAAATTTAACATCAGTGCTTTTTTTGATTTCTTATCTAGTTGATGCTGAGCCTGCCAGATTTGAAAATGGTATTTGAGCGATTTTGGTAACATTAATGGATACTGCATTTACAGATCCAAGCAACTATTATTATCCTTAATGCTCAAGGTGATCGAGAAGATGCGTTGTAATGGCTCGAGGCATCTGGGAAAAAGTGAATTTTAAAAAATTTTTTAACTGAATTTATTATGCCAACCCGAAATTCGGCAGATTTTAATCTTGCATAAAGTGGAAATCATTTTATTGCCCGTTTCAATTACTTCGGAAATATTAAAAGTCCAGAAAAGCGTTTTCGACATATTGATTTGTTACTCAGAGTCGATACAATGAAGCGTAACCCAGAGATTTATACTTAAAATAGATAACGAACTGGTAAAAAAAAAAAAATAGATGGCGTGAAACTGCGTGGAATAACGACTGATTTAACCAATGTTTGAAAAGATTGTAGTGCTTGATTTTGGAAGTCAATACAATCAATTAATTACACGTCGTATTAGAGAATTCGGTGTGTTTCTGAAACTGATTTCTCACAACGAACAGGTGCAAAAGAGATATATAACAATATGAATGCAAAAGCATTATTTCTCAGGTTGGAACGATGAGTGTATCGAGTGAGGTGCTTTATTCTGTTTGATCTGCTATCTTTTGAACTGGAATTCCTATCTTAGGCAATTTGTTATGGCATGCAGCTGATGACAACTGCACTAGGTGGAAAAGTAGAAGCCAGTTTCAAATCGCTGAATATGAAAAGCTGGTATTCAAATAACGAAATGCTCAGGCCCCCTTTATTTAAAGGTTTAGCAAAAGAAGAGACCGAGTTTTGGATGAAGTCCAGGCGATTTAAGTCACTCAAGTTCGAAACAGGTTTTTGAAAGTTGCAGCAACGAGTCCCACATTGCCCTTGCATCGATGGTTTGATTCGAAAAAGGAATTTTCATGCGGTTTCAATTCCATCCAGAAGTTACGTCCACACGGAAAACAAAGGAAATGCAATGCTTAAAACTTTGCTTTTTTCTGTTGTGATTGCAAAGGAACGTGGAGCATCAGTAACTTTATCGATAATTGAAATTGGCAAAAATTCCGTGAAACAGTTGGACTAAAATGTCTTATTAGCCTTGATCTGGCGAGTTAGACCAAGTGTTTTTTTGTAGGAGTCTTATTGGCAAAAAGCTAATTGAGAGCAAATTGACGTGTATTTTTGTTGATCACGGCCTATTGTGCGTAAAAATGAAAGGCGATTCAGTTATGTGATAGTTTTAGAAAGGGTAAAATTTTGGTTTAAATGTCATCAGAGGTAGACGCTAAAAAAACGCTTCATGAATTAACTAATTGGTGAGTTAGTGACCCAGAACAAACGTAAATTTAATCGGAATGAATTTATTTATGTTTTTTGATGATGAAGCAACAAACTAAAAGGGATTGAATTCCTTAGCGCAAGGCACCTTTATACGGATGGGTGAATTGAAAGTTGGAACAGATACAAGCTCAAACCATCAAATCACAACCCATAACGTTGGCGGACTTCCTGAATGACATGCATTCCAAATTAATTGAACCATTGAACACGTTATTTAAAGAATGAGTACGTGAATTAGAAATTGAATTAAGGTATGCCAGAAAGCTTAGGTATGGCGTCCAACCTAATTCCAGGTCCTGGGATTAGGGTATTCGTGTACTTGGCGACTAACTGAAGAAAAAATAGAATCGTACGTGAAAGTGATGCTATTCTACGTGAAGAAATCCGCAATTAGCGTGGACTTGAAATCGTGACGTGTGTGCAATACTTTAACCGTTTTACTGGTAAATCCGTAGTGTTGGTAGTGAATGGGCGACGGACGGACCGTATGATTACACTGTTTGGTGTTCGTGCGGTTACTTCATCGACGGTTATGACAAGTGATTTTGCTCGTATCCCATGGGATGTCTTGCAAAAAATATCTGGTCCGTATCGTTAAACGAAGTTGCTGCAGTTAACCGTATCGTGTACGACTAACGAGCAAACCACCTTTCTACTATCGAGTGGGAATGAAATAGAAACCTGTTAGACGTTGGTAATTCAACGTTCTAACAGGTTTTTTTATTGCATGGAATTAAATGGGACGTAATTTGTAAATCGTTTAATTGTTTGGCATATCTTGTTTTTTTTATAGATAACTATATCCTGAATACTTCATACTTTTTATTGAAATGCTCTAGAAAAACTGTTCTAGCATGCTAGTTTTCGTTTAATTTTTCGCAGCACCTTTGGGAGACAAAAAGAACCTGAATCTGCAGGGTTAAAGCGACTAAACAATAACAAAGAAAGGGGTTCTCTTTATGGAAAACTTTGCATAAAAATCGTTTGCCTTTTCAAATTCAAACCATTAACGGTATTTCACTCTGGTGGTAATTTATCCTCAGATTCTGGGTTGATAATTAGTTTAAGGAGTTCCATGCACAACATTAAATTTTCTAACTTTTTGGAAACAAAACCTCAACTATTATGAGAATTGAAACTTACTATAATCCATGCTAATCATTCAATCATTGAACAAATCAATTTTCCAATTAATTGCTGGATATCAAACGGATTCTTCGGCTGACGTTTTATCAAAAGATCCCCAATTTTTTCAGAACTTATTTGCTTAAAGAGCAAGCTTGCTTCACAACCGGTTTATTTTCTCGTTTATAGGATTGGTTAAGTCAGAAAAATATTTTCTCGATTATAAGAAGTCAATCAAAATCCTGAATGGATAAAGCACATACTGCGCGTATTACAACTGAATGATTTTTCGAATCTAGACTCAACACATTTCGGATACCTTTGGCATCAGGAAACAAATCGGGTATAACGCCCATTACCAAACGATAATGGCTATCATCCGCTGTTGCCTTTTGAAGGTCTGACCGGTGACTTTTTGAAAGGCAGAACTTCGTTCTTTTTTTGTAACGTTTACACAGTTCAATGGTGTTGCAGTTTTGTCCGGCACTTTTTTGACCCATTATCAAGAATCGTACCTGTAAGCTCTATTCTAGTACGTGCAGATGTGGTTTTGTAACTCCTGAATGAATATAAAGCTGTGTGAAGAATATCAAAAATTTTATGCTGTTCAAAACGTTTAAAAAAAAAGCTAATTTCAAAGGGTCAGTGTGGTCTAAAATTCCTTTCGATTTCCCGACAAAAAAAATTTGAAGTGACTTGGAATTTGAAGTAAAATAAGTGAATCTTAACAAACGAATGACTGAAAGAAAGTGGAAAATAACGAATTTATTTATTTTTTTGAAGAAGTAATGAATCAATCAGGAACTGAATTAGTATTAATAAAAGTAGCCACCGACCAATTCATAATCACAGAATTTGACCAACGGCTACTTTTATTATCATGCAGTTTCATGAATGTTGTTAGAATCATTCAACCAATGTTCCAACAATCAGCAGAAACATTTAACACGGAGCTTGCCGTGCGGAGAACTGTTGAATGGCGTTGTGCAGTCGGTACCCCGCTTGTACGCCATAATGAATTTCCGTTCTGCCATTTATCCACATGGGTGACATCGGTAGACGTTGCCCGTCAACGGTGACATAGGCATCAATTCCGTTTCTTTCCATCTATTGCGGATATTCATCAAGGGTTAAAGTTTTTTTGTAATTCGATTGGGTAACCAGAAGATGAGCAATGTCGGATGAAGGTGTAGCTTCCGAGGAATGAAAACAACTGAACTGGCAGCACTACTGGTAAGAAGCCTTTCTCAAATAGTAAGTTTTCTGAAGTCGTTCCCGCATCCCACGAAAAGTTAAGGCCCTGCAACATAGTAGAAGATAATCATTTTTAATTTAATTGTTATTTTTCATTTTGGTTCTCCTTTTTTGAATTCTTAATCATTTTTTTAATCCAATGATTCGAAAGTGAATTTTTTTGTTTTGAAAACATTTTTTGGAAACTAGCGCTGATTCAATGTTATGCATAAACTTTTTGGGAACCGCAGAGACAAAACTCGCTAAGTCGAACAGGGAACTTTAGTCGCTTCGAAATAGTTTTCCTTTTTCTGCATTCAAGTAACCGTTCTTGGTTGAATAAGAAAGGAACGAATATGAATTGGCATATCTTTCTGGAAGAAGCTAGTTCCGCTGCATAGGCAAGTTCATTCTCGTTGCGCCAAACTCCAGATGAGTACTGTTTTATTTTTGAATTTTTTTTGGCGAAGGCTTTCCAAGATGCTCAAGCATAGGTTGTAAAACACCAACACCTCCAGCAATACAGCACTAAAGCTTTTTTCCGTTTTTTGGATGTCTTCAGTGGCTGCCATAACCCACCATAGGACCTTCGACGGTCCACTTTCGTTCCAACGCTGATATGTTTTTGGATGATATGGCCGTGGTAAATCCCGCGGAATTTTTGATGGATACGGAAAGAACATGCGGATTTCGGGTGCGGAGTCAAGAGAAAAAAAAGGGTGTTCTTCTTCAAAGTGGTAATTTTTTTCATTTCCCTTTGACCCTTAAAATAGATGAACACTGTCCCGGCGTTTGTAATCACCAAAATCTGTCCCGTTTTCGGCTTCCAGCGTCAAGCTGACAAGCTTGGGTCAGTTTCATTTTCACTGCACTGGTTATGTATAAAATATTTTAAATTTAATGAGAAAACGTCTGATTAAGCTTATGGTACACAATAGAAAGCTCAAAGATACGATGAATAAAGGGCGTCATCATAGTCAACGTCATATGGCCCCGAACAACATAGGCGATGGGTGATGACAATGTACAGATAGTGAGATAATGGCAACAAATATAAAATTATGCAGAAATTTTCATAGTTCCGTATTTAAAGCGAATCGAATTTTCCAAATGTAATCCAAACACTACGTTTATTATTTTGATTCTTA
>Ga0163217_1099439_pt1 | contig 17778 bp, 24 predicted proteins | sample SynspAceP_FD_185933 | JGI IMG/M metagenome (GOLD analysis project Ga0163217, IMG submission 185933) | Saline lake microbial communities from Ace Lake in Antarctica - Synechococcus sp. Ace-P (PacBio error correction) | ecosystem: Environmental > Aquatic > Non-marine Saline and Alkaline > Saline ...
CTCCGGCAGCTCGAGGAGGGGGGAAGAATTTAAAAAAAACATATTTTCGGGAAAAAAGTGGGGGGGACACAAAAAATCCCGCCCTCGGTCCAAAAAAGCCCAACTGACGCAAAGTGGGAAAATCACGTTCGTTGTATCGGCGCGTAATTAAATGTTCCACCAACCGCTGTTGCAACGAAGGCATTCCGCGCCCCCCGTGGTTCGAAGAAAAGGCGAAGTTGGCTTTGCCTAGCGCGTTGCCGGCCAAGCCCCCGCCAGCCAATGGCGTCCCGAGTTTGCCACCACCAATAACACCAATCTTCATGACATGATCCTCAAGCCTGACGGCGGTTCAGGGATTAAACAGCACGGTGTCCGTCTGTTTGGGTACGGAAGCTTTCCAGCGCCTGAACGGTATATTGCAGGAATAATTTGCCAGCGGAGGAGATATCACTGAGGACAGACAACAACGCGGCGTTGAAAAATTTGCGCGCCATTGCCGATCGCAGGTGGCCAACCTGGGAACAGCCTTGCGGGCATCTGAAACGATGGACAGCAGCGAGTCGACGACACTATGAGAGCATGGAATGACTGCACGGGTACAGCCGAGAACGGGCAGGTGGGTCTTTGCCCGGCACATGCCGTCAAGGTGCCGCCGCACCGGCGGCACCGGCGATGATAATCCACTTCAATACCTCCGGTCGGCCCGCTTCTTCCGCGTACTGGAACAGCAAGTCCGGTGATTGCGGTGAGGCAGAGACCACCTTGACCTCATAGGTATTGCCACTAGCTCTCAGCATATCGGCGTATGAGCGGGTGGGACAAATCTGACTTGGAGCCATGATTCACCGCCAACCAGTTTGCGCTCATTTACGGTGCCGTGCGCTCACAATGCCGCCGTATAGGCGGCCTGAATGAAAAGCGGGAACGCATTTAGAGCTACAAGTCAGAACTACAAGTTAGAACCGGCGAAGCTCCTGTTGCAACGACCGTGGCAGGAGCGCCGAGGATCGAGGCCGCGAAGCGGGAGTCTGATGCACGCTGAGGCTGCCGCTCATCTGCACCGGGAAGCTCGCAAGAGGTAAAGTGTTGAGCTTGAGGTTTAGAACTTTTGTCCCGCCCTCATATACCGACCCTGAGCGCAATAGCTAGACCATCCGCATGTGTCGTACGTTAGCGTCCTGAAAATGCCGGGCGAGGTCGGTCGCCTCATCTCATATTACTGGGCAATGATCTCTCAGGAGGATATTAACCGTCGTTGTCCAGCCGGCGCTGCGCAACTGACGCGGGCTGCCGCGCTGCGCCGGGCATCGGACAGGGTCCAGTCCGGGGCTGCAGGCGAGCTGTTCCAGGTCCCCCACCTCGCCCCTGATCAGTCAGGTTCTTCCAGAGCGCTTTCGCAGATAAGGTTCACAGGGTCGTGTTGGTGGGGTTCACATCAGGCTCCTCAAGGCGGCGAGCCCATTCGCAGCGACAGGTCAAGGGAATGACTGACCAGCAATACTTGAGCGGGATAAAGTAAATCCCCAACGATGCTGTCAGCTGACAGGGGCCGGATTGGCTATTGGCAATGGCCAGGCGCATGCCCGCGGTACCGTGAGCAATGTAAGAGCCTGGAGCCAGTGTGGCCAGCTACCGTCAATATCCGAGCCAACTGACAGGCCCCCGCGGCGTGACCCAGAGATGCGTCAATCACTGCCACCAACCAGCGGAAAATATCAGGGCAAGAGGCGAACTGCGTATACCTTGCGTGGTGCCCAGGTCGACCAGATGCCGTGAGGCGATCGACCATCTCCGCACGCAAAAAAACGCCAGTACGGGTCTTGAACATTCACTGGTGATAGAGAGGCTTCCAGCGGCGGATTGCCCTCCTTGCTGCGCCGAGCACACCGATGAGTAGCGCCCCGCGAGCAGCAGCAAGATAGCTCTTGCCGAGAAATACCATCGTGGCCTCAGGGCCTTCCAGTCGTATCGAGCGGCGACGCCCTTGGCCCAGGCAGAACGCCCCCGACAGATAGCCCCTCGTACTAACTACCGGGTCGGAGAACGCGACAAACAGCGGACATATAACTTTCAAACACGATATCGCGGCTAGCAAGATAGGACGAATGACCACGAGCAAAAGGTTTAACTGCGGCGCTGACGGAGCGTAGTGCGCGAAATCTTCGCCGAATCAATGCGGGGGAAATCGGAGACCGCAGGACCGGGAAAAGCCCGTCAAGCGGCAACCCGATGCACTTCAGTGCCATAAAATGCAGGTGTCTGCCCAGCAGCGCCGGGGACTGGCTGAGTGGCCAGTATAACACCGCCGAACCCATGCAGTCCGTTCGGCCCAGCCAACAGGATGATGACAACGGTGTCGTACAGCGCCGGGGCAGCTTAGATTTCGCTCTTGACAGGCCGGCATTCAGACCAAAGACAAAAAACAGTACAAACACGGATGACGACTCCTAGCTTTCCTGCGCCCCGGACACAGCCAGGCTGCTAAGCTGTAAGCCTAAAGCTGCAAGCAATAGGGTTCCGGCGCGGAGTCAGTCTTAGACTGAACCAGTCAGCACACTCCCCTCACGCTGCTTGTTAGCTTGTCAGCTTGTAGCTTTAGCTGCTGTTAGTTCAATTCGATCAGAATCTCACCGGATTGACCCCGTCACCCTTGGCTACGTTCACCGGCCTTGCAGGTCAACCCCTCACAGCCGCGCTGATTGCCGCCGCTGGAATTTCGCCGCTTTCCATCTCGCTTTGCTGACCAGCACACCTGGGCCAGCTTTTCACACGTCTCCACTGTCGACCAGCACATCACTACTATTGCCGGCAATGCGCTGGTGGCACGATGGCACCAGGCTGGCTGGCCTCACGCTTGCGAGCACGCTGCCCTCGCCGATATCGGCGACAACTGAGTTTCAAGGATTCGAATACCGTGCTTCCTCGGCATAATGCCAGTCCAAGGCTTTCGAGATAGAAAGTGCGCTTGCCATCACCACTTAGACATGCTGAACCACCCGGTAATGTTCGGGACGCGGTAGCTTTCCGCCATGCGAGTCGCACTAATGAATCGCTAAACCATCCTGCGCATTGGTTGTGTCCTGTGCGTCCGGGGCAGGGTAGCAGTTCTCAGGCTGAGTGGTGCCAACATGCGCGGCTTCATCAAAAACTTGCGGCAATATCCGGAACATGGCCGTAGGAGTCAGCTATCTTCGTGCGGACTCAGGCTAGGGCTTGCGGCATTCCCGCGCGCAACTTGTCCATTTCGGCTTGATCAGTGTCGCCCGGACGCACTATCACTCCACGGCCTCGTTACCAATCGCACGGCGTTCGCCCAGCGGCATCTACTTCGGCCGGTCCTGACCGAACGGCCTTGCTCAGATAAAGTCACTCGGTGGGTGATGTGCTTCGTAACCCCGCTTCGCCGGCCAGCAGTTGAACAACCGCTGGTACCGACACCATCTGCGAGGTCGGGGTGGACAGCGGGGGAAAGGGCGAGGTCTCGCGGTCACGCAAACAACAGAGAATTCTCGAAAGACTTCTGAATCCGGCCAGGGCATTCTGCTCTTCAACTGTGTTTGGCCAGATTCGACATCAGCCGCCGGGTACTGATTGACCTGTACCTCGGTGTGTCCACGCCAGTGGAATATTCACTCTCGAATGGTGGTAGCTCTCTTGCACACGCGGTGAAGTACACTGAGCGGATTTTTCCTGCAGCAGCTCACAGATCCAGGCCGGTAATCCAAAGGGCGCCCGTGCCCGCAAGTGCGCGCAACCATCGCGACAACTCGTAACCCGGGTGAGCTAGTTGCCCCATCGCCATGCCTGGAATGGCGGTATCGATTTGGTCAGCGCCCGTTCTCGAATGGCATGGAGGCTGGCCACATGGCGGCCTGAGGCCGAGCGTATCAAGTGTGAGGGATAAAGAGGAAGCGGGGACCTGGCTCCAGCCTTGAGGCGCCTTGACAGTTCGCGGTCCCATGAGGGCGTCATGCAGCCAGCCATATCCTGATCGCCATGAATCACAGCCCATGGTCTCACATCGACTATTGGCCTGTTTACAAGGCCTCGACGGTATGCACCGGGCTGGTGGTAATAGCAATGGTGCCCTGTGGCCATTTTGCCGGCGTCCGTGACCGCTTTGATGGAGGTACTCGAGTTAACGCGATCGTTCATTGGCATCGAGATGCGGAACACTGTCGATACCGTTATCGGCAGCCTTGGCACAAAAGCCCTTACTTACGTCATCCACGTAATGCCGGTACCGCCAGCAAGGTTTTCTGGCCGCGCGCAGCATCTGCAGCGCGTTTGGGCAGCGCTTCACGCAGTTGGCGGCAGGCGCTCCCAGGGGTTTCCTTGAGGAAGCGAATGCAGGCGTCGAAGGTTGCCGCGCCCAGACCTCCAGTGACCATAGTCCGACCTGATCGAGCTTCTCGCAGAATCGGCAGCATGTCTTCGGTGCGCATGCGCGTGCCAGCACGATTGGTGGCATCGCGCATGGGATGTGTCGGTGAACGGTGATTTTTTGCGTGTGGTGCTCATTTCTTCGTATCTCCCTCGATGACTATAGAAAGCCACAAAGCGCTTGAAGCTGGAAGTTTGAATGGGCAAGGCGGACTCGCCTTCCAGCTTTCCGCTTCCAGCTGATTGCTGCTTTTATAAAAGTCCGGCGAGGCCGGCGATGGCGTATGGCAATGCGCCAGACCGAGTTCTCGGGCTTGGCGTTTTGACCGGAGTAGCGCGACATGCTCGCGATGCGGCCTCACAAAACTCGGTGGTAGAGCACGCCAGCATCCGGATACTCGTCATTGCGCAAGCGAATTTCCTGATAGTAGGCGTGTTCGTTTCAACGCCCTGCATAGGCGCATGTCGTCGAGTGCCGTTGCGCAAGCCGCGGATCTCAGCGCTCCTCCAGGTCAGTGCCCAGACCATAGCTTCAGGCATCCTGAGTTTCGTAATAGGAGCGGAATGCGTGTAGCCCGGTTATAGATGCCCGTATCCACACGCTATTCAGCCCGGGCCGCCTGGAGCGAGTAACGGGTGCTATTTTGCCGAAGGAGGCAAGGAGATCGTTTTTTTTCGGGTCATCTCACATTGATGCGGAACACCTGATGGAAAAACCTGCGATGCTGAATGTCTTCCTGCTGGACCGATCAGGGCAAGCCCGAAGGCGGATACGGATCTGCTCAACGGCACACATGTCGATGCCCGGTGATCTGCTCGGTGATTGGTGTGTTCGACCTGCAACGCGAGAGTTCATTTTCTGAAATACATCTTCGCGCCTCCTATCCGGAAGCAGAAAAACTCCACGGTGGCCGGCGTTCTCAGAGCCGACCCGGCCTGGGACGCCTCTGACTGCTCAGCTCGTCCGAGACACACGGGGGGCATCGCGCTCGGGCGTCAACTGAGGGTTGGGCAATCTCGACAGTTTCTGGTTCCGCGCCGCCGAATCGAGTCCTGCTCGAACAGGTTGACGTGTTGCCACCCGCCTGGTCGGCGAGGATCTGCGACTTCGATATGCTGGGATTGGCTTTTTCTCCAGAAACACCATCTGGCGAACAATACGCGCTTGGTCGTTCGGAAATCGACCCGACGGCCCAGGCCTTTGGCTCACTCAGCGGAGCTGTTGCAAGCGGCGAATACCACGGCCATCCGCCACCGAAGAGGATGTAGTGCCTTCGACATGGGATCGGAATAGCCGACGCGCTCGAGCTTCGCTCAAGCGACCTGCTAGGATCTTCAGGTTATCCTTCTTGTACCAGGCGTCACGAAACGGCCGGTCTTGGATGCTGACCACACGCGGCTTCACGTCGTGTCACCCCCATGAGCGCGCGGGAATAACTGTCTGGCGAAGCCCGATAAAGCGTATCCCGCGCTCGCGCAGATGTCCGCCAGCCGGCCTTTTCCAGACAGAAAGTTCGTAGCCTGGGTGCGCGCGTCGTCAGCCGGTCTAGTATCGGCAGGTTGACCCAACTGCCGGGCGTTCAGTCCATAGCCCGCCTCACGCTCACTAGCCAGCGTTTGTAGGATTCATCGGCACGCTTTAACATTGCAGGGCGTAAAGCGGCTCGGCTCGGGATATAGATAGCCACTGAGGCACAAGTGCCCATCGATCCGACAGGCGCGACTATGCGTACCGGCAATTTCGCCACGCGTTGGCAAATAGAAGGATTCTTCTGGAACAGGATTCGGGTTCTCGCCGTGTGGTGTCGGAAGTATCAAACTACGCCTCCAGGTCCTTTTGAAATGAAAAATGAATAAATAATTGGGCTTGATTAAGCTAATTAACTTATATCAGTGCTGCACGCGCTCTAGTTGTCTTTTGTTCAGAGGTATAGTTCAGGATGCGCAAAATACTACTATACAGAATTGACCTAAGGGCAGATGCAGGTTTTTCATAGCGGTCCTCGACCGCAGTTTGTTTCCTACAGGCGCGCCGCGGAAAGAGAATGGTCATTGAGACTGGCTAGTCAGTCGGTAAAGTCAGCAGGGGCTCAGGCCAACTGGAGGAGTTGGTCGGGCCAAGGGGTTGTTTTCTCGAAAGCGTCGGCAAAAGCTTTAACATGACCGAGGCTAGCGGAAAGACTGTTTGGCAGGGCAGCGGCGATACTATTTCGCCGCGTATCGGAATGTCTATGGATATGAGTTTAACCACATTAGCCAGGCGTAGCCTGCAAGGGCAGCCGGCTGGGCGGTGCAGCTTCAGCAGCGTATCATAATCTGACCCGCACTTCTGGCCACTGCCCTCGTCCGCAAAACGTATAGCCTCCGGTCGCTTTCGGCTGGAGGTAATAGGACTGGGCTCGGCACAGGGGATTCAGCGTAATGCCGAGGATAAACTTAGGGACGATGTGGTGGCTCCATGGGCCTGGTACGGAATGACCTCGGGGGGCGCGTGGAAGTTCTTTCCGTTTTCTGAATAACGCCATTAATCTGCAGGTCAGCTTTTGCGTCCCGCCATCGCCGTGGCCAAGGCTGTGTCCACCTCGCGTTTGGCGGAGTTTGGAAACTCAGTCGCCGTACTGCAGAGCGAACCTCCCGCCTCGGGGACGCGGAAAGCTGCGATGATTATTCTTTGTGGGAGCGTGCGTGCCCACATGCAGAAAGCTGCAGATCTCCGGGCCCCGGCCGCGAAAGCATGGTACACCGAGGAGGCGGGCTGGAGGCGCTGCGTCATAAAGCCACTGGTATCCCCCGCGAGCAGTCTGCGACGCCTGCTGTTTGCAAGGACGCGCGGTCTGGTGTCGCCGGGATTGTCAGCGAAACGCCGTGCTTGTTATCCGCTAACAGTGACGGTGGACGCCCGAAGGCAATGCGAATTGAGCCGGTACTGGACGCTTCCCGGGGCTTTTTCTACGAGGGAGGGGCGGGCGCCGTCAAAAGGGTTTGTGGCCGCGTCTTGCGTTCGTCCAGAGCTAGGCTCGTCGCTCGCTATTGCGAATGGTTCTTGTGGATTATATCCGGGCTTCCAAGGTCCTCTGGCGTGTAGTCCCGTTCATAACGCTCGGCCATAGGGGGTTCTCATTCTCAAGCCAAGGGCCCAGCCCATGTCCATACCACGCTTTTTTTCCTGCACTCGTACCCGTTTGTCTTTGCTGCTGTCTCTGGCCATCCAGCCCTGGCGTTTGTGCAATGGCCCGCCCGCCTGGCCTCGACCACCTCTGCGTCCGAGGAATAGCGAGTGCTTAACTCGGACTGGAGCCGCCGATTAGATCACGCTTGGTAACGGGCCCAGGCGGAAAACCATAATCCAGAAGGCACCGAGTCCTATGGCACCGATGTAATGAGCACGCGACGCGATTGGTCCGCTGCCGATCCGCCAGCGCCGCAGTGCGGCTGTCTGTTGTGACGCGCAGATGATGATGATTGCGCGTTTGGAGTGAATTAGGGACGTGGTCGAGTATCAACCAACGCGTCAGTCAAGGCTTCGACACGCGCAGCGCTTTCCCTCGAGGGGTTTCGATATCACTTCAATCACAGGTGGACACCGGCCGGTAACCATACACCTGGAGCAGCGCGTGGCTGGGCGAGAGAGCGAGATGGATTACGCTTGATCTGAGACGCGGGTCGAGATCGTGGCGGCAGCCATACCGGTTTTGTTACGGGTAAGCGGGTAATCCCTCGGCGGCGATCATTCTGCGTCAGAAAGCGCGCGATAACGCAAAGGCGTTCATTGCTCGTGTCACGAGGCCCAGGCGGGCTCCTGGGATCGTCGTCAGGGTACCACCTGGACGTATCCGGCGCCCTGAAATGAACACGAGGTAGCGTGCGCGGCGCGGGGTGGGTGGTGCCTACCTGGTGAGTGTGAGAGCTGGCTGCGAAAATGAAATATCGGGTGCTGTTTGGCAGCCGTCTGGTCCATCGACCTGACCGATAGACGCTGCTCAACTGGGCTGCGGTGCGCTACCAAGAGTAACGGATCCCAGTGGCTCTCGATGTGTGGGGCTGGTTTGGCCGGTCTGGTTCAGCGAATGGCGTCGCTCGAACGGATTGACGTCGCTCGAGAACCACGCCCCGCTGACCTGGGCCGAGTGGCCCATCCGAGCAGACCAGTTTTATGCAAACGTCGAGGCACAGGTTCGACTTTCCGGCGCAAGCTGTTACGCGGCCTATAGCAAGCATCAACACGAAAGGTGAAGTCTGCGCCTGGTGTTCCATCGTCCGGCGCGCCCGACAGGGTCACGGGCCCAGGGCATGAAGCGCCATCGCCCGACCCAGACTCGAAGCGTGAGCAGAGACAATCTGGATCGTTACGCGCGACACACCCTTCGAGTTTGGCGAGCCATATATGCAATGCAAGCGATAACGCTGGTAACTGGACAGATGCGTCCGCCCCTGAGCCGGCCGGCACCGGCATTACTACCAGTGGATGGCGTCCGTGACGAGGAGCGCGGAATGGTGCCGTGCGCGATACCTACACCACGCAGGATACGGAACAAGTTGGTGCTTAACGCCGTGGCGCGGCTGAGGCAATGATTCTCGGCAGCCCGCATCAACAACTGGGGACAACTGCAGGGCATGAAACTGGGATCAAATCGAACGCTAAACGATTTGAGGCAGATAAAGAGCTGAGCCTAGATGCGGGACTTGATCTTACGGAAATCAATGAGGGTATTACCTGCTACGTCCTATTTCGAGAGCAGATCCACGCAGGATTATCCAAAGGAGTAAGTAACGGCTGACTGAGAAGAGAAGCTCCGGATAATAAGCAGGGTTGGAAGGCCCGTAGTACTTCGGCGTCGGCTGAAACGACCCCGCTCTAGCGCGAGCCGGATGCGGCAGACAGTTCAGGTAGGTGTATCGGCCAGGCTTATTTACCTAACTGCCAGGGCCCACCAAGCAAAACGGCTAATGAAGATCGAGCTTGTCAGCGCTTGTCCGATAACTGGAATCCTGCTTTGTGGTGTCTGGGCGCAGTTTTCAGCGCCAAGGACTGCCGAGGGCGATTAGCGTCATCCCACGCCATGCGCCGGACCCATAAGAGCACAACTGTTAGTTGTAGCGACCGTACAGCCAGTAAGGCGTCGGGAGGGGTAACCTGAGAGTAACGAATACGAGAGTCGTGTGGCAGCCTCTGGCGCCGGAGTGAACGGGAGACAACATAAACCTCGGGCAAGCCCGAAAACCGCAGGAAGGCCTCATGGCCGTCTGTCTTGTCATGTGCGCGGCCGCTCAGTCAGACACGCACCAACCTGTGCTTGGAGAGCAAGACCCTACTAACGCAGAGTTTGGGCTTCTAACAATTCAGCGAGGCTTTGGCGCGCTGAGGCGAGCGTTGACGGTCAAATACAGCTCGTTTGAGCAGCGCCGAGACATAAGTGCGGGTGTTTTTCACCTGCAATTGCAGGGTTGAATTCGCTCTGGCGAGGCCGGGGCGAGGCTACTGGGAAATCCCTGACGCCAAACCGCTGCTCGAGAGCTTGAGCTCTCCTGATACTGCTCAATGGCGCGGCGGATAAGGCCATCCGCCGGCGGTCCTCCCTGCTGGCGCCGTGCTTGCGCACATTGCGTTGACGATGATCATTCGGGGTGTCGTGTTTTCAAAAGCCATGCTGCATCTCCTCAACTGGATCTGAGGAAGCGCAGAGGCTTTTTGAAGTTGGACAGGGGAATGACAAAGGAATTGACAGAGCGGTGCCGGTGTTGCGTGACCTGTCAGCAGCCTGTTAGAAAAGACTGCGCAGGAGCGCGCATTGCTAGGCGCGCTGCCCAATTGCCGGCATTAAATGTGACGCGCAAGGCTTTTTTCTCGTGTCGAAACTCACGTGCCGCCTCGCCGCAGTAATAGGCACCGCAGCCTGGCGGAAGGCCTCGGCGGTAAGGCGCGTACATAGGGGGTGGGGCCGGGAGGGGTCTTTCTTGTTAGTATCTTTGCACTGACGTTCGAGGCTGGGGGCGCGAGACTTTCTCCTGGCGTAAGAATACCCAGACTAACATGGCAGGGCTGCCCGGTGATAGCCGGCTGTGTCACCCTCAGTGGGTCACCAGAGAAATCCCGGGATCTCTCGCACTTGGCGGCCTACATGCGGCGGTAGAGCTGGAAACTCAGTTGCTTCTCTCGCGGCATTCTCTCCGATGGAGTTTCTGCTCCACATGGGGACAAAACACCTCTTCCTGTGGTGGTCTACATGAATCACTCTGCATGTAATACGGCCTGTTACCCTGTCAGACAGCTCGGGCGGGAAAAGCTACTGCTAATCGGCCACAGTCGCGATGAGATTTGCTGTGTCGGCAGATTAGTGAGCTCAACTTGTGGCGAACGGCTGCTATTGACTCGGAAAGCCTTACCGGAGACCTCGATGATGCCATGGCACCACCGAACAGACGGAATTACTGAAGATCGCTTAGACGATGCTGGCTTATGCCTGCCCGCACAATCTGACTATGCACACCAGCACGTAACTATGTGACTCAGGCTCGTTGCAGTACAGGCGGTACGCGGCGTCGCCCCGGGGGCGCGCCGTGCTCGGAGGGGTATGCACGCATGGGCCCAGCCGTTGTGGAATCCGATGCCCATGCACGCGGAGTATGTGAGCGTGCGTGCCGGGGTGAATCTGCCGTTGATGCAATGAACGCGGCGGCTGTTGGCTGTACCTGGGTAATTAACCTGTCATTACGCATTAGTCAGAGGGCGAGGGGGGATTATAGGAGAGACCAGAGAGAGCATGCGCAGGGGCTAGGGCCGGAGCAGGTTCGGCCCCGGCCGAGTTGGGTGCTGCATGAGGCTGAATGCTGGTTAAGCAGCTGGTTGCCACGCCGAGCGGCGCAATGCCTGAACTAATCACAGGAAACCTGGCTCACCCATCTTCTGGGACAGCGGCTATTCCCTGGCAGCCGTCTGCAAGTGATACTGACTCACTGGGCCTGAGCCTGACATGGCTCAGTATGCTCGTTGGCCCTGCGAGCATGCTAGTGACGACCCGCGCAATACGTCCGACAGCTCAAGCAAGCCAGACCCAACTGGATCATGAGCACTGCGCGAGCGCACCCCCAGCACTGCCCGTGTTGCACTGGGGTCAATGGGTGATCTGGCTCCGTCACGTAGAGGACGCCGCTCGAGCAAGCCACTGGCTGGAGCAGGCTGATCTCCGCCATTTCGCCGGTGGCGCAGTTGTTCACGGCGGAGCCGGTAGCGTCGTTGGGCGATTTTGGCCGAAGCCTTCAGGCACTGTTGGCATTACGTGATTTTGCCTGAGAACTGGCATGGCACGGCGTTGTTCTCCCTGGCGGAAATCTACGCTTTGCGGCCCTGTTGCATAGCCAGCGCGAGTTCTTGGACGGGTGCGCCGACTCTCGCACTGGAGCCGCTGGAATGCCTTATGCGTCCTGGCAGATCTCGGATGTCCTATTGGAAACAATCTGCGACACTACGGCGGCCGGCTGGTGCAAATCTTGCGCGTCGCGCTTGGGTAAATTCACCGCAAATACCTACGCTACAGATTGGCGCGATCGCCGCAGCTCAGTGGTTTGATCTGGATGAGCAGATACACGCTCTACAGTTGAGTTTAAGCAGACCTGCAAGGGGAGTAACCGTAAAGTAGAGTTTATTGTGCAAATGCAGCAATTAAATTGGTTTTTGAAAAGAATGTTTGATGCGCCGAGAGGGAGATTTCCGGCGTATGCGCTGGGGGATCAAATACTGCGTAACGTTACGCCATCCTCAGAAATAATAAAAGAGTACGGTCATGGTCCTGGGTTTCTGATTCTGGGTCCGCGCTGGTCGTTTTTATCGTGCGGCGACCACTCGCCTCAAGTTCACACCCTTTCTGGCCTGCTCGCTGCCGCATTGCTGGCCGGCTTTACTACCCAGGTACCGCCACTTGAAATCAGGCCAAGCACATCAGCATTATCGGTTTTGGGTGGATCTGCGATATATCAGAGTGTTATCATTATGCTTCGGCACATCATTGGAGTCATCCGGAGCGCAGCGGGCGCTGCGATCACACATAGGCGAAACAGTCATCCGCGTTCTGTAGCGCTTTTACGACGTTGACCATGGTCCCGATTATTTCGACTAAGTGCGGTCCTTCCGGTGTTTTTGCGGTTCGGGCTACGTCATCCTCAACTCGTTGAGAAGGCCCAGCGGCGCGGATGAATGTCGTTGTAGCGTATGCCATTGGTGACGGGTCTTTATAATCGCATACCTTTGTCGCCACTCCGAGACACGATTGCCGCTGCGGGTAACCTGGCTTGGAGTCCAGCCTGGCCTGGTCATTGTGTTCTCTCTGCGGTGACCGCGTTCGGCGGCATGTGGTGGGGCAACCGCTTATCGGCAAGGACATAACCGCTGGAGGATGATGGCGCCCGATCATGGCCAGTGGAGATTATCAGCAGATGCGCGAAACAGCTACGGTGTTTTCCCACAAGCCTAACAAAGGCCTTTGCGATTTTCGTGCCGATCGGCTTGATCTGTCTGGCACGCTGGCAATCTGCGGCGCGCCCATGCTCGGCGAGGGATTCCATCTAATACCGTGATGGCCTTCCGTGGTCCAGCCGGTGATTGCTCTGGCCGTGGCCTGGGCCTGCTTGCACGCTGCTCAGGTCGACAACAACGCAAGGAGTTTCCACGAACGGTCGCGAGGGCATCGTTGCAGCGGCTATTCTGCTGATCACCGGTGCCTAGTGGCGTGGGTGAGGTCACGATCCGTTGGGCGACTACTGGGTGAAACCTGCGGACGCTGGGAATCGGTTTGTTCCATGCCATTCCTGGTAGCTGCCGCACTCGCAAGTCGGCTCAGGGCTCGACCCACTGTTTGCACTGGTAGCCACATCGGCGTTGGTAGCAGAAGCTCGCAGCCTCGGTTGGACAAATGCGAAATGGGTCGGGGGCTGACGGTCATGCCATTGGGTGCAGGGGCATCGACGGTATCAGCACCCATGACAGCTGTTTTTTGGTGGGTCAACCAGTTCAGCCGCATGACGTGTTTAACCGCCTATCCGTGGCCAACCGTGGCAGAAAACTTGATCCAGGGTGACGGATACTGTCCTGGTTGCTCAGCCTTGATTCTGCTGTGGCGTTGCGGGAAATGAAAGATCGTGATTGCGCCAAAATTCGTTCAATAGAGAAGCACTGCAGCGCATGGTGGCTGAAGCCATTGCCACAGGTTTGGTCCATGTCTTCTAACCCGGAGCACGAGAATAGGCTCTGTATCCCGATGGCCCGAGGGTGAAGGCACTGTGGAAACGGACGGTGTGGCTTTGCGAACCGGTGGTGAGCGCAGAGAGCTACGGTGCAGGGTCCGCTGGGTGATCGGTAGCAAGCGCATTGGGGTGGCTGCGGAAGGGGCAGGCAGTGTGAGATGGCCTCGCGCAGGTCGACTTGGCAATTGCGTACCTGGTGATCAGCCGTGAATGTGCTGCAATAGCAGCAGTCATTTGGCAGCTGAGGGAATAGCGGGGCGGACGAACTGACTCGGCGGTGTGCAGTCGGGGAGCGAGAGCAGGGGCAACCCAGATCATCTAGCGCGAGGAGCTTGCGCGGTGTAGCGCGACCAATGACGAGCCGCAGGAGGTTCTGTATCGAGGTCACATGAAGAGCACTCTGGGCGCGCGTCTGTTCTGGATGCTCGACGATCGCAGCCTTCTGGGCGGCTCATGGATGCGGCTGCGACGGGTAGGACATGAGGGCCTTGGCTGCAGCGTATTGAAGATAGTACAGAGGACTACCGTCGCCACTACTGCATAGTTCAGTGGAGTAGTAAGATAAGTGACGAAGGGGACGGCCGAAATACCGGGCGAGATATAGGTATGGTAAGCGTGGAGGGCAGCGAGGGAGTAGTCACGCAGAGAGCCGTACGGCATGACGACGCGGTCGAGTTCAGTGAATCCCGACGTGCGGATTGTGAGGAATGTGGCCGAGTCCATCGTAGGCTGGTTGGTGAGGGGGGGCCGACGCGTGCGTAGCCGCGCGGACCGAGGGTATTGCCGTGTCGCGGTCCGCAGAAGGGGCAGCAGTAAGAGGAGGCCGCCGCGGTGGAGGCGAGTGGAAGAAATGGACAGGCTCTGGACATCTTTTCCGCCAACCTGTTTTGGCTGGGGAGTGCGCAGCGGCGCGAGACTTTATATCAGGAGATTGGGGGTGGATGTAGACGCGCTGCATCTGACAGACGACGGGCATTAGTTGATGTGGTAGCACGTACGCCGTGCGGGCTGGAGCTTTGCGCGCGGACGTATGCTGGAGTAGCGTGGGGGCGAGGCGGGCAGTGGGTATCGCGCTGTTCGCGCGGAGTAGTGAAGGAGCTGGTAGCCGGTTATACCGATGGTCTGGCGGCTAGGCAATGGGGCAGGGCGCTGATCTGTAGATTAGGGTGAACGGCCGGCTGTCGGCCAAGAGCTGTTGCACGGCAAGACGCGGTGGGAGGTTACGCGCGGTATACGCACAACGCGGGCGGGTGTGCCCTGTCACGCCCTGGCGGGCAGCGACTGAGGAGGGAGGGCTAAGTCGAGGAGGGGATGAGGTAGGAAAGCAGGGGCATTGCGGCGAGCAGCGCAAGCGAGCGAGTCTCATATGGACTGATGACGCAGCGGTGACTCGGCGAATAGAGGAGCAGACTGGTGATATGGAGAGGAAACTCGGCCATGGCGACGATGGAAAGGGATATCGGGAAGTGAATTCCGCTGTCCAGTTTTACAGGCTCGGCGGCGTAAGGTATGGACTCGGCTGTGGGCCGACGGTCGAGCCCGTAGCGCTGTCGAAAATGGCTACCTATGCAGAGAGTTGGGGTAACACTAGATCGGTAAGTGTGTTTTTTTGGAACTATAGGCGTCTCCGGAGGCGGCCTGAGTAGGTTGGCCTCGGCATGGAGCAACCGTGCGGTAGAGGGGCGTAAGCATCAACCGCTGCAGGCCGATGAGACAGGGTCGCCACAACTATTCTTCACAAACACACAGGCGCATAAGACTCATGGAGCCGGGGCCAGACACGTCAAGCAGCCGGACAGTATGGTCAAATCTTAATAGCAGCGAGCTTCTTTCTACACGATTCCCCGCGATGCGCACGCTGTGCCATTTGGCGGCTGCTGGATGCACTGAGCCAACGCTGCCAGCCGAGAGAGTAAGGATACAGATTAGAGAGTCTGACGAGAATCCACTCTCCCGCTGGGAACTCGCGCACCCTTGAAGTCCCGATCAATACGCTCCGCCCAGCTCAAGCCGTTGCTCCAGGCAATAACCGTTCTAAAGAAGCTTTTGCTGGCATCGTTCTAATAATGCGGAACGGTTTTTCTTTAGAGATAAACTAGACGCGGTCAAGGGTGTGTCTTCAATGGCGGCTGCTCGTCCGGGAACAGGGCAGGGAAGGTAGCTCTCGGGAAGTCGAAGCATGGTGACCACCGCCTCGGCAATTAGTTACGTGCGGCGAGCGCGCCTATTGGGATGACGCGGTCCAGTTCTGGCTTCCATGATAGTGGTGACTCTCTCTTACCCGCGGCGCCTGAGATAACAAACTGGACGCAACATTCGCTATTCTATGTGAGCTATTGATGGAAACAACGGGGCGGTAGACTGTGAGTTGGGACTGCACGACAAGGGATTTGGTTTTATTCAGCCGAAGACTGGCGGGCCCCGAAGCTCTTTGGGTGCATATCTCGCGCATGCGCGGTGAATGCGCCGGCCGAACCAGGGCGATGCGCTATTTTATGCTGCGGGCACAGGAAAGTGGACCAGGGCCCGCATAAGGCGGCCACCGCATATGCGCGGTGAGGGGCTGAGTATTGATCAAGAGGTTGCGGCGATTCCCGGCGTAAACCCAGGGAACCGCAATCGCGTCAAAGCCCGGGCGCGCAAAAAGGGCCGGCCTTGCTGTCCCAGTACCGCCGCCAGAGTTCGGCCGGCCTTCGCCCGCCGCACATCAGCGGTTCAGCATCAAGATACCCAGCTGAAATGCTCTGGTGGCCGCTGTGCTGCTGCCCGTTGATCGCTTCGCTGGGAATGTGGAAAGAGCAGGGCTGGGATGGTGGCCGCTGGCCGCCTATGTGGCGTGGAGCCGCTCAGTATGTTTCCTGTACTGGTCTGACAAGCGCGCTGGCGGAGCACTCGAGCAGCGCACGCCGGAAAATGTGCTGCAACCTGTCTTAACTGCTTGGGGGTTGCCGGCGCTTTGCTGGCGCAGCAGATTGCTGCGCCACAAGACCGCAAGGCAATCTATCAGCCGATATTCTGCTGATCATCCCTTGCGCACAACTTTCTGGCGGAACTGGGGTCTGTTCGAACGGTCCGTTTTACTGTTTAAGCTACTGGCAATTGGAACCTCAGAACCGCAACGCCCCAGCTCACGCAGTGTATCATCGTAGCTGCCGTTGAAGTCGTCACAGCCGTTTTTCGTTCAGCTCGATAATGCGCGTTTGCCAGGCTAGAGACGAACTCGCGGTCATGGCTGACGAAATCAAGTCACGGGTACGTTTCCACAGCGCCAGGGGTCAGCGCTTTCGGATGGATTCCTGTCCAGTGTGGTTGGTGGGCTCGTCCATATCCATCACGTTGGGGGTTTTGCAGGATCATGCTTGCGAAAGCAAATGCGGCCCTGCATCACCACCCGGAAATCACCTTTACTGATTTCAGAATGTCATCATTGGCAAACAGCAATGCGGCCCAGGGTTCGCGCGGACCAAGCGCTCGCCGCCGGTGGTCCAACCTGCAAATCCAGTCAAACGGGTCCAGTCGTTCTTGAAAGTCGTCGGCGTGTTCTGGGCGAAGTGCCCAGATCGGGCGCGTTTCTGCCCATTTGAACCGTGCCGGCCATGCGGCGTCAGCTCATTCACAGCGTACGCAGCAGGGTAGTCTTGCCGATGCCATTGGGCGATGATGGCCACGCGCTCGCCGGCTTTCGAATCTGCAGGCTGAGGTTCTTGAAACATCGGTGACCGTCAAAGCCCTGCTGACGTGATCGAGATCACACCGCCTGGTCGGTGCAGAGCTTCTTGTTCTGGTAAGCGATGAACTGGGCTGATCCGGCCTGGAGGGTTTGACATCACACTGGATCTTGTCGATCTGCTTGGCGCGGGCGCTGGTCGCCTGCTTGGCCTTGGAAGCGTTGGCCCGAGAAGCGGCTGAAAAGGTCTGACAATTCGGCGATTTTGCGCCTTCATTCTTGGCAATTGTCCGAGAGCAGGCGTTCCGCGCCTGGGTCGCAGCTGATCATGTATTCGTCATAGTTGCCGGGGAACAGGCCCGCAGCTTCGCAGAAATCTCAGGTCGGCCATGTGCGTGCACACGCTGTTGAGGAAGTGGCGATCGTGGGAAAATGATGATATAGTGCTGTTGCGGCGAGGTCAGATAATGCTTTCTATCAGCCGCGGATGGTGTGATATCCCAGGTGTT
>Ga0163217_1003258_pt1 | contig 17776 bp, 7 predicted proteins | sample SynspAceP_FD_185933 | JGI IMG/M metagenome (GOLD analysis project Ga0163217, IMG submission 185933) | Saline lake microbial communities from Ace Lake in Antarctica - Synechococcus sp. Ace-P (PacBio error correction) | ecosystem: Environmental > Aquatic > Non-marine Saline and Alkaline > Saline ...
AGGAGAGAAAGGAAATTGGGGAAAAGATTTAAAAACGAAAAATGCTACACGTTTTTATTCAAGAATTAAACTTTTAAAAAATTAACCCGTTTTATTCCCTGCAAATGCACGTTATTTAAGCGGTTGTTTTTGGAAGATGTTAAAGGCGTGTTTTTTTTCACAAACAAAGATTAAAATGCAATGCGAATCTGGGTATCCAGAAAAACAATTAAGCTTCATACGGTTTAAATTCCCTTCCAGATATTTCCTGCCGTATTTAAGCGAACAAAATTTAGAAAGCAGCGGCTGTTCTTTAGGCCAGAATTAATGGAGAGTCCCCATTTCCCCCCTTTATAACATTGAAACCTATATGCCGGGCCGTTTTAAAGAACGAAAGCCATACAAGCGACATTGTAAATTAAAGCATTAGGAAAAATGGTGAGTTTTTTTAACGTTTGAAAGAATGGTTGCAACTATTGAGTTTAGATGCCCAATCCTTACGCGGCTTAACGCGAATGAGTTTTAGGTCATCCAGCTGTGTGTTATGGGAATCGCTTTCAAAAACAAAAGGTTCCCTTAAACGCCAAAAGAAATTATGAGAACAATTAAAGTACTTTGGAATCGGTTTAAAAGTGGAAACCTTCCAGCAGGGTTTAGACAATTTTTGGTACGTACGACCACTAAGTTTGTTCTTAAAATGCGTCGATTGATAAAAGTAAAATAACAACATTGTTAGAGGCATTTTTTACTGGTATTCTTAGTGGGTTAAAAATTTCTCTTCCTTACACAGATTTCCGTTCTACGTTTTAATTCCTGCAAATTGCAGTGCCAGTTTTTTCTATTATTGGTACATTCCTTTTCTTTGAATATTTTCGGCTATTCCATCAAACTATTAACCCTATTCGCATTAGGCTTTGCTATTGGTATTGTTGGTAGATTGATGCCCTAATTGTTGTTGGGTTGAAGCGGTTCATGCTAAAATGACCGGCGGTTGAACACAAATCCTAAAAAAGCAACCTTAACCGCCATGAACGAAATATTTCTGAGCCATTATATCAATTAACCTTGTAATGGCCGCGGTATTTTATTCCGGTTAAACATTTGTAGGGCGCCCAACAGGTGTATTAAATGAAACAATTTTGGTGTCACTTTAATTATTGCCAAAAATCCCTTTATTTCTGCAGTAAAAGCCCTAACCTTAGTCCAAGCGTTGTGTGCTCTCTATTATTAAAAGGACACAAAGGAAGATCGAAGAACCTAATAAAGGAAAAAAGTCCCATTAAAACGTTTTTTATAACATTAATTCAATCATGCTTTAGCGCGACAAATAGATAATATTGGGAACTCACTTCAGTTTTTAATACAAAAAGAAATTTATTTCGGTTTTAATTAATTTGATCATTGCTAATTGTCGGTATTTCTGGGCATCAAAACAACAACCCGCCCCAACAGTTTTGTACCTATTCGAAGATAGAGGGATTATGTTTCGCAAATATCGAATTGCCACCAGGGGCTTCTTTGGATAGAAACAGATGCTGTTTCAAGAAAATTATAACACAAAATAGAAGGTAATTGGATGGTATTGTAAGGCAGTTAACTTATTAAAGGCAGAAAAAGTATAATTTAGTGTGAACAGGCAGTAATTTTTGGTTTTGGTATTATAAAACTTAAGATTGGAGCGAAAACCGTAAAGACGAGCAACTTTCAGCACAGGCAATTACCGGAAAATTATTTTGGTATAGCTGCTACTATCCCAGATGCTAAATATTAATTTCTTTCACGCCTCAAGTATCTCGTGGTTTGGTAACTCAGCTGTTTTGAAGATAAATTTATTGGAATAAATTTGGAGGGGAGTTTTTCGGATTTGGACAAAAAGCTAAGAATGATCTTTACCCATGCTTTAAATGCATACATCCAGAAATTAAATTACGCAAACCTCCGCATTTTAATCGAATTATCCTCCAAATACGAAAATGGAAGTGAATGTGCCCTTTAGCGAAAGAAAAAAAGGGAGTTTTCCTTTATAACTAGCATCTTTTTTTCCACATTGAAGGCTAACATAGGTGGAATTTATGCGTCCGATTTTTTTCTAGATTTTGGAAACAATTTAAGGGTATACATACAAGCATTAACCAGAAGACAGAGCAGATAAAAATGCGTTAAACAGTATGTATGTTAGAACAGATACAGGAGAAAAATGACGCCAATTAAACACAGTTTGTAAATTTAAAAAGTTGTTTGAAATGGTCCCACAATCGGTTACGCGTTTTTCAAAACTTAATTAATTCTACGAGCATCACACTTGGTGCCACAAACGACGGAATATAGTACTGGAGTGCTATTAGGGTTATTTGAGGAAAGAAGTAGAAAAACTAACCAAACAATTATACCGTTTGCTTAATTCTTGGTTTTAACCGTGAAGAGGTGAAATGCAAGAAACCAAACACCTTCATTTTTATATTAAGTATTTTCTTGTTTGTGTATTTTCTTATTAAGTGCCACAATCGAAAAGTTATTTCTGCCATTTGCAGTAGTACTATCATTACCAATTTGGTGTATTTGGCGCGTTATATAAGTACTAAGTTTTTAAGGCCTAAGAAAAAACAATATTTTAATTTCCAAATAGCTCAAATCATGCTTATAGATTGCTCGCTTAAAAACGCTATATCCTTATTGTCGAGTTTGCGTACAAGACGAAAGAATGGCCGAGAGTATTGTTGATGCAGCCATCCACGGAGCAAAAGCGCGTTTTGCGTCAATTTTAATGACATCGTTTGCGCTTTATTTTAGGATTAATGCCATTAGTAAATTAGGCAAATGGTGGTTGGAGCAGAAGGAAACAACTCGATTGGTACACGGAAACAGCAGGAGGAATGCTTATTGGAACCCATTTTAGGAAGTCTTTGTAATTCCCTATCTCTATTTATCATATTTCAAAATGGTTACAAGAAAAAGTTTCTAGTTAAACAGCAAATACAAACTATTGAAGATTAAGACTATGAAAATCCATAATAAAAGCACAAAATTCTTTAGCAAAAACCCAGTATTACTTTTAATGGTTACCATTTAACCTTACAAGGTTGTTTCGGTTGCGTAAAGATTATACGGAGACCTGAGTTAAGTGGAAACTCAAAACTTATATAGAACCAGATAACCTACCAAACCGAATAGTCTTTATCGAATGGCAAGCGTCTCTTGATCGACCTTATTTAAGCTGATAGTTTCTTAAAATCAAGTATAATAGAGAGATGTTCCTTCTATACAAATATTGACATAACGTAATTGCAATTCAACAAATAGCACAGCTGAAGCCTACTTAAAGCAAGGCAAAAATGGGCTATTTGCCACCCTAAAATGGTAAACGGCTCGGCATCTAGAAAACTATTTGTCCAAAAAAACCGGACAACAGGTGTGCTATTCTAAGCAGTTTTGGGGTCAAGATCATATCGATCAAGTTTGAATTGTCCTAGCGCACTATCCTGGAAGCCCGATATTTGGGGGAAAATCAAGAAGTATATAAAACGGGCCTTATCAAAGCTAGTTTATTTACAAAGCGTAGCGGGGCATCAAAAGGCTGTAAGAAACACAAATTATATGCTGTCTAGCTCAACATATTAATGAATTAACTGCATTGAGATGCACAATTGGCAATTACTAGGCAAACCTATTGAAACTCGTGAAAAGGGGTGGTAACTTTATTAAGGCCATTAAAAGATGCTGACAAGTAACCCAAGTTTGCCGTAGATCAAAAATATTGGCGCAGATACAATATGCAAAAGTATTTAGAACTAGATTGGGAAAACCTCTATTTTTAAAACTGAAAATGCCCTTAAGTTATAATTAATTGGGAAAAAACACTCAGCCTTTTTGAAAAGAAGCAAGTTAAGAATTACACAAGAAATACAAAAATCTGATTTAAAAACTTGGAGTTCCTGTTAGCCCCTATTACAAAAACAGACCTGACGTTATGGTTCGCAAGAGTAATGGTAAATTGAATCTTTGAACTAAAGCAATGTTGAAAAAGTAGTTTTTAATCCAATCCTTAAACATTGACAGCTCTGGTGGTTTCAAAGCTTGGGGACTTTGATAACTTATTTATATGCAAAACTCGTTTTGTGCAAATTTATTGGGCGGATTGGCACAACCTATATTTAATCAACGAAAAAATTAGGACTCAAACATGAAAGTTGCCCAAAGCCCAAACAGGAACAAGCTTTATTGAACTTTAAAAACTCGCTGTTAATATGCAGGAAAAATGAAGTCCTCAAATGCATTATATGCCTATAATAATGAAACGAAAAAAAAGTTTGAAAATTTATTAAAAATAAAGTGGAAGCTTTGCGCAAAATGCAGAAAAGCAACTCTGAGAGTTACTAAAAATGGTTATGGCAATTAAATTAGATTTATTAAAACGGCTAGGCAAAGTGTATTGGAGTGCTGAATTTAAATTTGATTAATAACAAAACCTTTCCCCAATTATATCAATCCGTCAGAATTATATCGTTCATTAGGCGGTGGGATGGCAATTACTTTCCTAAGTGAACAACGGTTGGAAAATAAAGAAGTGGTTTTTTAGAATGTCGCTACTCCAAATTTTTAAAATTTGGAAGTAAACGCTAATAACTATAGACGACTTCGCCATGAAATGGTATTCAAAAAAAAACAATCTACCAGCATTTTTCGAGTAAGGAAGGATAATTGTTCCAAGGAAAGCCTCGTTTTTTCAAATGTTTGGATAAAGAATAAAAGAACAAATTGAAAATATGGTAGAAAAAGAAAATCCAATTCCTATTCAGGAGTCCATTCATTTATAGGATTGGGTTCTATAATCTTAAAAAGGTTTAGCCATCATTTTTATGGGACTAAAAAAATACTAATCCCAAAGGTAAAAAGAAACAATTCACGATTTTTAGAAAACAAAAAGAAGTACATACCCCTGTTCTTAGGCACTAAAACAGGCTCAAAACCAATGTTTTCATAATTCGAGCCAATGTCAATTTATGCCGCTCACATGCAAGCTGTACTAAACCGATCTGGAATATGACTTTTTAACAAACAAACAACCTATTTGACCAATATCCAAACCAAAGAACTTTTGGAACATTTAATCATAAAAATAATTTAAGGGGAATAGCATCAAGAACCCTACTTATAGTGGATCGGGAAGCGATTGGGGGCAGCACTTTAGTACTAATGATATTTATTTATTCCATGTTTTAAATGGATTTTACCTCAACTGCGAAATTGTAATATTTAATATCCGCCGATGTTACTTTCGTCCCCTAGCCAAATCGGCTTTAAAAGTCCTCCTCCTCGTGTTTCAATTCAATTTCGGCTACTAATCAATCCTGAATTCTCCCCAAAGATTCCATCCACTTCAAAAATATGAATCCCAACCTCAACATAATATCTCCACCTTGTCTATTACCCCCTTGGTTCGAAGACAATTTTCATGAGGGCATCTGCTTCCTTGAAGGGTATTTCCTTCTCCCATTCAAAAGCGGGTGGTTCCACTGAGGTTGCCCTTTCCCCTTAACGGTCATAAAAATTCCTTTATCGCCCTTGATCCTAACCTAACAGTTCCTTAAAGGAATCTGTGTTTAAAAAACCCTTGTACAATTTCTTTCCTTCTTAATATGCGTCCGATTTGAAGTCTTCCCGACTTCACTAAAAAATTTACGCTCTATTTCAATCACAGGTCTTATAATTTTATTTCTGAGCAATTATACTTAATCTCATCAGATTCCTACAGCGAACCGTTTCATTAATCCGTGATTGCAGAGCCAACATTAGCCTAGCAATTTGTACCGGAGCTATTGCCTGATTTTTTCAAAAAGGGCCCACAAGTACAAAATGTAACAACCCATCAACTGTTTTCCAAGCCATTCCCCTAACCTTTTTTTCTTCCCTTTTCATGAATCAGGAAGGTGCAATAAATAAGGTGGTTTGGGTATTTTTACAGTTCAATACTTCCTTTTCCATTAAGACCTTTGGTCCTGTTGTAAAAAAGTTTACTTTTCGGATTCGCTCCAATGCCGAAAATGACCACATGTATTTATTCCCTTTCTTTGCAAAGCCTAGCCGCAGTTAACTGGAATGCCATATCTATTTTTTTTATATAAAATCCTTTTTGTGGAGTTTTTAGCTTTTGGTAGTACCTATAACAGCAGTAGACTTCATCCGCAAAAAAAAGGTCCCTATACTTTCCCAAATGGTAATATATCCCCGAATATGCTCCTCCAGTTTGGGGTGAAACTATGCCTATTTAGAAACCTTGAAAATATCTTAAATACTACCATATCGTTCACCTTTAACAACATGTGAATACCAAATTTTCCCCAGTTAAACAGTAGATCCTAAAATGAATGGGCCTGATTTTTCTCCATTTTCCCCCTCCTTTTAATTTATTAGAATGAAATTGGACAAATTAATTAAGATCGCAAACACATAGTTGTTTAAAATTTACGTGTATGAATTTGGATTTCCGCATCGAAAAATTATCCATGTGGATTATGGACGCATTTTACGCCTCCGTGGAAACAAATGGATTGAACCCAAGTTTAAAGGGCAAGCCAATTGGCCGTAGGTTGGATGCTGAAAAACGCGGTGTGGGTGCGGCGCCAGTTACGAAGCAAGGAAATTTGGGCGGTCCGTAGTGCAAATTGGAGCGGCTATAATGGCAAAGAATGTCCTGAGTTTTATATTTTTGTGGCTCCCCGTTTTGACGGTACAAAAGAGATTTCCACTTAAAATTGAAACATTTTTCGAATTATATCGGATTTAGTAAACCCCTTTCTTTGGAGACGAGGCTTATTTTGGTGATGTGACCACCAACAAAAGGGAACCCTTCTGCTTTCCCTAATTGCTAGGAAATAAGAACATCGTAATTTTTTTGACGAAGTAGGCCTTAACTGCCTCTGCAAAGGTATATCCATTATAAATTTATAGCCAAGGTAGCCAGTGACTACAACCAAGCCCATGGTCAAAAAAACCGTTTAATCCAGAGGAAGTTATTTCCTTTTTGGAAGAAAACTGGAAAATTCGAAAAATTCTACGGCGTTTGGAAAAGTTACGGCCGATAAAATGTATCACCGTAGGTGTATTTACGGGTAAAAGAATCTTAAGGAGAGATCCATTGAATTCCTAAAGGAATAATTTTTTGGAAAAAAGCGCGAATACTATTACCATGTGTAAGAGGAAATACACACAGGAGGTAAAACCCAACAGAATCCCAAAGTTCGCGTAAGGTGGCCGAACGGCACCTTTGAATGAAAAATCTGAAAGTAGTGAAATTTTTTATGCTCCATGCGGATTGGAAAAACATTGCCCCAAGGAACTGGAAAGGCGGCTAAAAAAAGTCGAAAATATCTGAAAAAAACGTAACCTAAAAATAAAATACAGCGATTTCCCCTACATTACACGGAGCAAGAACCTCTCCCCTATTATATTGCTGAAAATCCTTGATTCTGGAACTACCAAGGAATGCTTTACCAAGAAAAAAATGGAAAATTCCGTTCGACTATTGGGCAATATCCCTTTCCCCAATTTAAATACTGAAAAACGAAACCCCTTGGAACAAAAGTCCCTTACCGTTCAATTAAAGTTTCGACTTATGTTAATAAATTCCCCTAGGCCAAAAAAACCCATACCCTTTCCCCCCAAGTAATTGCACTTGAACTCAGCTAAAAATCAACCATCGCATTTCAATAACATTAAAGAGCTTATCAAATCCTAATCCCACTAATAAAAAGGACCTGTAGGATGTTTGAAAATCTTTTACAGGTCCAATTAAAATATTTAGTAATTAATGTATTTCTAAAAAATCACAGCTTTCTATCTGAAAGAAAACACGTAAAGGTATTTAACATACCTTTTTCTTTTATGGGCATATGCAAGCCAAACTGATCAACATTATCAACAACCTCTAAAACCCCTTCTGACAGGCCATTTTATTTACATCCTCAATGGTCTCAATCTGTGAAAACAAATTTACAGTAATTAAAATGCCTTTACTCCCCAACATGCAGGTTGCAACTGGGTAAGAATTCCTTTTATTGGAGGTTGAATAACCAAAAATATGTTGCCTTTGGTCTCCAAGCAAGATATTTTGAAAAAAGCCGTATAACCACTATTGGTCAAGGTTAGATATTGCTTGGCCTTAATTTCCATTGGCCATAATTGGCAGCATGGTAGCAGATAGATTTGGTTAAATATACTCTATTGGTCTTACTGTGTGGCCCATGCGGCAACGCTTAATTAAATTCTTGAATTCTCCACACTTACCAAGATACTCGCCATTTTCCTCTATAACCTGAACAGGATAATTACGCAACAGAAAGTCTCTCCAAGAAAGCATTACGGCATCTGCACGCATCCATCAACGGAGTGGCAACATCGTTCAACCTCTGCACGGGTAGGAGTTAAGGCTTGTAATCATTGTTTTCCATCAATCTGGGTAGCATAATCACAGGTATTCTGCTTTTTTGGCCCTTAACAAACCAAATTGTTTTTGAATAAGTGGTACTTCTTGAGCTGGACTTCAAAACACCTAAAATCGCCCCTAGCAACCATTAAATCCGTCCACAATAGGCTTAATATATCTTATCATGTTCTCCTACGCTTCAGGCTTTTTTTCAATTTGGCAAATAATAGGAATTTTAATATTTGGTAATGTTCTTAATGATAATTTTGTAAATCTATTAGATCCTGGCAATCGGTACAAAGGAAAGTGGCTAATCCAATCCACATCTGGGAAATTGCAAAAATTGGCATCTTTAATATCCCTTTTCCGTTAATGAGGAAGAGAGATGTTGGTATTTGGTAAGTTAACGGCCCTTTTAGACTTTAAAAGGTCCTCCCTGGATTAACTTTAGCCTTAACCTCATCCTTAGAATTGTGGAAAATCACTTCGAACATTAACTTTCCATCAATCCAATAGAATACGCCTTCACTCGGCTTTTACATCTCTAGGGAAATTGGCATACGTTCAGTATACACTCTCTCGCATTCCTCAAAAGGCTTACCGGTAACAAATGTTATTTCGTCTCCAGGAGAAAACGACCATCTTCACTAGGCCAATTTACCCCGACCCTTAATTTGGCCCTTGTAAAATCAGCAAGAAATTGAAGTTGTTGGTACCCAATTCGTCGTTAAGTTCCGCGAATCATCTTTATACGGCTCTTCCAACGTCCCCTTTATAACGCAGGAAAAGTTTACCCCTAAAGACATCCACTCCAGCCTCAAATCATGTCTTAGAAAACAACTCTTCGTACTAGTAGCTGGTCCTAAAGGTTGCTACTTTTTTTGTCTTTTGTTTGTTGACATTATTTTAAAATATTAAATTAAATTTTTTAGATTTTAACTTAACTGGCATCCACTAACATAAGCTGTTTATGATCTTTGGGATTGCCTAGTACTGACTTCAAATTTCTTCTTCCACGTCGATTCGTCGTGTTCTATCTTTAAAAATAGTCCCCACAACCCTGTATTCCGGAACCAAATGATATTTTGTAAATGAGGGTTTGGTCTTGAAAGAGATTTCCTATACTAAATTTCTCTTCCTTTACAACATTGTTTATTAACAAGTGTAAAATGCGATCATTTACTTCGTCTCTCCAATCAAATATTGGAACAGAGCCACTTTGGGATATTTCCAAATCGTTTTCCACGGAACCTCTTTAACTTCCTTTTTAAAACAAGAATTAAGAGTATATCCAAAGCATAAAATCTTCGGATACTGCTGGCAAAAAGCGATTAAAGTGAAAGTTTCTTCTTCATAAAAATCTTCCGGAAATTTTGTGTAAATCCTGCCATACTTTCCGTGAAAGGCGTAATATAGAATAATAACGAAACCAGCCTATCCTTTTAGCTATAAAAAACGTGGTAACCTACGAAAACGTTGGGAGTTAAAACAAATTTTGATGTTACCTGGGCATTGACAAGTTTGGCGTTAGCAAAGTTTCACATAATTCCATCAATTTCAAGAACCGACTACTCTTAAGATTTTATCCATTTTTGTCCTGTTAAGGCAAAATAAGCTCTCTTGAATGCCCTTTCTTTCGCTTTTCTTTTGAAGTAGCCCTACCTTGGCAACAATTTTTACACCCCTATGGTAATTTAACGGCAAAAATGCTTATTTACATCATTGCCCAGTGGTCTTCGTATATATCGAATTGAAGGAAATTTTTTTTGTTTTGGCACCATTCTATTTACCAAGCTCTTGTATCCCCGCTTATTACCTTTACCCTCCAATTAGTTCTATATCCACATAGGGATCTATAAATTCTTTTACTAATAAATTTTTCAACACAATACTTATACCTCTAATCCAAGATAATGGCACCTAACCAAGGCCCAAAAACATTGCCGTGAATATTGTCCCCCAAAACGGGATTTAGAATTCTACTCATCCACAAATCGATAAAGTCTAAGGTCTTCCCCAATTCATTGAGGTGTTCCCCTACTTACAAATTTTTAAGCCTCCATTTTGGTCAGATAACCCTCGTCCCCTCCGGTACTTGGATATACAATGTGTGGAAATTATGGTCCCTAAAGCATGGCATCTCTAAAAAGTCCAAGCGCTCGTAAATTCATTGGAAGCCCTCTCTGTCCCTTTCTGTTTTGGCAGAACGATGTACGAAACGCTTTTTGATAAATTTCCAAGTTTTTAGGCTTAAATCCTAGGATTTTTTTCATTCCCAAAAAAAATTCCCATCCTTTTTGAAAATGGGAATTAAATAAATGAAAAAAGCGTTTCATTAATTTTGAATTAGCTAATTTTTTTTTAAATATCAAACATGCATTGTTGGTCCCCCCAATCCCAAAAGTATTGCTCAGAGCAACATTTAATACCTCTCTTTTTTTTTGCGGCCTTGTTAAGGTAAGGTTTAATTTAGGGTCATGTTTTTTCAATCTACGCGTAGTGTGGTTATGTCGGAGGTTACCAAACTATGTTGCGCATTGCCAAATAGAGGCTATGGCCTCTATAGCCCCCGGCCGACCAAAGGTGGACTCTGTCATGGATTTTAGTGAATTTATATTCATATGGGGTGCATGTTTACCAAAAAACCTTGGAAATGGCCTTAATTTCAAGAACATCCCTAATGGGGGTTGAAGTACAATGAATTATTACGGGCATCTACATAACCTCTGGTTTTAGTCCCGCATCCTTTAAGCAATTCTCCATTACACGTACAACCCCCAATTCCCTTCTCGATGTGGGCTGTCCATATGATAGGCATCATAGATAGGCCTCCACCTGCAAATTCCTTCCTGCGTAATTTTAGCTCCTCTCGCCAATTGCTTTGCTCTATTTCTTCAAGTAATTTAACGTCTCTCCGAGCTCCTTCTCCCTAAGAACAGAAACCGGTCCCTAGTACATCATGGTCTGGAAGCGGTTTCAGGACATCATTACGTTTTTTTAAAGTGCATGCATGGCCCAACCTCCCATTCCGGGCATTGTAACCGCAGCCTCAATTTCCTCCTGTAACTAATAGACATCAACAATACCCCAAACGAATAGTCGTTCAAAGCGTCTATTTATTGCATTGGCAAAGATGCACAAAGCCGATAAGCCGTTGCTAATAATTGGACCCCATAAAACCATGCTTTATGGAAATATTGCCGGTGCAATATCAGCAAATCATTTTGGGGATAAAGAATGGATTAAACTTGGGGCTACCATCTTCCTGCCGGCATAAAATTTAAACCTTCGTTCTGAAAAGTCTCCAACCCTCCTATACCAGCTCCCCAAATATTACTCCAACTCTAACTTGTCTTATTTGTCAAGATCTAGGCCCTGAATCTTTATGGCCTCATCAGAAGAAATTAAGACATATTGGGCAAATCGGTCCAATTTACGAAAAGCCTCTTTTCTATCGAAATAATCCTCAGCATTATATGTTTTTTAGTTCGCATGCAAATTTTTAAACCTTAAACTTCTCGTATCATAATAAGTAATAAGGAGCAGAACCACTTTTTCCGTTCTTTTAAAAACCTTCCATACTTCTTCAATATTATTGCCAATAGGTGTTAAAGCACCTAGGACCAGTAACGTACAACTCGCTTTATATTGCATTGAAAGCTAAATGTTTTTAGTTTAACTTAATAAGTTAGGTGTAAATTAAAAAAATTAATTCCAGCAAGCGGTCTTACCACAATGGATAAATTTTTGAAACTTGTTCAAGAATCATAAATGTACTTGGCTTCTTTTCTATATAACTTATAAGCTTGACTCAACTGTAGCAATGTTCTCTGCTTTTGATCGTCTGGAATCTGAATATCGAATTCCTTTTCGAAACTCCATAAATCAATCACAGTATCCAATGAATCTGCCCCTAGGTCGTTGTAAAGCTAGCTTCGGTTACAAACTTCGTTCTCTTGTCCAAACACCTAATTTATCTAACGATGATAGCTTTTAACTCTTGATTGCAAGTCTGACATAATAATTCCGCGTTTTAAAAATTTAAAATTTGAAGGCAAAAATAAAAAACTTTGGTTTAATAACACTATTTGTCGTTAAAATGTGATGTAATTTAATAAAAATAAATCAAGAGTGCTATTTTTAGCTCAAAAATAATTTTCCTGTCCTAAACCCCAACAAACTAACATTGAAAAGTTATAGTCCTATTTGCTTCTGGCTCTGGCTTCAAATGTTGAAACATAGTACCTATTTTACAACTAAATCCTGAGGTCTCCATTAGCTGTGTACTATGCCAACAAAAAGGGACGCCAAGGTTTTCGAAAGATGCAACCCGTTTAAAATATTAACGCATTATACTTTTAATAAACTATTCTTTTTTATAATTCGGACTGCGTTTTAAATGTCCTTAAATCCCTGAGCCCAGACCTTATAGTGTGGGCTGGATTTCTATGGAAAATCCCGATAACCGTCAGTCAAAATAAGCTATCCCAATTAAAAATGTTAATAATTCCTCCAGCATTGCTACCAAGTACGGAAGGCAAAAGGAAATGTAGGTATGCAATGTCCATGAATCCGTAAAGAATCAATAAGAGTTCTGAAACAAAGGTATAACTATCCATTTTGTAAACGAAAATTACGATGAGGCGCCAATAAAAGCAAGGCAAAAAGTTGCATTAAATCCTATACGACACCCCTAATATATTGCCGAAAAGGTTCATTAGCTAGAATATGAGATTTTCCTAGAGTAATAGAAGAGTATAATGGGGAATAATGGCCAAAAAGAGAAATTTTTATAGCGGTAGGAATGGGAGCAGACCAGGAATATACACCGGCTGAAAGACTGTAAAAATCGGCAATCACCAAAACTACAAGGGAGCACAGTATCAAATCTTTTCCCCAGCTTTGAAGCTGCAGTAAAAAAGGCCTTCAATGGCGATTACGAAGGACTATAAGGGCAAAAATGAGCCAATACCCCTAAAACACTTAGCAGGAAGTTAATTACATGAAATTGGGCCCAACCCCAAATTAGTAAATTCTATTCTCGGTAGATGCAGCGCCATCCAGTGGGAAATCCAGGAATAATTGGAAATATCAGAGGGGTGGACACAAAAACCAAAAAAGAACTCTTTAAACAAGGCCTTTTAAAAACAAGCACCAATAATATCGGATGAGTTTTTTGGCTAATTGGTAAACGGACTTGCCTATTTAAGCAAAATAATAGCAATAGAATATTGTACAGCAGACTCCAAAAAACCAGCCAATGATTGGGTCCGAAAAAAAAAGTTGTAATTCCAAAATTGCCGAAACAGCCGTAACAAAGTGGTGTTTGATCGGTACGCCGCGCCATTACATGGCTAGAAAAAAATCCTTATGCACTACCATAGTTAAATGGGAAACCAAGGCCTGGGGAAATTCCCCGCAGATTTCGGTCGGAAAAAAAAAAATTAAAAAAAGGAAAAAAAAAAAAAAAAATTAAAAAAAATAAAAATTTTTTTTTTTAAAAATTTGATTTCCAATGGCCATGGAAAATAAGCAGTTCAAAAACACTATCTTTGCAGCAAATTTAAAATTTAATGTGCAAACCTTTTAATTGAGGCACGTTGCCTTGACGCTATAGAAAACCCCTTTTGGGCAAAACCGATAAAATATTCGGTGGAGGGGGCAGTCGTATTTTATTGGTCTGGCAGCTTCCCAGTTTAAGGTAAAATCGGCTATTGTTTCATTGTGGCGAAGATTTCCAACAGGAAATAATTTTAGATTTTTTGTTGACGCGATAGAAATATTGATAATTCTGCCCTTACAAGTTATCAAAGAGCGTAAAACCTTCTTTTGGAGTGGCAAATACCCATAATGACCTTAAACTCTAGAGACACCTTGTCCACAGAATTAAATGTCATGGCCGACTCAATCCGATTGTTTCCAAACAATTTTAAGGATGCCGATGTATTAAATGTTGGGAAATTTACACCCAGACACTCAATGAGTGTAATTAATCAAGATTGGAAAAACGACCAAAACTTAATAAATACTTGATACCATGACTTTGGGATGGAACCATGCCCTTAATGAGTTGAAAGAAGTTATAAAAACATATAGATGTTATCACCATTAACGATGAAGAGGCCAGACAGCTTACATGAGCCACTCCTTGGTAAAGGCTGCCGAAAAAAAGCAAATGGGAACCTAAAATATGTAGTGATTAAAAAAAGGAGAGCACGGAGCTTTATTGTTCCACAGTCAAGGTATTTTTTGCTCCTGCATTGCCCCTTGGAAGAAAGTTTTTGACTCCAACAAGGGGCCCGGTGATACCTTTGCTGGTGGTTTTGCCGGGTATTTTGGCAGAATTCGGAAAAACAATATAGCCTTTAATAATTAAAAAGCGCTGGTTATCCCACGGTTCCCAACCTAGCTTCCTATTTGTGTTGAACGCCTTTTGGAACAGAAAGAATGAAAAATTAGAAAAGAAAGAAGCTAACAAATAGGTTGCTCCAGTTTTAAAGAGTTGACCCCAATTTGATATTGAATTACAATAAATATAATGCCCTGACCTAACAAGGGCATTTTTAATTTAAAAAGTTACCATGAAGCGCCGCTAATAAGCATGAATGTGGAATTTCCTTAATTCGTTATTAACCGTTGGAATATTATCAGAGAGTACGGGGATCCCTGCCTTTTACGGGTAAACAAGATGTAACTTGATGATGGAAAAGGCAACATAATCGATGGACATGATGGTGCTGGTTTGCCAAGTATTAAAATTGGATATGGTGCCGGTAAAGGTATAATGAAGTCGGGTACGAATCCATAGACCAACAGCCTATTACAGGACAATTTTTGCCAAATAAATGACCGTATAAAATACTTCGTTTAAGGAACACCAGATATATAAATGACGTGGCGCAAAACAAAAAAGCAACATTCCTTTATTGGGGAAGTTACTTTGGTACACGTACGTTATGGAACTTTTTTGGCAAAAAACAGCATAGAAAGCGACATCCTTGTTCTAAGGGCAGAATCAATTGGATTGCACTCGGTGGATACCTGTATCGTAGCCGGGAATTTTAACAATGACATGTTTAAAGAGCTTTTTCGAACCAGCCTTATACAAATTGGCCAACACCCAAAGAAAAAGGCCGATACCGGTAACGGTAATGGAAAAAATTGGGCAATTTCTGATGAATGCCGTAAAGCAAACAAGCTTTTATAAGGACATTAAAAAAGAAGGTTTTAACAGAGGAAGCCTCTCCAATAATTGCCGAAAGATTGAAATGTTGCCAAAAAAAAAATTTTGAGGAAAGGGCGGCAAAAAACTTGACGGTTGGGTGGGTTAGTTGGTCCCTCATGTATGGAGTGTCTTTTGGGGTGTTTTTGGCATGGGCGATTCCTTGTCCTTAGAGACCCCGCGGGAATAAAGACGCCGTTTATTATTACGCAAATGAGGAGATTTTGCGTAGTGGCATCAGAAAGAAACCTGCAATACAGACGGTATTCAACCCGTTAGCTTCCGAACGATGTTTAAAGATTGGGATCCAGGAACAACGCAACATTATTCATAAAAAAAAATGGCAAGTGTTAAAATTCAAGAAAATTTTAGAACCCACCTGAAGAAAAGCCTGTTTCTTTTGAAACGTATTTTAATTTCTCTAGGGGAAGTGATAAGGAAATTCTATCAAAGGAAAAAGTGCTGGGAAAATTACTTTTCCGCTTAAATCTTAAATCGATAGATGACGATATAAAAATATACTGTAAATTTCAAATATTATCCCAAATTACTGGCAGAAACCTCCTTTTTCGGAAGGTAATCGCAGCACAGAATTACAATGAACAATGAAAGAAGAAGATACAGAATACTTTCTATTGGCCAGGAAAATATACAAGGAAGAACTACATGAGAATTCTGGGTAGAGTGAGGCCCAGGATAGAGAAAGTTAGCTAATAAAGAGTGCTTAAACTCAGGACCTTTAATAACCCAAGATAGTAGTAGGACGATTTGTTGCCATGTCTACGATATTTCCTATGGAATCTGTAAAGGAAAACGAAACAATCGGTATATTATAGATGACAGTGATTCGTTCGTGGAACGACCCTACAAAAAAAGTATAACTTAGAATTCTTTATGATAGAGCTATTACCTAAAAAAATAATAGTGGTTTCCTCCGCCCCACAAATCCGGTATCCGATTGTTACGGTTAGACATGGCCAAGACTAGAAGGATTTTATTGCCTTAGAGCTGCATGGCAACTACATGAGAAAGAAACACTATGCACTTGTAGAGGAAATATTATAAAAGTGCTTTGAAACAAACCGGATCACATGATACCGAAGTAAGTGAAATTATGTGAAGGAATTTTACACCCCTTTTACAGCCGATGAGTAATTCCCACAAAAATTGGCCAATTGTTAAGTCCACCCGATATTAAAGGCAGAAGTCGCAAGATAATATATCAAAATATTGAAAAACCTTCATGAAGGCCTGTCTAGAAAAACTTAGGAGAAACGGTATTTAACAGGTAACTATCCCATCTCCAGTGGCAATAGAGTGTACAACCAGGGCATTTATCAACTTTTTTTGAAAGGAAGAACTGAACGAGCCATATTATAATTCATACGATGAAGTGGTAAGGTTTTTATGCACTTCATCGATGAAATACACTCTTTAACGTAAATTTGATCAAAAACCTACGAGCACATGTAACTTTATATTGCCATAAGCATTAAGTAGGTTAAGTTCATGGTAAGATTTGGGGCAAAAAAGGTGAGACTTCTTCCACCTTTTTTATTTGAATCAATCCCGGTCACTTTAATCTCTCATTGGCATTATTATCCCGTATTTTCCAAAACTGTTTACCGAACAAGGAGTATTTCAACTATTAAAGAGACAAATTCATCTAAAACTTTTTCCAAAATGGCTTTGATTACTATACTTTTTGGGGACCATAGCATAAGTAGGTTAAGTTCATGGAAGGGATTGGGGAAAAAGGTAGAGCAAATGCTCTACCTTTTTAAATTTTAGGCCAGTCAGTATTTGATTTTGGAAAAGACAAATACCTAATTCTTTAATTTCGGAATTCCATAAACCTTCTGTCTAAGAACTACTAAATTGTAGAAATATTTGTTTCTTAAACATGTTTGCTTTTTTCCCAACCCATTCTTTTTCCAAAAATATTGTTTAGCGCTTTCAAATAGCACCAACCTTCGCAAGGTAGTAACCCAATGGTATCCGTTTCACCGGATTTAGGATCCGAATAGGGATATAACGCCCAACATTTCCACAATTTCCCTTTCATTCCATATGCTTGTACAACTCCTTCCTTTTATTTTTGATTCAATCGCATTGGTACTTGTGAGCCGCCAAGTGCAAAATCCAATGCCGCA
>Ga0163217_1099413_pt1 | contig 17771 bp, 9 predicted proteins | sample SynspAceP_FD_185933 | JGI IMG/M metagenome (GOLD analysis project Ga0163217, IMG submission 185933) | Saline lake microbial communities from Ace Lake in Antarctica - Synechococcus sp. Ace-P (PacBio error correction) | ecosystem: Environmental > Aquatic > Non-marine Saline and Alkaline > Saline ...
AAAGGGGAAAAAAAAGAGAAGAAAATCCATTTTTTTTATAAAGCCCATTACCGGGAATCTTCAGAAAATTTTGCTTTTTAATTTGCTTTTCCCTCTTATCGGATTTTTTTAATTTCTTGGTGACAATTGTGGTCCCCTATTATTTTTTTTTTTCTTTAGCCAACTTAACTCTGGTTAAAAATCAAAAATCCATGGCTTCGTTTACTGGAATTTTTTTATGCACAGGTTACTAGCTGGGTTGGGTGGCTATCGGGTACCTTTTTTAAATCGTAAAGGATGGTTTAGGAAGAGTTTTAATGAGTTTTTTTAAAAAATTCTTGCATTGTTTTTTTCCCTTTATTATCCTTTTACTATTTATTTTGGTCCTAATTGGGTTTTTTGGGGGCCAATCCTTTTAGTAAATCAATAAAACCATAAGTATTTAAAAAAAATAATTAAAGAGATGGGGGTGTTTGAGGTGCTTGGTGTTGATATTGGGGGGACGAACAATAAAACGTTGGTGCAGTAGGAATAATTCGATTAAAATGAAATAAGAATTCTTTGTTGATAGAGAAGCAAAGGAGATTTGCCTACCCGCCTCCAAAAGTTAATATATCTTAATAGGTCAAAGGTTTGACAAAAAATGTTACGCAATCGTAATTGGGTGGTTCAGCGGTTGTTTAGACCCCATTTATGGTATGGTTTACGATGTATCAAAAACATACCTGCCTTGGAAAAGAAATTCACTTAAAAAGTAATTCTTGAAAAAAAGGAATTTAAATTGCCTGTTCATATAACAATGAATGCTTAATTGTTTGCACTTGGAGAGTTACCTTAACGGGCAAGGCCTCAGCAGTATAAAATGTTATAGGACTTTTCAGTAGGTACGGGTATCGGAATGGGTAATCATAATCAATAAAGCCACTATACAATGTGTGGCTTTGGGGGCAGGTGAAATTAGGTATGTTACTTATACAGGATAGCATTAATAGAAAATTATGCGAGTAGTTTTTTACTTTTCTCATAAATTACAATTCAACGGCTAAAAGCATGGCGCAAGAATGCTAAAAAAGAAGATCTTATAGCCTTAAAAGCATTTAAGAGTACGGCGAACCATTTAGGTGAAGCTATTAATGTATCCTGTATTTATATGCTCCTGAGCCCTGATTCTAGGAGGTTCTATTAGCAAGCAATATCCTTATTTTAAAGATTCCCATGGTTTGAAAAATTAAAGTCTTCGCCCTACCATAACAAATTGAAATTTGTATTGAAAGTTAAACGAATACAAAAGATCAGCCATCTTAGTGCTGCAGCTTTATGTACTCAAAATAATAACTCATTATAACATACATCATGAAAAGTAAAACACTTCTTTTTGTTTAGCGCTATTGGTTGCCTTTTAAAGCATTAGTGCAGCAAACACAGAAACAACCTACCTATTAAAAAATTGGAAAATAATAAAAAGGCGCGCCTATAACTTTTAAGGATTCCATTTCCAAAGGGGAATTATTTTTCAGTTGATTCATGTTAGAATGTTTAAATAGTAAGGGTAAAAGAATAAGAAATCAAACCACGAGAGGTAACAAACATGGGAACCCGCCGATAAGCAGTATTAAATGGATTTGGGTTTCTTTTTACCGATGAAGCCTCAGAGTATACTTTTAGAGTATGGGGATGGAGTTTATCCTATGGCGCCAGAAAAATAGAGTGGTTTTCTTCAATAGCATGAGACCATCAAGGAGGTAATTGAAGTAAATACAGGTGCTTAAATGGTGTTACCATTAATAAAAGAGGAATGGTTTTTTTAGATGAAGTTTTTTATCGATAAGCATGGCGATCAAATTTTTTCAAAGATGAATTAAATAGCCTCTGCTCCAGATGACCTATAGAGGTACGCTTTTTTTAGATGTTTTAGAATGATGCTGGGCTAGATTTGTCTAAAGCCATGGTGGAATGAGGTTTTTAGAGAGAAGGGATCTGGGCCCTTACATACAATTTTTAGAGTTGAAGGTACTTATAAATATAATAAAGCCGATAATAATGATTCCTCCCTTTTACCAAAGAATCCATGCTTAGCCCGGAAAAAGTTATATTAAGTATGCATACTCTGACCTATTACTGTGTACCAGACAAACATAAAAATTCAAGAAGGAGATCACGCCAATATCGCCACCAAACAAAAAAATTTATTTCAGAAGAATACTGCTGACGATAAAGGATGGACACAACCAAATGATCAAATAAGCTGGTGCGGCTTAACACATTTAAATATCCATTTAGATAAAGAAGTTCAATTCTCTACTAGCACAAATCGCAGAGAGAAGATTTAAAATACAACAAAAATTTCGATTTGTTTAAAGCCCCATTAGCCAATAAAAGAATGGGTGTTTTACAAATAGGACCAAACAAAATAAACAGATAAACTTTCTACATCCACGGAGAATGAAGGGATTTTTCGGGCAATCGATCTTTAAATGATAAATCAACGCTTGTAAAAGGCCAAAAGAGCTAAGGGATGGATTGATATTTCAGATGACTCTATAAGGAATTTAGTAATAGGAATAAAAAACTTTCTATCAAGAATATCCTAAAGAATTAGAATAAACCCTCAAACAAATTCTATAAATGCCTATATATGGCCTGCCAGTATAGATCCTATGAGTTTTGAAACGAGAGAAATACAAAAATAGATGGCCGAGATGTTAGAGAAATTTTGCTCAAGGAATCACAAAAAACTACAGAGTTTATTATTTTTTCCATACGGCAAGAAAAACACAGAAGTTATTGAAAAATACTATGGAATTACGTTTTTTAAATCGCTCCCATTGTCCCATGCCAATCCAAAGGTATACCGATTCTAAAGTTTTTATGGCAATTGGCGCCGTTTAACACTAAATTTTCAGAATTTTGAAAAATGCATTGCAAATATAAGTATGACTGGAGATGGCCTTTATCAAAGAATGGGAGTCATGGGGTTCGGCATGTTTAATTTTGGAAGAATTTTTTAAAGGCCTATTATTACAATGATGAGTGGTTTATGTGGAACAATAATGAACGCTAACCATTGAATTTAGTTTATTGGGACTATTTTTATGAAGAACAGGGAATCCTAAATATACCATATGGCTCAAACTTAAGTAAGCATAAGTAATGGATGTAGATAAAATTATTCATTGGCCTAAAAAAAGAACCTATATAGGAGGAGAGTAATGAAAGCCATAGATTTTTGGAATTAATAAAGAATGAACCAGAAACAACACCCATTTAGGCTAGGGCTAAGACATGGAAATGAAACATTGGAATGCTACATGCTTAGTGCTTCACAGTTTGGATACAAGGTTGGATAGCATCTTACTTTATAAGTGGAAGATAAATCGCGCCTTAGAAGTTGCTAAAATACTGGGGATACGTCCTTAAAAGAATTTGGGGAGATCATAGATTTAAGGGGGAGAAGATTATATTTATCCAGTACTTAATTTAGTGGACTATATGTACGCCACACAAAACTAGAAAAGTATAAAACTGAAACTTGATGATAGAGTTAAAATAATGCTTGAATTGCCAAATCCAACAAGGGGGAAATATTTTATTAGATAGATATGGATAACTCACAAACCCTTGTTGCCCAAGGCCTTATATAAGTACCTATCAATTAACGGGAAAGCAAAGAAGTTAAAAAAGCCATAATAGATCATGCAAGATGGATCAATAATGTACCTCCATTAACCATAAAATGGAATCTTACTTGGCGACCATTTATCCGCTTGTTCTTGGATATGAGCTAAGTGGAATAAAGTATATTTTGATGAGGCTAAGAAAAGAGCAAGAGGTATTAAAGTATCAAAATTACCTAATAGTAAGTCGAATCAAACAACCACTCAAAAAGAATTAGTGAGGCCTTATTGAAAAATTTCTAGACTACCGAAGATGATCATAGAAAAGCAATACTGGAAACGGATATGGGCCTTAGAGCTTTTTGTTGGACCCCATGCCAATAACATTCCTTATTTATTGTATTGGTTTAGAAAATCCCCTGTGCCTAAAAATGTTTTTCTAATAAAAATATTTAAATAAAAATATCTTTAAAACGAGTTCAAAATCTGCGAAAATATCAAATTTAATAAAAGTTTTTAATCATTTTATGATAAAAATAGCAAGCATAAAAATGATATAAATAATTACATTTTCAGAACACTTGAATTTTACTAATGTTCAGTATTCTGTTAACGATTAAAATGCAATAATTACTCTGTTTAGGGCTATCTGAGGTTTTAAGGCTTGTGGTAGTTAATAACCGGAATTTATTTTCATAGTGGATGGAAACACTAATTATATTTTATGTAATTTAGAACAAGTACACAGGTATTTTTAAAGTCTTTTTTATATGAAATAAGCATTTTATCAAATTTATATGTAACCCTACTTTAGGGCACATAAAGAATCCAAACTATGATCAATTTTAAAACGAATATTGTATTAACTTTTATGTTTGTTTTCGGCCTATGGTTCTTTGGCGCTATAATAACCATCAATGATGAAAATAAGATCTCTGTCATTGAATTTTTCAGTAAAAAACAATAAAATTGGTGCACCATTAGTTTTTGGAATACTTTTCCTAGGCCAACTTTATTCACCTGAAAATGTGCGAATAAAAGACAGTAAAAAATACGATTATCCTTCTCAATTACTGAAGTAAATACCTTGGGAAACCCCTGCAGATAAGAGTATTTCATGGATTTGGGTTTTTTTATTTATTCTAATGGGGATAATAGCTACAAAATAGAAATATGGCACCAGGTATTCAAGCAGCGTCTATGATATGATCAGGGAATTAATAAAATTTTTCAAAATCATTGGGTGAGGGAGGAAAAGTCACAAGTGAATACTGGCGCGATGGAATTTTCTTTTAAGAAAAGGTAATTGGAGATTTCTTGACGAGGTAAAATTAAAACCTAGTAGCAATCTGAAGAGAAAAATAATTGCTGAAGGTTTTTAAAGAATGGTAGAGGAAACTTTGTAGATTATTAGATGATGATGGTATGGATCTGTCAAAGGCCTGAAAATAACTTTTGTTAGAGCTGATAAGGCTCAAGGCCCAATGCATACGATTTTTTTACACATTGATGGAGTGTATCATAGATCGTAAAAAAATGAAGCTCCTTTGAAATGCATATTCATGGGTATAAAAATAAAACCTACATCAAAAGTTCTTATACAATGATATATACGGGGTTCCGACCGCAAGCATCCCCTCTTTTAGAAAGGCCAAACATGCCATGATTGCCATAATTCTGATAAAAATATTATTAACGAAGATTCGTATGCAAGGCTAAGGACAAAAGGTGGACACAGGCCTGGAGATCAATAGCTTCAAATGGGTCTAAATCTTAAAATTAATATTTAAATAATGGGCCTATTACGCTTTAAAAAGCCATCTTATAAGGATGGAAAAATGGGTGGGAAGACGGGCGAGTCGAAAAAATTTTTGAAACTATTTTTAAAAAAAAGATCAAATTTTTTCAATTTTTACAAAAAGGAAACCTAATCCTAAAAGTATTCCTCCAACGGAAACATCTTCTTTACAGAACGACTCGTGACAACAAGTTTAAAGGTACTAATTAGGTATAAGTAAAGGTGACGCAGGTCCAATACATCTAGATTGACGGGTGGGGGTTGATATAAGTGATGAAAAATAACGGAATTGCAATTGGGTTAGAAACTTTTTTAAAGAATATCCTAAAAGAAAAAATATCAATGACCCAAAGGAGAAATGTTTTACATATTTATTCATGAGTCCTAATGGAAGGATCGCCCTATGGGGTTTTGAAACGTTATAGCGATGAAGATAATAAGATGTGATGAATTTGATAATTTTGCCCAAGGAATAGCTTAAAAACAACTGAAAAATATTTTTTATTTCATAGTTCGTCCTGAAACAACAAATGAGGTCAAAAAATGTTTTTGAATTATTTTTTTTGGATCCTCCAATAGCAACATGCTAACTGAAGTATTATGCCATATAAAGTCCTTTGGCGATATTTGCACCTAATACCGGAAAGCACGCCTGATTTGAGCGTGGTTTAAAGTATAAATATGAAATGGTGCTGTATAATAAAGACCGGGAGCCATGGTATGGAATGTGGGTTATGCTGAATTTAAAATTATTTTTTTATAAAGGCCAATGGCATCAATGGAGTGGAAAACGAGCTTCTCAAGATTTTATGTTCTGGATGGAAGTTTTTTATGCGTAACAGGAGAATCGCGAAATGTATTTGCAAGGAGAAAGCCATGAGCCCCGCATAACGAATGGAATGTGACTCAACATTCATTGGCCAAAAGAATCGCCATTTATACAGGTGAGACCATCCACTTTAGACTACTGAGTTTTTTTAGAAAAAGAAAAAGGAAGTCCATAATATAGGCATGGGCCGCGCCAACGCAGATCAACATTGGATATCACAATTAAGTGCGCACGTTTTCGTTTCTGGCTGGATAACTTCTTATTTTTAAACAGGAGACCACGCGTGGTCCTAACGAAGTTGCGGAATTGACAGGAGAGCATTATTTAAAAAGAATTGGGGGGAGCATGGGATTAACCGTCGCCCGCCTATACTTATCCGTTCTTATTTATGATTGGGTTTAATAATGCTACTAAAGATGCCTTAGATATGGCGAAGATATTAGATTTTAGAGTGATAAAATGATTAATTTACAGCGTGTAGCAGCAAGGGCAATTTGGTACGAGATCGTTACGACTATGCACAATCTTACGCTTTCTCATGGATTAGAACAATACTTGATTTTACAAATAAGATCCTGATAGGATTAAATGCTTCCATCATAGAAAATGCAGACAGAATTACGTGATTTACCGCCTGGGGTCCATGAGTATGAATCTTTTCTAAGCGACAATACATCCCGTTTTAATTAGGAATATAAACTACACGGGGGAATAAAAGCTTTTTAAATGGCTGGCCATAAAGTCGTTCTGGACCTTGAAAATTGGGTAAACTACTACCAAAATATCAATTAAAGATTAATGAAACTCCAAATCATTAGAAAGATCTTTAGAAGTGGCAAAGTAGCTTCCTAAGGAAAAGGCTTATGAATGGATAGAAATGGAATTAGACACCAGGGGTACCTAATTGAATCGGGAATACCTATATGGGAAATTTAAAGTAAGTGGACCTTATGAGTCTTTGCATGACACACGCAACAATATCCCTTATTTATTATATTGGTTGATGAGGCCGATACCATAAAAAATCTAAATAAATTTAGGGCTTTTTTATTATAAATCATTTGGTGTAATTCATTTTATTTGAATATAATTGCTCAGATAAAAAATATACAAAATGACTATTTCTAAAAAAACATTTGCTTTAATCTTAGGGCCATTATGCATTTATATATCTTAATTTTTTGGACACCCCTACAGGCATTGACTGGAAAGTGCTTTTCTATGTTTGGGTGTAACTTTAATGGATTGGCATTTGGTGGGTTTACAGAAGCCGGTGGCCTATACCGTAACAGCTTTAATACCATTAGTCTTAATTCCCCTACAACGGGTATTATGAGGGTTGAAGATACCACTTGCTGCCTATGGGGATAAAATATGTTGTTTTCTTAATATTTAAGGGGGTTTTTTTTTAGCAATAGCTATGAAAAAATGAACTTACACAAAACGCATTGCGTTACAGTATCTTAAAAGTAATCGGAACTAATGTTTACAAAGTAATTCTTGGTTTTTATGGTGGCTACTGCTTTTTTATCGATGTTGGATTTCTAATACAGCTACTTTCAGTGATGATGTTGCCTATGGGAATGTCTATTGTATCTCCAATTAAAAGATACCCAACAACTATAAAGAAAATGAGAATTCAATTTTTTGTAAAGCCTTAAATGTTAGGGAATAGCTTATTCAAGCTTCGATAGGCGGAATAGCAACCTTAATTGGTACACCCGCCTAATTTAGTAAATGGCCGTTTTATTCAAAAAACGTATGGAATCGAAATTTTCTTTTGGACAATGGTTTCAATTGGGCTGCCAATATTCATAATCTATTAATTAGCCATAGCTTTGGTTTTCTTAAACACGAGTTGCCTTTTAAATTTAAGCAAAAAGAATTCGCCAGGCGGTAAACAGAAGTTAACCGATTGATAAAAAGAATTAGGTCCCATGGCAGTTAGGGATAAGAAAAAATTGTACTGGTTTGTTTTATTGCTACCGCTTTTTGTTGGATAACACGAAATTTTTCTTATTACAATCTTTTAATTCCAGGAATAGATGATACTATTATCGCCATGGGGGCCCGCTATAACTTTTTATTTATTCTGCCTCTAAAATAAAATGGTAGAATTATTAGTTGAGACGAATACCGTAAAAAAATACCCTGGGATTATTATAATTATTTGAGGAGGAATGTGCATTGCCGCAGGTTTTTCAAAGAACGGGATTAGCCCTTATGGTTAGGAAACCAAATAGATCTACTCGTAAGGTGTTTCTCTTTTTTTATTAGGTCTTTATTATAAAATTGTTTGTGTAAATTTTTTAACGGAAATAACATCGAATTTTAGCAACTACATCAGCAATGCTTTTTGGCCAATTTTGGCACCAGTAGCGACGACATTAGATGTTCAACCCATTTATATTAATTGTACTGCAACAACAGCCGCTTCATGTGCGCATTTATGCCTAACCCGTAGCAACCACTCTAACGCAGTAGTGTTTGGCTCTGGTTATTTAAGATAAATTGAATAGATAAAATCTGGGTTTTTGGATGAATATTATATCAATTTTTGATTTTAACTTTACTTGTCTATTTAATTTGCTACCCATTTTTTATGGAATTTATAATTTTATTTATAAACAAGGTAATAGGTAATTATGTCAACTGCGTTTAATATGTAACGCCACTCTAGAAACTTTGCTTTTACGATCAGTTCAATAGTGACGTCTGCTTTGGATTACCAAGCTTAAAATATTTAACGTCATCATTTCTAGAATTAATAAGCAATAATTAAAACAAGATCGGCCATGGGCTGGTTAAGTTCCCAATGCTTTAATTTAAGTAATTAATTCTCATTTTTAATAAAAGTTTTTAAGAACGTTTAGTAGATTGGTTTAGTGATGGTTTATGAAACACAAAGCGATCAAAAATTACACCAAAGTTTTTTTTGCTTAAAGAGTTCTTATGCAACAACCCACCTGCCCATTCACTAGATACCTTGTTCTAACGCTGTTTTGTGTGTTCTGCGATTCATCAGGGCACTTTTTAAAATTAGTTATTCATCCTGTTTACTCAGGAAACGTTCTTTATAATTTAACACATCATAACTTTAAGAAAATGTTTTTATAGAAAAAGATTAAAAGCTGTTTGTACAAAGTAAACGTGACTACTACGCCAAAATTTATTACTAAGCTTTTGAGGTGATGTTTTCTGAGCTTGTTTTTTACTCCAAAAGAAAGGATGTTAAAAAAATTCGCTCCCTAGTAATGGGAGTACAAGCTAATAGATATATAAAGCCCATCTGTAACGGAAGAATCTTGTTTATTTGGTGACCATTCTCCCTACGCTTAAAATAGCTAACTAACTTGAAGAAGCAAGTAACGTAATTACAACCAATAGAAATGGAGAACTTGCTTTTTTAATAGTGTTTTTAGGAATATCGGTAGAAAGGAATGATTACTCACCTCCCTCCAACACCTGATAGTGAAGTTACACTTCCTTGTTAAGCCTCCAAACTCCTAAAAAAGAGATATTATTAGGTTTACTAGTAAAAGCACTACAGATTTTGTCTTCCTTTGATTTAATAAAAAGCAAATCTACTAGCCCAATAGCAATTAACATCATAAAAAAGACAAGGTCAAAATAAAATTTATCATACCATGTAGTTTGTTTTAATAATTTCTGAAACCATATAAGCAATGAACATTCCAAGGTATTCCAATTAAAAGTACTTCTCGAATAATGAAAGTTTATTTATTTTGTATTTGTTTTATAGCTTACAAAAAAGCCTAAAACATAGTAAAACCAAAAAGAGAATGAGGCGATAACAAATTTTACGAGCTCATTTCCTTCAATATGAATAAATAGGTGAGTAAAATGTCTAATGCAGGAATAAGAAATATATTACCCTCCAGTACCTATAAGTTCCTGAATAAAACCCGTAATTATATCCCTTAATCATAAAGCCAGTAAAAATATCGTTAAATTGGTCATTAATTAGCGGGGAAATCTCTCCCAATTTTTTTTAGTTTTTCATTCAAATTTTTTCTGATACACTATTTTTCTTTAAAATGGTTAGAAACGGTTGTATATGAACGTAGCTTGTAAAAAGACACTACTTTTTTCGGGATAAACACGGAGCCGTCCTGAGCTTCTGGATTAACATGCTTTTTTTTCTATATCAAAAGCCAATAAGAATTTGGAGGCTTTTGTAAATAAGTGCAAACTTTTAGGCTTAGCAACTTACAGCTATGTTTTTTATACATTTTAATTGTGGCTGCGTTTTTTTTAATTTGTTTATTTTTTTCACTTTTTACAATCTAAATTGTAGGTGTTAAATCTATCCTCATATATCTTTTTGAAACATTGGTATCCTTATAGATTTTCCTGAACTGCCTCTATATACATTTTTGTAAACCGCTCATTTTTTTTATAAGATTACCAAAAAGAGATTCTTGTCTTATAAAGGCTAATGGATCGGGTTTGGTTGGTTTTGTTCGGGGCAGCTTGATGTAGTTTCGGTGCTCATGGCATCGATAATTTTCGATTGATGCCCTTGTCTATCCAATTTCCTTTATCACTATAATAACACCAGGCCAGCAATGATTAAGGGTTGCATACTTGAATACTGCCACCTGTTCGCTTAAAATTATCCATGTATAAGTAGCAATTAAAAAATTTAGGGCATTTTGGCGGAGCTTTCCGAACAAAATACGGCTGACACTGTCTTTGAATATTCGGGTTGGCAAAACGCTCTAAATAGACTGTCTTTTGGTAGTCTTGCATCAATGCCTTCAAATGTTTTTCCCAAAATGGGTTGGTAGCTTTCTTGGGTCTAGGTAAGGCCCGCAAATAGTTTTGAAGATTTGGTCTCTAGGCAGCATTGGATGGTGGGGTGACCGTGAAGGGCTCCTAAAAGCCCAATACTGAATGCCCGGCATTGAGCAGTTCGTAGTTTCATTTTCTCATAAGGCCCCCCACAATCTGGGACGAATTTTACCAACCAACTTTTCAAAAGCGGGCCGCCCGGTTCGAAAAATTTAAATCTTCTAATCACCCATTGTATAAAATGGTTTTCGCAAGTAACGGGCCAAGCATCTTGTACGCCATAGTTTTTGTGGCAAGAGTTTCGATAATCTGGCTTTTTCGTGTTACGGTGTAAATGCGATCAACCATACTATTGGGGAAAGCAGACTTCTTGGCTATCCATTCCGCCAACCCCTTATCCTGCACTTCGGCAAAGGCGAGTAAACATCTTAAACGCGTCCATATCGCCATTGGTGTTCAATATTGTCACATTAAGACAAAATGGTAAAAGCAGGTAGTCCGTTATCGCGACGTCGTTTTAAAAGGCAGCGGGTTAGAAACCATATAAACGGTTACGGGTCATTGGGGGTGTCGTAGTTCTGTGTTTGTATATTCAGGGTTGTTCAAAAATTGAATTCCCCCGTTGTTGGGGTTTAAAATTATATCCGCCTTCGGTAATTCGTAAGCGATACTAATTCGAGTATCAGCATTTGCCATACAGGCGATTACGGGTTCGAGTCTGTGACTCCCATTTTAAAATTGACTATCGACCCAATGACTTCAGGTTCAATTTTTCCGTCGGGGTGTTTGACCACAGCGTATACAGGTAGTCTTGGGTATTGAAAATTATCGGTGTAGTTTGGCACCGCTTCGGTAGGCCTATACCACAGATCCCCAGTCTGAAGCTTCGCCAACTGCCGGAGTTGGTGTAAATAGTAAAGCTTGATGCGCGCGTGAAATCCACCGACACCATGGTGTACGATTCCTGTTTGTTCGCTTTTGCGGATATAATTCGGAACAGGCATACGGTTTCCTACTTCCTTAAATTTTTCTGTTGGTAGTTGGTATAGGTGTTTTCATTAGTGTGTAGCTTTTTTTGATTTTCCGCGTAAGCACAGCAAGCGCCCACATACGGCTAAGTGCAAAATAAATTAAAGGGTACAGATGGAGGCGTAAGTATAAAAGAGTTCCCTTTTTCGATATAATCTGTTTTCTGATGCACTACGAACATGACATTACTAGCTAACACCAAGGTAAACGACCAAAGCGACAATCGCAATAAATTTTAACCCCTGAGATAAAAAAAAGGAGCTGTCCTTGGCAATAATGGGTTTTCTTCCTTTGCTTGCTGTTCTTGAAAGCGTTTCACTCGTTTTCCTTACGAACTTCTTCTTCTTAACTCAGCCAGTATACAGTTCTCTTTCGCCCGCATACTTAGAACGCTAACAAGCGTATACACAAATGGTAAAAAACCAAGTGGGGATAAAACAGGTTAATAGAAGGAAATCACCATCAAAGGCATTCAATCCAAAACCGAAAAGACAAAGGGCCTAAGCCCCATGAAGCTGACAGCGGGCATACTAAAAGTCAGCTGCGGTACGACAGACGCAGTAGCCGCGGTAAGCCAATCTAGGAAAAATCTAATGTTGTAAATACAATTGCCCCTACAGGACCACGCAGTAGTTCCGGCATAATGTGAGCAGTGGCAGTATTTTTTAGAAAAACAAGGGGAAACAGGCTGAATCATAGTGACTAACCCCAACTATGATGGTCGTTTTCTTTTCGAGAGTGGTTAAAGAAAATCGCCTGTGCGGCTAAACCTGCTCTATATAGATTTGGTTTATTGGCTGTTGTCCCATCCAGCCACGATTACTATTAACAAACCCAGACCAACCCAACCGAGGGCATAGTACGCCAACATCACCCGGATCAGTTCTACAATAGAAATTCCCTAAGATTAACAGCGGCACCTGCGACCAGATTCCGGCAGCAATCCAATGCCACATAGTGACAAACATCATCCCGGTACTGGTGGCCATAGCCGTACGATTTCCTTTTTTAGCAAATCCAGAGGGCCATATCAATTATCCGAAAATGAGTAATGGTATTGGCAGCCCAACCAAATCCTATGACTTCCACTAATCCGATGCCCGGAGCTTCCGTCGCTGTTGATGCCTGTCCATAGACTGGTCTCCCAAGGTCAATAAAATCGGCCCAGCCTGCCAGGTAAAGGTTTTTAACCTAATACGTCTAAAGACAAAAGCGGGAGGAGCACATGGCGCCACTGGTAAACATTACAAAGAGCCAAGGCGCACAGATACTCGGGAAAAATTCAGAAACCGCATTAAAACCAATTTAGAGTGCGATGGAACCAAAAGATGCCCAACAGCTAAAACAATCAAAATAAAACCAAGCATTGGTAGGGTACCAATTCAGTTGCGCAGGATATCAAAGGCAACACGCACGGCGGTAGATGATACCGTAATCATTGGCTGCTGAATCACCGAAAAGATGAAATGAACATTGCCAATTGGTAACATCTTGGTCCAATTGAATCACCTGCAATTCTTATTCCAGATAGGATAATAGAGGCCTCAATCGCGTATCAACGGCAATAGGGAAGGTGATGAAACCTCCAGCTCAGTACGGCCAAGATATTACCAATCAATAGACCTAGAATGATATCCATGGTCTTGGCGCCAAGCGCCACGAAGTCGCCCTCCAATGACAAACTCCGTTGCTGCTACATCTCCAGCAGCAATAAGTCCCAGCCAAAATGGGTCCAATCATGTAATTTAATTGTTTGGCAACTGGTAATTGTTCTTCTTCTAAGTTTTCAAATTGTTAAAATCTTCCTGTGTGTCCTATATTTTTAGGCTGGTTGCAATTTTACACTTGTTAAATTCGGTATTCATTTTTTTTTTTAAATGGGTTTGATTAAATGAAGCACAAAGTTTTTATTGGAGTGTGGGTTAGTTGCGTGGGTTTTAAACAACTAATTAGCAAATAAAACCGAATAGAAAATCCGTGAGATTTTTGTAAAGTAGGAAAGAACGCCAAGCATTAATTATATAAAGGTATTAACCAGCTACGTTTTTAATTTTTTTCAGATTCATTCTTTTAGAATGGTATTTTTTCAATTAAATTATTCTCTATTGGTTTTTAACATGATCCTGCTTTGTATAAGTTTTGATTTTTTATTGTCCATATTTAGTTAAGTTCATAAAGTGAGGAGGTAGAATTCGTATATTTGGATAATATTTTACTCCAAGCTCATAAATTTTTTATAGCCATATTCTCAAGTTCATTGTTTTCCATAAGCGAGAAGCATTCCGTTGATATCTGAAATTTCAGGTGGATAATTGTAAGTCCCAATTTGAAGCAATTTCTATTTTATCCTAACTCTTGCTGATATTAACCTGGTTTGCTAATTAGTCCTATCTCCATATCTACTTTGGGAATTTCCCAAAGTAACGACCTCTAATAAATTTCTAAAGACTTTTGTTAAGTAAAGGTAAGGGGTAGCCTACAATTGGGAACAGAATTATGAGCCGAAAAAATCTGCTTTCCAAAACTATTTATTGAATTAAAAAATGAATGGTAATTTAATTTTTAAAGCGTCATAAATTTTTTTCTATGATACATATCTTTTAGCTCTCCGAAATTCCACTTTGCAATAGAAAATTTTGACTTATCAATAATCTTCGATTCATTAAATCCTGTAATCAGCATTTCCAATTCATCGAAAAAGGCGAATTTGCAATAACAGCAGCATAATAAATCTGGGTGACTGTAATGGCAATAAAGAGATAATGAAGCAGAAAAAGAGTGCCCAATAAATTACTTTAAAATCACTTGGATTATAACTTTTTTAATTCGGCATCAAGTTCTTTTAGTTATAAATCTGTCTTAAAGGTATTCTGTTTTCAAGTCTATAATTCCATATTCTTTTAATTTCATGAATGCAGGAATAATACCACTATAAAATGGGCACTTGAATTTTTCTTGGTGAAACGTAAATATTGGGATGTCAGAAACGATTGGTTTTTGGGAACCATTGATTTTGTCCGTCAAGTAAATAAATTAGCAGTATTGTTTAACCAAATCAGATTTATATTTTAATAAAATTTCCCAAGGTTTATGAATAAATACAAGACGAGAATTCGTTAAATGCCTTTGATAAAAAGTTAATGTTCAATTTTCTTGACCATATATTGTGGTGATGAATAAATAATATCGTAGAATAAATGTTATTTTAAATTATCATTTGCAAGTTGTATTCAAATGTTTGCTAAACGTTTTATGTATGGTTAGTGCGTGTAAGGAACTAATTTTCGTAAGTAGGCTTGCACTAGCATTAATTTTATATCGGTGTGGCCTGTTGCACAAAGTTAAGAAAAAGCTTTGATGAGATTGTATAAAACAAACATGTATTCTTATCTTTTATGTAATGCAGGGAAAAAAGACTTTTTCAAGAGAAGTTTATTCAATCAATTTAAGGCTTTAGCGAACGTGTGCCCGGAAGATAATTTCTACCGTCGTTTTACATGCGCAATAGCCTTAATTTTCCTTTATAAAACCACGAAAAAATTCTATGGATTAAGTGGGACAAAAAGCATTGATCCTATTGTGTTTTTTAAGCTTTGTTTGGTGGTTTATTTAGAAGAATATAACTAGCGAATCGTTAAGCTTATTACACATTGTAGTATGCGTTGGAATATCCTTGGTAATTTTTTAGGCTATGAATATCCGATGAAGAATTAACGCGTGGCAATTCACTATTAGCCGTAACACGGCAATTATTTCCAGAAGACGTATTTGAGGTCTGTTTTTACAAAGGTTTTGAATTATGTGTATCAGCAAAAGGTATGGTCCGCTGACATACCCCAAACTATCGATTCTGCTCCTGTAAAAGGCCAACTGCCTTCAATGGATAACTTTTAGAAAACTTAAAGTTCCCTGAAGAAAGATTTAGAAATCACCTTCTCCAAATTCGTAACATTAGCCATCCGAGATAAGCACACGCCCTATACGACAATCTAAAGAAAACAAGGCAGCTAAAGAATCAACAAACATTATCTTGCAATCTGCTAATGAATTACAAGCTATAAAAGCCCGTATACCAAAATGGGCAAAAGATCAAGATGCTCCGTCAGGAGCTGGCGCTATTAAGGCAGTCGCTAAATACCAGTAATAAACGCATTATAGTCAACCGGATCCCGCAATGCGCGCATTAGTGTAACCAGGTAAAGCAAAAAACTAAATTACCTTAGTCAGCTTACTGTAGATACTGCAAACCATGTTTATACGCGATATAAAAAGCGTACCATGCAGACGGGTAAAAGACAGTCGCACTTGCCAGATATGGTTAAAGCGTGTACAACAACGGCTGGAATTCGGAACTTGGTTTGGGAAAAATGTGGTTGCCGATACGGGTAATAGTAGCGGGAGAAATTAATGCATTTTTTAGAAACTATAGGTTTACAAAAGTTTATACCCGCCAATGGCACCTATAAAGGAGGTCTAATGGATTTACTTATCAAGAAAAGGATGAATTATTACCAACCTGTCCTCAAGGCAAAATCATAACCTTTTAAAAAGGTGGTTCATTGAAAAAAAAGAATAACAACCAAAAAGAAGGAGTATCCGGGGATCAAAACAGTTGTGTTTAGATTGTCCAATACGTACACTTGTCTAGGAAAATCAGCAACAGGAAAAAAGAATTTACTTCACCTATTATCGATCGAATATGAGGCGAAACATAGCCCGAGTAGAAAGTACTCAAGGACGCTATATGAAGGAAAACGACAAAAGCACCGTAGAACGCCGTATTTGCACTCTGACACAGTTTTTATGGGTTTAAACAAGGTTAATAGTATTGGTATCAAGCAGGCCAAATAATATGCATGCACTCTCTGCCATTGCGCTACAAACATTAAATATATGAAATTTATAGAAAAAAAAACGCACTAAAAGTGGTGCAGGAGAACTTGCGCTTTATCCTAGGTCTAAAAGTACCCTTTTAACAAAGCATTCACGGCACTTTAAGGCCTTTAAATACCTAAAATTTTAGGTGTATAAAAATAGAAACAGCCATTAAGAAGGTTTCTCTCTATTACGGCTCTTTTATTTAGGCTTGTGGCAAGGGTTACCGGTGTGCAGTAGTATTTCTTTTGTAAAATTCAATATAATACAGCAAGCTTCTTTCAACCTTTCTCCTCTTGGATAAAATGTCCAAGCATTTAAAATTTTTTATGATTTTGTTCTTTTTGCCACCTGGAAACTAATTTTTGAAAGGATTTTTCAAACCTCCAAGCATGATATTGTCCTGCACTCCAAATAAGGGTCAAGAATGGTTTGTTCAAGTTTAATTTTTTTCCCCAAGCTTTTCAGATTTTAATCGATGGGATCGTCCTGATGAATGGGCAACACAATGTTGGGAAAATTCTTGCGCCAGCTTTAAATATCTTCCAAGGGAAAAAAGGCGCATTGGTAGGCTTCATTAAGCCCTTTTTTCCGATAGAGTTTGAACCATGCCCATATCTATGACCTTTCAATTAAATTTGAGGTGAATGTTGCGAATATTCTTCTCCATTGCAAAAAAACTATTGGGCAGTGGTGTTTTTAGCCATTTGGTAAAGTTGTAATTGGATGCGAATGACCTTGAAAAATCGATTCCATTTCTGTAAGATTCTCAAGCCAAAGAAAATCCCACACCCAATCTTGGACCAAAAGAGAATGAATGTTTTTAGGTCAA
>Ga0163217_1003492_pt1 | contig 17765 bp, 27 predicted proteins | sample SynspAceP_FD_185933 | JGI IMG/M metagenome (GOLD analysis project Ga0163217, IMG submission 185933) | Saline lake microbial communities from Ace Lake in Antarctica - Synechococcus sp. Ace-P (PacBio error correction) | ecosystem: Environmental > Aquatic > Non-marine Saline and Alkaline > Saline ...
GCGGCCCAGACCGACGACGCCGTGACTTCGCGGACGGTGCCCTTGAGGAAACTTTGATCTTCGCCCGCAGCAGCGAAGCTGTCGAGGATGGCGTCGAATTCGGTCTGCTCTTCCAACCGCCTCAAGCGGCAGCCGGCGGGAAGCGGCCATCATCACGGCGCCGGGCGGAGCGGCGGCGGAAACGCCCGAAAGCCTCTTTCGACTCCTGCTGATGCCCGAAGCTCCGGAAGCTTCAAGCAGCGGAAAGGGTTTTTCTCACAAGCTCGAGAAAGTCCGCATGAATACGGGTGGGCGGTTTTGGTTGTACCTAGTTGCGCAAGCAGGCAAAGGTTTGCGGGGATGGGAGAAATCGGCGGAAAAAGGGATCTTCGACACCTCAGCTTGGCGTAGCTTAATCGGCGTGCACTCGCTTGAGTGCCGCGGGCGAGACCGGGAGGGAACTCTCGTCTCTGATGGCCCAGCCACGCGCCAGTTTGGGGGTGGTCACGGCAGTTGATCGCACCGGCGATCTGGGACAAGCACGTCCCTTCGGAGGCCGGAGCTCACGCGAAAGTGGCCCCTTGACCTGTCGGCCTGGGACCAGGAGTTTGGCGCTTCGCACGACGGCCCTCCCTTTCACGCTCTCGCACTTCTGGTCGTGCGTCCGGTCTCGTGGAAGGACGCGTCGCAATGGCATAGGGGAACGGCAGACCTAGCCCGACAATATCGGGCGCGCTCTGATCGGCTAGCCGGAGCGAGGCATTGTGCGTTGCTGGTGAGCAGGGAATCGAGTCTCCGACCAGGTGGGCCTGAGTTCGCCATCCTAATGGCTCAGACGGGCAATCAAGGTGTTTTTGGTCACCTTGCAGACGCCATTGCCCTGAAGCGGCTGGCACACGGATCCACGCAGATATCAAGTCATTTCCTTGATGGACAGAAAGGGCCGCTTGTGACACCAAGACGTCTCTAGCGCCCATTTCGGTCCTCGTGGAGGCAAGCCCACTTTGCAGGGCTCGGTATCGAAACGATGCGTAGTTGCTTGCTCTCGGCACGTGGTGCGCCCTCCGAGTGGGGTGGTACCGAAAATCGAGGGAGGGAGACTACGGAAGCAGAAGGCACGCGAACACGGCGAGTACGATTCCAAGACTGATTCCATTTCCGGGCCGCGGATCCGACGGGCTCGAGGACGCAGGCGACTCATCAAACCGAGAACCGCGGCACGGATTTGCAAACACCGGGAAAACGCACGCCCCGCATGTGCTTGCTTGATGATCCGACGCCCCCGGCTGGGGGACCACCAGGGAAACAAAAGCCCTATACTCACACTTTTGCAACCGGGCTCACGCAGGGTCTTAAGCCAATATTGGCCACCTGCCTTGTCTTGGCGGAGGCGCGTGCCCCCCCTGGCCGCCAAGCGCAGTTCAGGACCTTATTAACAGGGTCCCGAGGCCGCTCAGCTCTCCCATGCTTGGAGTGTCGCCTAGGGTCAGGGCGGAGAAGTCAACGTCGATAGAGACACCGGGGCCCATACGTGCGCGCCTGATGTCCGCAAGGTGCCTCGCGCGCGATAGCCGGCCCCTTGGCGCCATGCTGGGTTTCTGCGGTCGATGGTTTCCTGCAGCGCTTGAGGTTCTCCGGCACGGCAGCGTCTTCGGCCCCCGTGAAGCTGGCCTTTGCCGAAGCGCACGTGGCCTACGATGCCGGTGCGATCCGGCGCGGAATTCGAGCTTGCCCGCCTTGACTCGCGGATCGCGCCGCCCAGGTCGGTGGTGACGGTGCCGGCCTTGGGATTGGGCATCAGGCCCCTCGGTCCCGGAGCGAGATCGGAGGGCCGACGCAAACCAGCGTGGCCACCTTGGGCATCATTGTCGCGGGGTATGCGTTATAACGAGCCAGGTCGAAGTCCATGCTGGGGGCCCCTGCGCAGGGCGATGCGGAGCCTTCACTTCATGCATCCTCATCACCAACCAGGTCTGCACCGGCGGCAGGTGGCTCGGCCCACCTTCTCGCCAGCGGGCGATCAAGGGCGATGCGGATGCGCTCTGGCCGGTCGCCGCGGGTTCCGTGAGGACGGACGCGGAAGGCGGTGGTAGAGACGTCAGTTTGTTCTTGGTCGTGCTATTCTTCGGATCAATGCGAGGCCGCACCGTGGGCGCCAATCGATCGTGGTTCAACTGGCGAATTTGTTCCGTTGACCCGTTGTTCTTGACCAGCCTGCAAACGCCTTCGAGCCGGTGCCCAATAGGGCCGAGTCCTTCGACTTTTTCGAGCGAGGCGTTGAAAGCGCTTTGCAAGCGTTTTGTCAATTTTCCGCCGAGTGGTGTTGGGCGGTAACTTGCGGGACGGGATCAGGGCGGCGCCGGGAGGGCGCGGCACCGACGGCACGTCCTGGGTCCTCCCCGGATTTGGGGTGGATGGGAAATGGAGCGGTGATCAAGACCGGCGCTGGGGCCCAAGCTGAATCAGGTCGTGGAACCCGGCGACGCCCATGTTGCGGGCGGTGCCCTTTCGATGATGCGGGAGGACCGAACTCAAGGCTGGTCGCAGTTGAGGCTGGGCGGGCCGAACGTATAGCGAAGGTCCACCTTCGCTTCGGAGCTGGGCACGCCGACCTCTTCGATTCGCCCCACACGCGGCTGGAACCGGGACCTCAAGTCTTTGGAGTGGCGGCACTTTTGTCGCACTGCCAGCTCTGCCGTTTATGATACAGCACCTCCAGAGAAGCCAGCGCCGGGGTCTTGGTGATGAAGGTGAAAGCTGGCGGTCTTCCGAAGACGCGAGAATCTCCAACCGGAATCACATCAGCCGGCGCGTGGTATCCTGGGGTGCGGGAGACGCTCTGTACTGGTTATGACAAACTCGCCAATGATGCTTAAGGCAGACACCCGGTGCTGCGTCTCGGCGAGGGCGGCTACGGGCCCACAGGTGGGCCGGCGAATTGCGACTTTGAGACCGCGCAAGATCTGAGCCAAGACCACAGCTTGATCACGGCCTACAACTTTCTTGGCCATTCCGGCCTGGGATCTGGGGAACAGAACTCCCTGCTGGGGCAAAAGTGAGCACGACAAGGAGATGGCGTCACCTCTCGCGAAGGAGGACTAGACGGGATCCGCCTCTGCAGCACCCGGAAGCGGAAGGCGTGGTGGTGGCCACCCCAGAGCCCCGGAAAACCCGGCGGACGCCACGAGGCCGCCCTCCGGCCACGGCGAGGGGCGGCCCGCCAGAAAGGTCCGAGAATCTAAGAACCTAGGGTGCTTTGGTCGGAGGGTGGCGGGAGAACTCCACGCTTTCGGCACACTCGGGGCTCTTTAATATACCCTGCGCCATTCGCAATACGAGCAAAGTTCTCAGTTGGTAAAGGCCTCTCTAAGAGCTTGCCTGGCGTTTGCCGGAGGACTTCGATCAACCTCGCCCTGGAAATCCTTGAAGGGCCCCAGCGGTGACCAGGATCTGATCGCCTTCGGTGAAATGTCCGACCTTGGACGACGGGTTTTCTCTCGGCCGCCCCGCTTGAAGATCCGCTCCACCTCGGCGGCGTGGGCGAGGGGCCGGGGCTTGAATGTGGCGCGGGCGCGGCCGGTGGCCCGCCGTTTCCTCCGCTGCCCAACGAATTGATCACCCGTTTGGGTGCTGCGGCACTGCCAGGCAATCGTGTCATTCATCGAGAACCAATGCGACACCAGCCACTTGTGAGCCCCGGGAACCCACCTTTTATCCTCGTGGGCCCTGGCGGCTGGCCCGTCCTGGTCATTAACCAGGCTTAGGGCTGAGGGTCTGGGGGATTTTCTCGGCGTGCGGGAGCGCGAATGGCCGGTGTTATTCAGCACGCCGCAGGGTGCGATCGCGGCGCGTTTCCGCTGCTCCAAAGGGGTGGCCTAATGCACCTTTCTTCTCACGTACCGAGGCGTCGACTTGCCAGCCTAGAAGACGGCAGTCCATCCAGCGGTCGATTGTGGAGGGGTTGCGGTGAGTCAGCTGTCTCGCCAATGTTTCCGGCGGAGCCTCGGGTGCGGGGCAGGGCCGGTTCCGGCGCTGGCGTTCCGCCATACGGGTTGGGGTTCCCTCTTCGAATTGGCGGGGTCGCTGGCGGGTGCCGCTACGAGGCAATCGGCTTCAGACACGGGCTGGAAAAGGGTAAAAGCTGGGGAAAGAACTGGGGAGGTGCCCGGCATGATCGCGCGCTGGCCTGTCGCTAGCCGGGAAAGGACCTGGGAAGGAGCCCAGCTGTAGAAACCGAGGGTCAACGGCGGCGAAATCATTGCTGCGGCGGGGAAGGCGTGAACCATTTCGAAGCACTCTCACCGCCAGGACCACCGACTCGCTGAAACCAAGCTCGTGGGGCTAGGCTCAGCCGCAACCCCACCCTTGGGCCAGCCGGGCCAACAGCGAGAGGGACGAGAGCCCGGCCGGCCGGGGAGAACGCTTGGAGGGGAAGCGGTGTGCTTCCCTTCTAGGCGGGCAGTCCAACGCCAGCAAGGTGAGTGCTGGGCCATGCCGGGATTTCGGGGTCCAGAGGTTTTTCTGCGTGTTATCCGAAGACGATGCCCCGGCGGGGCGGCCGGGGGCCATCGGTTTGTTTTTCTGCTTGCTCGCCTGGCACGGGAACCGGTGGGGGAGTGGGCCTTGCAACCCTTGAGCGCGCGGCGCCCAAGCGCACCTCTTGTCCCGAGAGCGGATCGTTGGTTTATGGGAAATGCCCGGTGCCGGGGAGAAATGACCCAAAGGCCAGCGGACACGGAGCCACTACCCCGCATCGGCCAGACCAAACCGGGTGCTGGTGCACAAGTTCCCAATGCGACCAAGCAGAGCTCGTGGAAGAAGAAAGAGATACGTACCTGGAATGCAAATATCGCGAGAAAAGCCCCGCCCCTTGCCGAAAGAAAACCCATTTCAATCGCGCACCAGTGGCGAGGAAGGGCTGGGTGGTCTCGATCCCGGCCCAACTCCTGGGATCTGTACGCCCTCAACGGACTGACCGAAAGGTTATCAGGAGCGAACCGGAGAAGTAGCGGCTGGCCTGACTGCCCCGACCTCAGTAACCAGAAGATCCGGCCTGGCGGTGCGCTGGCCCGGGAACGGCCTGAGGTAGGTGAAACGGCGATGGACCGGGGCTGGTTTGGTAACCAAACGGGCAAACCAGAGATCACCGCCGGCTGCTGCCGCGAAATGAATATCCCAAGTGATAGAGCCCCCACAAGGCCGCTGGGGTCTCCTTGACGGGAGGCCATAGGTGAGACACGGCATTCGCCGTAGTTTCCGCCTGTGTTAAGGCCCCAGAGCCCTCCTTGCGGAATGTTCTTTCAAGCCACCCCGGCGCCACAAGGTATACGGGCCCGCGGCATGAAATCGCGTCGTGGGATCGCGGATTCGCCCTTACCCGGACCCCCCCCGCCTGCGCCCAAGTGTGGGCCAGAAAACTGGCAATCGGGCCCCCCCTGGGCATTGGCCCACAGGAAATCCCCACGGCCATGCGGGCACCATTGCCTGCGCGCGGGCAATTCCACCCAGTTACGGCGGCCAGACCTCCCATTTCGATGCCCCGTCGCCGTCCTCGCTTCTTTGTAATAGTCAATCAGCGTGTTTCGGGCCGGCTCAGGCGCAGAGGAATTCACCGCCAGCCGGCCAACGTTTGTCGGTTTTCCTGTCGCTGGCGAGTGCACTGGGCCAGGAAGGAAAACGAGGGCCGCGCCGGAGGGTGCCCGGTCCGTAGAATGCTCTGCCAAGCCACCGGAATTGAGCGCCGCACCTGCTGGGTATCGGCTCCGGCTGATGGGAGAAGAACGCGGTAGATCCAACCTGCTGCTGGTGCCGGAAGGCCAGGAAGCTCACCCGGCGGGGGGTCTCGGGCGAGCGCAAACGCTGCTCCACCGACACCAGCAACGCCGCCAGCGCAACGGGATCGATGGCACAGCCCGGGTAATGGCGCCCCTGGGAGTTCAGCGCAGGGCCTGAAAAATCGGTGGGCCGCTGCAGCACCGCCCGCTCCTGCCCCGCCTTCAACAATCCCGCCTGGGTGCGCCGGGGGCGCAAACACCAAAGGCCAACCCCGAGCAGAAGGGCCTCCACCCCAGGCGGCGGCGAGCATCGAGCCCAAGATGGCTTTGCATCGACGGATCGGAAGTTCAGCAGCGGCCGACGGGGGAATGGCAGATTAAGAGCCGGAAGGAGGCGGCCTCCACGCCCTCGCGGCAGATGCTCCACTCGCAGGCCAGCGTGATCTCCTCCAAAACGCTCCCCGTCCGCAGAAAGCCAGCCGCCACCTGCCAATCCCATCGCCGGTGGGATCAACGCGCGCCAATGGGGTTTGAGCGGCGGGGGATCAACCGCTGGGGCTGAAGGCCCTCCGGCAAGCCCGATCTTCTCCCTGCTGCTGGCGCCAGAGGGGCCGTCTGCGCCGCAGCTTCACCGCACGCAAACCCGGGTGCGGGGCCGCCTGCGTCGACCCTCTTGCGCCGAGCGCCCTGGCTGAAGGCCCGGAAGGGCTGTGCCCGGCCGTGCTCCCAAAAAACTCCGGTCAGCCCAATATGCCCTGCCACCGGCGAGCGGAGGCCTGATCGAACAGCCTGCGCGCCACCGCCCGCAGTGGCCGCCAAACTCAACGTGAAGCCGCGACAGGTGTGATCTGCTCCACCGGCGTGAATGCGTGCCGATCCTGCCCCGATCGACCACGCCTGCTGGCGGGGCTCGATCCACTGTGGCGGCCCTGGCCCGCCGGGGGGCGCCGCCGCCGCCAGCGCCATCCTCCAACCCACCGATCTGGCCCTCAAAGTCAGATCGCCTCTGGAGGCGATCTCGGTTGGCCAGCGGGTGCGGATCGGCGGCATGCCAAAGGGCTCGGAATATCCACCCGGACTGGGCCACCTGCTGGCCTAATGCCAGTTGGCGATGCGGGGTTCCGGCCGCCACTGGCAAGGTCCATGGTGGGCCGGGCGGTGGCGTCCTCCTTAAACGCGTCACGGGTGGAACGCGACACCAAGCACAACTTTTGCAGCCGGCCACCGCCCTGAACCCCGAGCTCCTATCCCGCCTCTGGAGCCCCGGCTGACGGCGGGGTGGTCCGCAACAACCCTGGCCCAAGGGCCGTCGCCCGTGATTGGTGAGGGGCCACCTGCCTGATCCGAGTTTCAGGTTGGAGGGGGCCAAGCAGCGAACCGCGGAACCGCCCGCGCCATCGCCCAAGAACGTCTGTGCTCCTCCCTGGTGAAACGGCCCGTGCAGGCCGCGAATCCCACTGGGGCCGGATTCGTGGCCGCCGCCGGCCGCGCCTGGGGGTGGCGTTCCAAGCGGATGCGTGCCCTCTGGCTCGGAGAGCCACCAGCTATGGCCGCCGGTTCACCGCTGGCCTTCGATCGCCCGCCGCGTCCACCTACTGCAGGAGCGTGCCGCCGGCGCAATATCTCAAACGCCGATCCGCGATCGGCGACAAACCGGGTGACGAATCCGCCTGGCCGTGGCGCTGCCCGGGCCAAGGGCTCGCTGGGGCTGCGACCTCTCCCCGACCAGTACGTGCCATCAACAGCCGACTACTAACCACCTACCCCAAACGAGCCGAAGCTGGCTTCGGGCTTCAGGAATGGGGAAACAGAGCAGCTTCCCCTCCAATGTCCAGGCCCGCCCGGCGGTCGTCCCCCGCCGCCACAGCCAGCAGCAGGCTGAGACCCACGGCGCCTCGATCGCCCTGGCCTGACCTGCCCTGCCTGGCCGGCTCTGCCTTTCGCCTGGAAATACGGCATCACCGGGGGCGTCTGGCTTGCGCTGGGTGGCGGCGAGCAAACAGCCACTGGCCAGCCGTTTGAAGTGAAGCCCTCCGCCGGGAAACGAGCCTGGAGAGCCCTGCGGATGCGCTTCCGGCGATCAGGACAGCGAGATCCGTGGCGATCTCGAGAAGCCTGAACCGGACGGAGAAGCGCAAGGCCGGGGGAGGCCAAGAGGGCCCCAAGAGGTCAAAAAGAACGCCAAAGCGAAGCGGAGGCGGATGCCCGCCAGCAGGACTCGTGGCGGCCGGCAAGAACCGCCGCTGCAACGGCTTCTCCCGATGAGCCCAAGCCACGGCCGCAACCCAGCCCCCGCCGCCAAGGGATTCCCCACGATCTCAAGAACCTTCCACCCCCCAGACCTGATCTGCCAACAGTTTTGGCAAGACTTCAGGCCGAGATGACGCGCCCCAATCCTTGCCAATGCGCCTGAACCGTTGCAGGCCCCCGCATCGCCAAGTGCTGCTGACTCGGTGGCCGGGGCCCCTGGGCCGGTGGCTGGCTCCAGAAGCGCCCGGAGCCGGCCCTGGCGCAGCGAAAGGGAGCTGTTCTGGCAGGAAGTCGAGATGAAGACGAACGGTGGAAACCGACATTGAACGACCACGCCAGCTCCGCCGCCCACGCCAGCAACGGGCAGCCCTGGGAGCCCAGAAGCGCAGCAGCAGAACGGATCGAATGATCTACGCGCCGCGGGTGCCGCCCTCACCCGCCGCCTTGAGGACGCGCCTGAATGGGCAGCCTGGGCCCCGCCTTGGCAGGGAGGGGTGCGCTCCCCTGGCGGATCTGGAGCGCGGTGCTGAGTTCGGCCTTTGGCCTCTGGCTCGAATGGCAAAAGAACTGGAGCTATCAGCGGCGGCGTCCAATGAGCAGCCGGCGAACGCTGCCGCCAGCAAAAGGCGAGCCCCGCTGGCTCACGAAGGAACTGGAATGCCACTCGGCCTCGGCCCTTCCATCAAGCTCGGCAATTGCCTCCGCCCGGGCCCGCGTGCCTGCCATCGGGCCTATGTGGGCCGAGCTCGCCAGCTTTGCAGAACAAGGTGCCGGCCTTCCCTTCCGCGTCGTTGAAAACCTTGCTGGAAGCAGGAGCTGGAGGGAACGTTGCGCCCGAGATCGTTGAATCTTGAGGAAGCAACGGCTCGCTTCCCGCCCGCCTCGCCCAGTGCACCGAGCCAACCTCCAAGCCGGCCGCAGGTTGGTCTCCAAGGTTCAGCGGCCCGCCTGAGCGCCCTTGTTTCCGGCTCGACCTGGAGGTTGATGCAGCAGGTGGCGGCCGTGATTCAGCCGCCATCCCCGCTGGCCAGGTGCGCGAGTGGTGCCGATTGCCCCAAGAATGCCGCGCGTGCTGTGCGCGAACTTGATTTCACGCCTGGGCAAGAAACATGCCGCCGCTTCGCAGCAGTTCCCTCGAAACCCGGCATCCCGCATTCCCGGGGTGACTGGAGCTGAGCACGCCCGGGTGCTCTGTCTGGATTACTACCCGGGATCAAGATCACCGATCGACCCGCCCCTGGTGCGGCCGGCATCGATCCCGGCGGCCGGGTGGCGGAGAAAGGGGCGGCCATTCCTGCAGCAACTGGTGCGCTTCGGGCTTCTTTCACGCGACCCCATCCCGCAACCTGCGTGGCCGCCCGGATGAAGCCTGATCTAACTACGACTTCGGGAATGGTCAGATCTCCCCACGGCTGCGCAGCGATTGGGCGCATGGTGCGGGCGGCAGCGGGCCGCGATGCCCCTCGGCCCTGTGGTTGACTGCAGGGGCGCGGGGTGATCGCCGCCGGCATCGATTGCCGGGCCGAGTGCGCCGTCTGGTGCGGGTATGCTGACGGACCCCTCACCTCCCTTCTCCGCAATGTGCTCGAGAACTCTCCGGCGACTTTACGACTGGTGTACGGCCAGCCCTTCGCCTGCCCTCCCGAACTCGATCTTCGTGATGCGGCCCTCTCCAGCCTTCGAGGGAGTCGGCCGTGGCCTGGACCCAGGCTTTAAAGCCCTTGATTCGATGCCCCGCCCCTACCATACTCCCTGATGACCGCCAGCGGCCCAAGGCCCCAACGACTTCATCAACCGAAGCTGGCCGCCAGGCCGGCGACTCGGCAGCCGCCGGCCCATCGGCATCCTCCCGCCGCTCGACGACAGCCTGGCGCGCATCGAACCAAGGCGACCTTCCAGGTACAGATCCGCGCCCGGGGAAACCGACCCGCCTCCTCCGCCCCCGCCCTGGCATCGCCCCAGCAGGTCAGTCGGATCAGTCCTTCCTGCTCGCGGCCTGGGCCACCAGCAGCACCTCCCTGGCCTCCAGCAGCGCCCAGCCCTCACGGCCGTGCCGCTAGGTTCTTGGCGTGCCGTGCCTCACTGGCTGAAGCCTCCAAGGCAAAACTGCAAACGCCGATGGGGCCGCATCGATAAATTGCCCAGATGGGCTGAGCAAACCAGCCCAAGCCCACAAAGTCAGTTCTGCTAATCAAGACGATTTGCCGGCCATGGGTTTACCTTGCTTCCCAGAGGCTGTGGCATCTGCTGTAATGCACCCCTTCTGCGCCCCCTGGTTAGCCTGCAGGCCATGCACAAGGGCTCCTCGAAAAAATGAGCCAAATCTACCTCAAGGCTCTGAAGAGGCATGAAAAAGGCGCCAGAAGGGCGGCGGAAAATCAGAAGCCGACCCAAAAAACACTGACAAGTTTTAACCTGCAAATCAGGGTTCGTCCGGTCCTGCGACTTAAGGGCTTCTGAAAAAGTCAAAACCTCCTGCCCTGCAAGTTGTTTGCGCCAATCCAAAGGCGCTAACTGTTTTGACCGAGCCAATTCTTGCCCGCTACATCGTGAGTAACGCACGAAAATGTATCGGACACATCATAAGGCCAGCTCTCTAAATCGGGAGTCCACCTCCTTTTGGTGGCACACTTGATCCAGATAACCGGCTGGGTTGTTCTTGCTCAAAAGTTGATACCGTGGGAAAGCTTGAAACGTCCCTACGCACCACAGTTTCAGGCGGCCACGAATCGGAGCTCCTAGCAATCAGTGGCGCTGGCCATTTGGCGCTCTTTACATCAAGCAGCGGGCTTGTCCGAGTGATGAGGAGACTGTGCTGCAGATCTAGGAAAATCCATACATGCACTTTCTTGCCTTTTTCTGGCTACTCGAGCAAAGCCCCTTTGATCCATCGTGATGGTTCACCTTTTCGTAAGCGCTATCAGATGAAGAACTGCGCAAGATCATGACTGATCGTGCAGCGCGCAAAAAAGAAATGCTGGTTATAGCGTAGCCTGCCAGAAGTTGAATGACAGCGACAAACCGGAATGATTCAAAAGATGGAGACGGTGGTGCGCCCAGCTCTCCCTGGACTCCGATGATCAAGCAGCTAACTGGCCAGAAAGGAAACTGGGGCACCGATCATCAGCCTCCGACGCTCCTGCGCCCCCGGCAGATATTACTTACCCACTGATTTGAAGCCTGCTCAACGAGGCCGAGGAATGGCACTGGAAAAGATTATCGAATGAACTTTGCCAAATCAGTCCACTGGTTTGGACGCCCATCGCCCCCCCACTACAACCGCGAAAAAGGCTCGGTTTCATGCTTCCTCACGAATCGCCAAGCAGAAAAAGCCAAGGCTGCGCAAGTTGAAGGCCGCAGTGAGGAAGCAGCTAAGCTATCTCAGCGCAATCTTGAGGCTATCGACGCTTTGATCGCAGCTGGGGCAGCACTTTCTGCCCTCAAGCGCACTGGGCAGAAGCGTCTTGGCCCTGCAGTGAAACTGGCACGGCAGGCAAGCCATCCTTCTTGAAAAGCAATTCCAGAACATTCCTCATCGCTTGGCGCACTGGTTCAGAACAATAACGGCAATTGTTCAGGAAAAGCAAGGGCAGCCGTTTGAGTTTTGGCGCCCAAAAAATCAGCATCAACTGTTTGAAAATTGAATTCCCATTTCTTCATCGCATCCAGTTGGATGCATACAACGAAGGGTGGAGATCTCATGCCAGGCAAAGAAAAAAATACAAAAAGATAATGTGCTACCCAGAGCGGATCTGCGCTGAATCGTCTCTACATCATCCGGAGAATAGCACTTCTGCAATGAGAAACGGAATCCCCGGCTCTCAGGCAAGCCTTTGGTCGCCCCCCCAAGAAGCCAGAAATCTGAATGCTGCCGCAGCAGCAACTAGTGCTGGACCTTGCGCCGACGCAATGAGTAGAGGATCCCTTGGAGCTGGAGAAGGTAAAGTATTACATTGGGATCGCATCATGGCCAAACTCAAAGCAATGGTAACCGAGACACTATCTCGATGGCCTCATCGTCGAAATGGCTCCGCGAAGGTGCTTGAGGCGTGCTGCGCCTCTTTTTTGTCCTTATTCTGGTTGGTTTATTGGGTCTGTACACGCCTCCAGGACGAGACGGAACTCAGAGGGCTGCCACTCGCTCAGCGCCAATCAACAATAAACACGATTTGCTGCTTGCGGTAAATAGCAAGCATCGAGTCGCCTGGCTGTTTCGGCGAAAAGTACCGTGCATTTTTGTGAGTGCCCTGGTTTTGTTTTTCAGGAAGCCCCGACTTAGGGCCGCTGCCACCAACTTGGGCGTGCGCTGAAAGATATCGAAGGAAGTTGAAGTCAAGATTTTGAGGCCCCCAACCATGCTCATTCCTTTTTGAAGTCCCATATTCTTCTCGTCAGCTTTCCACCATTGGACAAATGGCCATACAACCAAAGACATGCTCCAACGCAGCTCTAATTGCGGACTTGACATGATTTAAGCTCCTTGCTGCCATCATTGAGCGGTGATTGCGAGAACCCTTCTTCATGGATCAGGGCTTCAACCTCCCAAACCCACTGCAGTTTTCTTCAACAGCACTGGCCCTGAATAGGCTGAGTCCACATACAAAGTCGTGCTCATTCTCTGGAATCAAGGAGCCTGTGGGAGCAATCTGGCTATCAGAATATTCGCTGGTGTAACTGCATACCTCGAATGAATCATGGTCCAACAATCGATACAGATGTTGTTCCTGTGGCCATTAGTAGTTGCAACCATTCCTCTTACCATATCGAAAGCAATCTAAGTCCTTCTCTGCACCCCGATCTAGGTTTCCATCCCAGCCCTTCCGGCAGCCTCCCACTTATTCCTTTGTTCTCTTCGCGGTATTGCGTTTGCCTTGGGAACTGGAGCAAAGTTGCCATCGGATGATCTGACCCGACGAGCCTTGAAGGCTTGAAAGTGCGGAGAATACGCCTCCAAACATCTCAAACCAGCTCCTCCGATGAACCCCTTGCCTTGCGGAGACCCCCTCCCTAAAAAAAGCCACAGTAGTTTGCATCCGGGGAATATTGGTTCATCACTGCCAAGCCGACAAACTCTCGAAGGAGCGCTGTCATTGACTTTGGAATTCAAGCTCTTCAACGCGCAAACAGCGGAAGGCTCGCCTACGCTGAGATTAAAGAGCTGACTGGAGAACGACATCTTGAACAGGATCAAGGGATCAATCCTCTTGCGCCCAGCATTGGGCTCCTGCGCTCTGACACATAAGCCCTATCGAGAAGTGGTCAGAATGACTCCCAGGGAATCGATTCCAGAAAGTCGCTGGAGAAACCGGGCTTCTTCTCCTTGAGCTTTGCGGCTCTTTCTGTTCGTTCCAGAAGCCTCTCTGACCCACTCAGAATTAGAAATGTCATCTGTCTAAATCTAGCTCAGACGCAGGGCATAGTGCATTGGCTTGTTGATTTTTCTGAGGTGCCCACAAGCTGATTGGAGCATTGTGCGCGTCAATCGTCTTAAAGGCAGGACCCAGCGGAGCTTGTGTGCCCAAATTGGAACAAGTGGTTCTCCCTGGCCAGCGAACCATTATCATGACCAAGGAAAGTACGATGAAAAGTCCAGGGAACAAGGCTAGCTTCTGGAGAACATGGACGACATGGGGCTCTCCATGTCACAGAAGCAACCAACTGCTCAAAAGATGGGTAACCGGAACGCTTCAATTTGAACAAGTTATCCGTATCTCAACGAGCTGTTGTCGAGAAAGCCCACAGCTGTACGCAACATAGTACCAATGCATGGATGAAGCGGAAAGCACCGCGAACCCTGAGCTGATCTTCTCCCCGTCCATAAGCGGGGCAGTTTTTGCCCGTGAGGGCAAATCCGAGCCTGTTTCAGGAGCTTGGTGGACGATGTCAGCGAGAGGGCGGGGCCAGCCCGAGTCCCCGGCGGTCGTCGTTGGCGAAGTCAGGGTCTTCCCACAGACCCCCACCCATCGCCAGATACAGACAAGGGTGCTGTTGCTTCAATCCGCAAGTGGCTTGGAAGAACACGGAGGTACATCAATGAATTCTAATGACCTGTGGATGCTACCATGCCCAAATTGAAATTCGACGTAAGGAACGGATCAGTGTTTCGCGGGGAAATCCTTTGGGCTTTCTGGAGAGCGGACTTCTATGGACAAAAGCCCGGATGAACTTCGTAGAGAGTTTAAAAAGTCACTGGGCGTCTTTCTGAGGTCTGCGAGGAGCAAACGGAATTAAAGCCCGCGGAAACCACTTTTCAGGCAAGTATTCCAATCTTGCGGATTCCGCCTGCAACTCCATGAGAGGTTAGCGGATGAACTGCGGGAAGTGCAGGGAAAGATCCGTAACACGCTCCGCACAGGAAGCGATCCAGAAAAGTGCTCGCATAGATGAACGATAACAAAGCACCTCGAGTTGGCAGGCTCCACCGATTCATTCTTGCGCTCTATAAAGTCCACTCCTGCCACCAGGGGCGGCGTTCGAAGGATTGTCGACCTTGATGGGGCAAGCACGGCAAGGCGTTGGCAGCACTGTAAGTCAGGAGGCCTACATAGTTTGTAAAATGGTTGAAGTCCAGCCAGACAGAGCGGTTCGTTCGGATGGCTGCGGGTCTCCGTAATCTGGAGAGGACGGGCGAAGGTTCTGGGCCGGAATCGAGCGCCTCATTCGGCGCAAATCCTGGTGACGTCCAGCCACGTCGGGCCGGCGTGTCGGAGTTGCGGATCAACTACGGCCTGGATACAGGGTCTACTTCCGAAGAGGGAACGCGCTTGAAATCATCCCTTTGGCTGGCGGAGAAACAGAGCTCACAAGCCAAACGGACATTTGATGAGGCCCTTCTGTTGGCAGACAACCTTCGCGGGGCAGGAGAACTCTGAATGAAACTCGAAACAGCCTGTAAACGACGTGCGAGCATCTCCGAACACCGGAGACAATGGCAGCCTATTGGAAGCCTGCATCGAGAGCTGAGGAGATGCTGTCTTCATGCCAAGGCTCTGGGCGACATTTGCACGTGGCCCAGGGATGACTCAAGGTGGCCAGAGATTCGGGGTTCCAGGAGAGCCTCTACAGGGCCCGGTCTGGAGAGCGCAGCCCCCGAGCTTGACACTATCCTGAAATCGCGTCACGGCTCTAGGACTGAAGTTGTAGCGCGGCCCGTGAGAAGTGACAAGTGGGAGTGACTTGAACTCCTGCTAGCTGGGGTTGTAGGTCGGGAAATGAATGCCTGTGGTGGATGCGACACCTTTCGAACATGCCGCCCCCTAGAGTGGACAGGACCACCGTACGCATTTTTTTCGATAACATTTAAATCTTGCCTGCACTCCAGGCAGCGATTAGAAGGAATCGAAATAAAGGCGAGAAGTGCTGAGTCTTGACGCCAATGACGTCCAAAGAGTATGGTTCGAAATGGATTGAGACAAAAATCGAGCCCACCATCTACTTTGATGCGAATGTTTCATCGGTGCGCTGCGGATATGAGAGCTGCTGCATCGTAATGGGGTCCCTAATATCGACCATGGTCAATGAAGCTGTGGCGCAATGACACTGGGCCGAAGCCATGCTGATGATTACGTGACGGCTGACCTTAGGCAAGCCTGAGCCGCGTTCAAAGCTTCGAAAGAGCTTGTCCACTGGCCTAAGGAATAGTGGCCGAATATAGTCTCTCTATCAAGAGCGATCAGCCTCCAAGGAACTCAGGCTATATTCGGACAGGAGACTTGACTCGCACCTGGTTGAAGAAGATCAAATCACTTGCGAATGCAACCAAGCCATTAGGGCAGAAAAGCCTGCTGGCAGGACAGATCTAGTATCGTGTCCGGCAGGGCAGTTATCCGGGGTAACTTTTCTCGTATTGACGATCAAGATGAAATAATTGTCGAAGTTAATTAAGGTCGGCCAACAGGAGGGACGGTCAAACCGTTGGAGGGGTCCTTCTAACGAACAAGATAGATCGTACGTACCACGATTTTAAAAGTCCGGTGTGGAACAAGCCCTTTGTGCTTCTGACCAGCTGCCTCAGTAGAATACTCTCGGCCTGATTCAGCCTGATTCAGATTTGAAAATCAGGAGAATGGCCCCAGCAGTCACTGGGTTCATGGGCGTTTCTGTTGCTTGATTCATACTGGGTACGCCACAAGCAAAGCCCTGGGCGCTGCCATGTGTAATACGTCAAGCGCACTAGAGAGAGCCGTAGGCCGGATGACTTCTGCTATGAACACATGACTATGATCAGCAACAAATAATCTTCAGCTCAACACAGATTTGGATGCCTCCATGATTCGGAGCATCCTAGCGATCATGTCATCGCCTCTCGCAGACTGACCGAAAGGCAACCGGTTGTCGTTTGCAGGTTGATCCTTGGCGACGGTACAGGAACTCTGGCACAAGCTGCAATAGTCTGAACCAGCCGCTTGCAGTTCGTATGCAGAAGGCATAATCCCGCACCGGAGCCGAAACCGCCCTTGCAGCACGTGTCTCAGCGCAAGCCAAGAAACTCTCCGCCGGGCATCGTCCGTGCGGATATTGCTCAAGCCCGGTTGTCCTTGTACGGAAGCTGACCTTCACCAGGCGGTGGGCAGCGATGATATTCTCTTGCAGAACGCCCCCCGAATAGAGATAGCGATCCCAGATAAACGAGGCTTGATCCTCCGTGCCGACATCCCGTGCAGTCCAACGCATCCTATTTCATTCGGAGCTGTTTGCTCGCAGCGGCAGAACCCGCCAGTCGTAGGCCTCAAACCAATCTGGCGCGGAAGAACCCTCGGCCAGATGGTTGGCCCAGAACCAGCACCCGTTCCCTTCTGCTCGCACACTCTCTACTTCTGTTAATTACCGCCTGCGGGGCACAATCAGATGGAACATGGGATGGTAGTCCAAGCCGGCGATTGTGCGTGTGCAGAACTGCATGGGCACCAGTTCGGCCTTGCAGCTTTCGACTCTCTCTCGAGAACGAGTCCAATGGCTGCCACGCCGTTTGAGCCATCAGTCATTAGGTTGTGGTTGAATGATCTCCAAGAAACAGACTCCTCAGCTGGGCGGCAACCGTGAAAGTGATCAAGAAAACCTGACTGCAGCAAACTTTCTGCGCTGCCCTCTTCCAGCCCGCCTGGCTCTCATGCTGCTGACAGTGGGGGACCAGCTTTGCGATGACCAAACAGAATGCGGCAGAATAAACGTTCTGGTGCAAGTCCTTTACATTCCCAGGAGCGATCCAGCACTGTATTGATTGCGGGCAACCGGGGATGGCATGAGGGCGGGTGATGGCTTGGTAGAAGCTCATGGCCGTGGAGTTGCTCCTTTCGGTTGCGGTAGCGAATCCGACCAGATCAAGCAGAGCAGGAATCATCAGCTTCCCCCAGCGGAGCTGGAAGCACCCAGCAGTCTCGAATCCGCTCCTTTGCTCTGTCCCGAATGCACTTCCCCGTGACACGCATAGCGGGGCCGTAGTTTCCGGCCTGCTGTGGTCCAGAAGCACCGGATCGCCCGTAAGATCCACGCCCCGCTCCAGCAAGGTGCGTCGCCGTAGGCATGGCGGAGGCGAGTGCAACCGTCCAGTCTTGTGGATCCTCCCGCACTCGATCCGCGCTGGGTCCTAAGGGCAGCCCTGCAACGCAACTGCGATCCATCCGGTCTGCTTGGCGGCTCGAACGGTGGCGCGCTGCCGGAAGGGTTTGGGAACAGCAAGCCGCCGCGGCTGGTGGTCGTCCAGAACCGTCGTAGGTTCTGCAGCGTCAATTCGCAAAGCCGGCAAGTAAGCGATCTTCCCGC
>Ga0163217_1018881_pt1 | contig 17765 bp, 26 predicted proteins | sample SynspAceP_FD_185933 | JGI IMG/M metagenome (GOLD analysis project Ga0163217, IMG submission 185933) | Saline lake microbial communities from Ace Lake in Antarctica - Synechococcus sp. Ace-P (PacBio error correction) | ecosystem: Environmental > Aquatic > Non-marine Saline and Alkaline > Saline ...
GAGAAAAAAAAAAAAAGGAGAGAGTATACACCGCCCACACACCACACTTGAGCGTGGTCATCATTGAATAAATATTATCCACACCGACCCATGGAGAGAAGAGTGTGGACAGAGCAATTACTGCGTTCGCACGATGCCGCGAGAGCCGCGATAACGTGATTTAAGGTTTCTATAGGCAGCGACACGAGAATAACCGCCAGTCAGGTTCCAAAAACTAGACGTCACACACTTGCGGCAGAGTTATGCAAGGAGATATATGAGTTCATAATTTAAGATTCCTCGGCTTCTTTCTCGGCCCATCCACTGCAGAGCCTCTATGCGCCGGGGATGGGCGATGATGACACTTACGCGATTCGACCGCTTGGATGGTCGCGCAGAAGACTGACGCCCGGATTCTCTATCAGACCGTTTGCGGTTCAAACCTTCCTGATCTGGGGTCATGGTTGATCGTCAGGCGTTCTGGCAATAAATCTGGGGGCCGTGTTGGGGGGCTTTTTTGATGGTGGTAACCTTTTTTTTGGGGTGATTGGTAGGAACCCAATGGGCCTTGGCTGAAATGGCACCTGGGGTGACCGCGGGCATGTTCTGATGGCTATTGGCTAAAAGACCATCTGATCGAACTCCGCCGGCCATATGCGGTTTTTTGATGACCATGGGCGCAGTGCTGCTGCTGGTACTTAGGTTCAGGCCCGCCGCGATTGATTTCCCCGAGAAGTAAAAAAGAAATAGGGCTTTAATCCTCTGGCGGGATAAGGCCCTGTCTTCGCGAGGATTTTTAGGTTCCATTTTTGGAAGGGGCGTTTAAACGCCCTTGAACAACCCGCCCAGAATACCCACGCACGATGCGGCGGCGGTTGTCCCTTAAGCTTCTTTGATCAACCACCGCTTGCGATGGCACCAACAAAGCTGTCATCCTGGCTTCGTGCTGCGGTTTCGCCCGTGGATCGGTGTCACCCGTTTGCCAGCATAACGCCGCGCCCTGCGTTGAATTCGCCGCAGGCTGGCGATGTGTCTTCGGCTTTCGGCTTGCCTCTCGGCCTGTGCCGCCTCTTTTCTCCGGCGGCGTCCCTCTTGCCGTTTGGCCAAACATTTCGAAAGCCGGGCGCGGTCGAGGCGGGTGTTCGTATTTTCCCGGCCCATCGGGCTTGGCCCATCAGGGCCATCGCGGATGGCAGGATCAAGGGGGCCAAGCTGCCCGACGACGGCGGGCGGATCAAGGTCCGCTCGAACAACACCGGTATCCCCTTTTTCTGGCAAGCATCGACGTGACTGCTTCCGCCCGACGCGACCTCGCGATCGCTTCTTCGGTCCTCCGAAAACGCGGGTTGTCGCGGTAGGTTTGGGCGGCCGAGGCGCAAAGGTTTTTTTGCGGTAATCGGGCGGTTAAAGGCGCGCAGGGCATGCTGGATACGGTTTGCCGCAACTGCCCAAGGATATCTTCGGGTAACGTCGGCGGGGTTTTTGCGTGATAAAATTACACCCCCACACCCTTTGGAGCGGATCGACGCGCCACCTGTTCCACCTTATCTACCAGCGCTTTAGGGGCAATCATCAAACAGCAGATGTGCTTCCCGTCGAAAAAGAAAGAACCAAGTTTGGGTTTGTCCGGATCACCAACGCTCGGAAGTTCCTCGAAAGTTCTTTCGGAACAGCAGCCATAGGCAGAAAGGTCGCATAAGTTTTTGGGGTGCTTTCGCATCAGCTGTCCAAGCGCGAGGATGTGATGAAAGCCGCGCCCGTCCGTGTCGGTTCGCATCAGATCACTTAGCGCCAGTTGCAGGCTCACCAAAAAGGTCAGCCGCCCCTTGGTTTCAAGACCAGGAGCCGCCGCTGGGATCGAGCGCCCACGGACGCCGCAGACACGTTGCCAAATAGCGCAGCGCCAACGTAGAGGCGTTCTGCCGAATCCAGACCAGCAAGGATTGCAAATCTTTTTTCAGGGTTCCAGAAGCGGGCCATCCGTCTTCGTCGGCGAACATACGAAAGGCAATGTTTCAAATGCCCTCCTTGCGCCTCGGTCAAGGTCCACAGCTGCGCCACACAACGGGGCCCATCTCCGAAATCGTCCGTCCGGACGGGATGCCCTGTTTTGCCAGTACAATGTCCCAGAAGGTCACAGGGAAAGCGCCTGTAGTACGAAATCGTCAAAAACCGTGTTTGGCGCGCGCTCGGAAAAGGGGGTTGTGCCAACTTGTGGCAGCGGATCCGGCCTGCGCGAGGTCCCTGATTTAGATCGCCCTTTACGTCGGACAAGAACACCGGCACGCCAGCGCCAGAGAAGCCTTCGGCGAGGATTTGCAGCGTGACCGTTTTGCCCGTGCCCGTCGCACCGCGATCAGACGTGACGTTGGCATAGCCGATGTTGAGAAATTTTTGGTCGCATAGGCTTCGCCACCCCACGCCGATGAAAATATCATTTGTTCTCACGTATTTAAGTCCTTTTAGGCCAATAGCCTGCAGTCCAAAGCTGCAGGGAGAGCATACAAACTTAACCTTTTCACACCATAGGTGATTTTGTCGTCGGTCGTGATGTTCTTTTCGTAATCGGCAGGACACTTCCTCCCTGTCAGACTTGGCCGTGCCTTCGGGTGCGGACTTTTTCATTTTGGCCAGGTTTCACCGGCCTGAAACGATTGTGATATTTTATGTTGACGTTTTCATCAATGCTTCGTAAAACGTGCCCTTAATAAGTCGGCCAAGTCCGACGGGGAGAACGAAAGAAACAGGGAAAAGGCGGCTATGCGTCCTTTTTTCTATTGTAGACTCCCCTGCGATTGCTAGCATTGCATAACCCCGATGAAATAAAGGCCGAAAAATTTGGCCTTAAATCAGGAATTCGTTTCACCCGCTATCATCCTGACATTGGCAGTTGGCGCAATGTAGATGGCGGTGCGATTTTAACTGATTTGGAACGAAGCATGAAAAAGTATTCCACCACTTCTCCCTCTTTGCGCGCGAATGCTCTGACTATGCCCCGTTTCGGTTATGCACAAACTGCAGCCACGGAAACACCCGCAGCAAACAGACGCTCCGGAAACGACTGCGCCTACGGCCACCAAACCGCTGAAGCGGCCCGCCCTCGACCAAAAAAGAGAACACCACCACCGGCAGCAGCACAGATGTGCGCAAATCGCAGCCTCAGCTTGTGGAAGAACTCTGACGGTGAAGCCGACCTTGGAAAGCAGCCCTACACCAAAGAAGTGATCGTGCGTGGGAACATGCGCTGCAATCAAGTACCGAAGACGAGGTCGACCCCTGCCAAAAATGTACCAGCTTGATGGAATGATGCCAAGGCCTGCACCTAGTTGCCGAATTCCCTCGTTGGTTCCCGTCTGCCAAGCGGCGGCAAGGCAACGGCAGGTGCCAACGGTTGTTTTGTACCATTGGAAAACGGCCCCTGCCTCGCAAATGACCCGACCGTCCGATGGTGGCAAAAGCGCCGCCGTTCATCCTTTCGCGTTCTGTAACCCCGTTGGCTGCTATGGTGCGCATGGGTCTGACCGATGCCGACGTTGCCGCATTCAAAGCGTGCATATGGAAGCGGTGATCACGATTGTGCCCACGCGCTGGCCCCCGACCAGAAGGTTGAACTGGCCTTGTCCGGGCTTGACGGGTTTCATCAAGCCAGCTTCGGACAAATCCTCGATTGTTGAAAACAAGTAAGTTCTTGGTTGGTCATCTGGCCACCTGGTTTACAAAAGCCGCCTCCTGACCCGAGGCGGCTTTTTTTTATACGTCGGAACGTTTGGGTATCTCGCGTGTTCAAGATTGCGCGCAGGGCCAGCACGCGCGTTCATTTGCCGCCCAAGGCAAAAGCATTGGACGCGCGACAAGTAACCCGGCATCCCGTGCGATATTGGGCACAACGTCCTAGCGCAACAGTCGGGGGTCGGGTTCTTCGTAGCCGATGGTCGGGGCGATGCACCCCATCACGCAGGCGCCATGAATGCAGGCCAAAAGCTCTAACCGCGCCCGGTGCCACCGATCAAAATGGCCCGTGCATCGACTTGGGTTGACTGATCATCAGGCCTGTCACGCATGGGTCCCAAAAGACTCCGCTACCGCTGCGCTTCGGTCTTGTCGTTGGCCATCGTGCCGGTGCCGTGCGCGTTGATATAGCCCACCTCGTCAGGGGGTTTTTTTTTTTTTTTTTTTTGGGGAAAAAATTCCGCGCCCCGGGCCCCCCCCCCCCGGGTCCTGCAACGCGACTTTGATGGCGCGTGCCGGCCCCTGCCTTGGAAAGGGCATCACAATAATCTGAAGCATCCGATGTCATCGCAAACGCCCGATACCTCACAGCAGGATTTCTGCCCCTCGGGCACGCGCGTGGTCGTAGTCCCTCGAATACAAAGCCCGGCCCCTTCGTCGGCACCATCCCGTTTTCCCCCGATTGGCCAAAACGGGCGGCAGCGGTCGCGTGACATCACGCGCAGACCTTCCCACGCTTTGACGTCCGCCGAAACACAGCTGGTTCCCGATCCGCCCGTAACCATGAACCGGTGCCATGCCCGCGAGGATCATTGAAAAGGCCTGCGCCATGGGGCCCGTGGTTTTGGAATGATGCGCAAGCCGGTAGAGACGGTGAACGACGGCCCCATTAAGGTGATGCCTCCATGCTGAACGTGGCTGGCTGCGGCGTTATTCATCAGACGTGGGCAACGACCAAAAGGGATGCATCAGCGGTTTTTCCCTCGGCAATAGACCGGCGGTAAGTTAATCGTCCCCACGTGCTAACACCCGCCGCCTGCCCGTACCAAGCCACAAAACGCCAGATTTTGCGCAAGCTCCCCCCGCGAAAACAAGCCCCGCGACTGTAATACGCGCTCGTTGCGGCGGCCAAGCGTGAATTGGGTCGAAACCGGTCCATAAGCCGGCCAAAATTTTTTGGGCGGTTGTGCTGGCTTTTTTCACCGTCCAAACCCGTGCACCTGACGCCGATCTGGATCGACAGCCGTTCACCGTCACGAAACGCAAGCGCCCGATACCGCAGACCCCGTTCGCTGCCTCGAGCGTATCGGGCCACGTTTCATCCCAAAGGATTGACCGTGGCCCGCCCCACAGTAATGACGACCCCGTATTCACTGCGTCAGGCCTGCTCAGGCGCGCAACCGTTCCACCCCTGCGCGACGATGCCCTCCGCGCGCTAGAGATATCAAACCCCGTGGCATCGGGCTTGGTTTCGGCGTTGAACGGACCGAATACATCAAAGGTTTCTTCGATCGCAAAAGAATGCCTTTCCGACGATGCCCATGCTTGGTCACGATGCCAGACTGTCCCAGCGTGCTGGTTCATGCTCACATCCGATGGCGTCAGAACGCTTGAATCGCAAATGAATGCTGAATGACATGATCTTTTGATGTTCAGCCTAAGTCTCCGTCCAGAAGCGGGCCGCGGACGATCCCTAGCCTTGTTTCACTGTTTGGAAGCTGCCCCATTGGGATTTTAACGCCGCCACATCGCGGAAGCCAAGCGCGGCAAGCGACGCAGCGCCATGTAGCCTTCGATCTGTTTGCCCATTTCGTCGCGGGATAGCCCAGCAAGGACCGTCCTGCTGGCGCGTTCGACAGAATTCTTGGTGCCCGCGCCCGCGATCACACCGTCGCCGATGGTGAATGTTGTCGCTGACACCCACCCTGAACCGCCAAGCACACATTATCGCCAATCGTCACGGAGCCCGCGATGCCAACCTGACCAACAAAGCAGACAGTTTTTCTTGGCCCACGACACAACGTTTGTGGCCCAAATGACGAGGTTATCGAGCTTGGTGCCGTCGCCATCGTGGTGTTGCGAATGGTGCCGCTATCCACCGTGCCCAGTTCATCCACATTCCACGTCATTCCCGATGGTCCACAATTCCAAAGCGTGTTGAATACGGGTCCATTGTTGCGCTTTTGTGTCGCCGCGATCGCCAAGGGTCTTGCGGGGTCTGCTCAACTGTGCTGGGTTCGGCTGTCCAAACAAAGGAAAACCCGTCGCCGCCGATACGCGCAGCTGGTTGTGCGATGAAATCGTCCGCCGATGCGGACCCGAGCACCGATGCTGACGTGAATTCCCAGCAGATAGGCGTTACTGCCCAGAAACCGCGTCTGTTTCCGATGTAAGCATTGCGGCCCGAATGACAGAGCCAGCGCCGATCTGCGCACGCTGCGCCACAATTGCCAAAGCGGCCCCTAACGATACATTCGTCTGCCAGCTGTGGCTGTCGGTCAATGACGGCGAGGGGTGGATACCCGTCCCAAAAGCCCTGCCCCGGTCCATGCATGCGGTCAGTCCCCGACATGGCAAAAACGCGACGGTCAGCAGGATCGCCCGCCTTCAATCCGCATCTCTTGCCAGTCGGCCATCGGGCCAGAGCATGGCAGCAAAGCCGCCCGCGCCGTCTGACAGGGATATAGCGCGTAATTTGGGGGCTCATGCGAGCGCCCAAATCGTCGGGACCGCGTCCCGCTGGCTCTGCCAGTTTGGTAATGTAAATGGACGTACATCGCCGCCGCTGCAAGCCAAGTGCCAGTCGGCCATCTGTTTTGGGATGGTATAGGTCATATGCGGTCATCCCCTTATCAGGGAACGATTACCCTGAACCGCGCCACAATGCCCACCCCCCGCCTTGCTTTCCAGCGCAATCCCAAAATGCGACCGTCGCGGCATAGATGTTAGGCAACGATAACTGCGTGTGACCGCGTGGCCCGTGGGTAAAGGCAGTCCGATAGATGAGGTGGACGGGCAGTTCGTTGTCCGATGCCAACAAAGGTTTCACGCCCTGTGGCTTAACTGGCGTTTTGAAATACCCGACGGATCATGAAGTTTTGCGCCCGCAGAAGGTGTTAGGCAAAAAAAATCAAAACCGATCCGCCGGAGCCGCACAACAGCTCGTGGCTAAAGGCGTCGCCCACATCACGGCTGAACAGGCCATTTTTGGACGCGTGTCGTGCCAGGTAAAAATGTTGGTATTTGTTGGGGAAGATGAACCTTTACCAGACCAAAGCGCATTGGTCCCTGGCCCGGGCTTTTGGCGCATGCCATAGGGGAACGTGCGTTTCAGTATACGGCTAAAAAGTTTCACCGAGCCTCGGCTGACAAATCCGGCCGCGGCCATCGCGATTAGATCAATATGGCCGCGCAAGCATTCGGGTTCCGCTTCATCCGAACGGCAGGTATTCCTTGTCACAATGACCGTGCACCGTCCATGTGGGGTTGATGACGGGAATGTATTCCATCACACCGAAAAAAAATATCCGGGGTCAGGCGGTTCTGACTGGTTCGCGCCAACAACGTACGGTTTCGAAAGTTACCAGCCCGTATCGCCGCAACAGCCGCGGTAAACGCAGGAATATTAACCAGGAAATGTTGGCGTGCACCGCGTTCCTTGTTCAGCCCAGCGCTCCCGCTCCCATCGCGACGACTGACCGCGATTGGCAGACGGGTTTTTCGCGGTTTTTGTTGAGTCTCGGCCATAGTGCTAAGACGGCGGCCACGCCGTCTCGTTCAAACCGTGGTCTTTCTGAAAGCTTAGAACGGCGTCTTGGCAGCGTTGCGTCATAAAGGTCAATCACGTTTCGAGCCGCTTAAAGGTACCCATCGACATACAATATCGGTTGCGCAGCGCGACGACCTGCGCCCACTTGGGCGCCCGGTTTCAACCGACGACGCCGGGCACCGCAAGGGCCCCAAGCCGCTCCCCTGGCTACAGCAAATGCTGCCATCCGCAGCTTCACGCATCCAGGGCATTATATTCCATCGTGTTCGGACGCCAGATTGCGCGAAACGGCGTGGGATCGGCGGCAATGAAATCAGTAAAAGAGTGGTTTGACGGTCCGCGGTTACGGCACCTCGCGACGATGGAGGGTCGATGCGCGACGGCAACAGCACGCCGGTCTGAGATCGCGCGCGTATTGCAGGAACACGCGCGTCCATCTCTACCTCGGCTGAGACCACGATCGCGCGGGGTTGCGCATTCTTGGAGCGTGTCCATCAACCCTTGGGGTCATAAGCGCGCGACGGGCAAACCCCGTGCAGATCAGCGGCGCGGATGGCCGACATCAACGCAGCGCGACGGGGGCACGCTGTGTGTCGTTTGCTTCGGTCCAGATCGGCGCGGTACCCGTGAACCCGATAATACGCGCGAAATGTCTTCGTCCGCGACGCTGCGCGGCTTCCGCGACGGCTTGTTTGACACGCGTCACCTGCGCAAAAAGCGGGCTGCGTGCGGTAAGGACGTCAAAGCAGTCGCAGCCGCCCCGAAGAAAAACCAGTAAGGCGGCGAAATTTCCGCGTTGAATAGCTAAAAATATGAGTCATGCTGATCCCCGAAATGGTGAAGCTTTTGGTTTCCCTAAGATACCGCCATGGAACCCCGGCCATATTGTCCAATAACAAAGGTCGTGAATGGAAATCTAAGGGTAAATTGATGCTTATTCCGCACGCCCCTGTTGCAATGAACACGCCACTAAGGGTTGCGCAAAAAATAAATTCGCCTAAATTTGTTGTGAGATGGAACCTTTCGAATTCAGCACTTGGTTCAGAATCGCGCTATGCCATAAAATTGTTGCATCTGGGGGATCGATGGAAATTCCATGTAAACATCATGGAACCAAGGCCAGAAGACGGGACACATAAAACAAATGACATGTAAGAGCACTTCGGGCATGAACCAGGCGCTCCGATTGGGCGCAATTCCGCAAGCGAACAGCCGTAGCAGCAGCACCGAGCTTTGGCAAACGCAGCAGGATTTTTTACGTGGGGCGGCGATATCGCGCATCAAAGATGTACTGCCGGAAACGTACCGGCGAACCGCATCGACATGATCTACCTGGATCGAAGCGCAACTACATCAAAAGACGCCGTATACGAGCTGAACTATTTTATGCGCGAACTGGCGCACCGATGGCGTCAAAAATCGATGGACCCTGCGTACTGTGGACATCATGGCAGCCCTCGCCAACCCTTCTCGACGTATCCGAAACCCTACATGTTTTGTCCGGCTATCGCAGCCCGCAGACAAACGCGATGCTGGCGCTCCCAGATCGGGAGTGTGGCCCAAAAACTCCTTGCACATGCGGGGTCCAGGCTGCTGATTTGCGTCTGGCATCGCGTTCGGTGAACCAGATGGCCCGCGCGGCAATCGCCTGCAACGGCCGGCGGTTGTCCGTTCGCTACTTCTCCGGCCTCGAACTTCGTCCACAATGGATTGCGGCCCAGGTGCGCAACTGGGGCGGCTAATCGCGCCTCTGAAGTTTACCACGGAACAAAGCGCCCTCGGGCGCTTTTTCGTTTTTGAACAATACATAGACCTTGTCAGATAGTCAAGCCGATCCACGCCAGCGTGACCCAGGCCAACAACGCCCATAAGCGCAAGCGCCTTGCCGATCCCGACGATCGCCAAACAAAGGACCAAAGCGGTTCTTCAACAGCCCCTGCCGTGAACGGTCAGCGCATCCCCGCAAACAGGAACCAACTGACCAACAGCGACCCAGCGCCCATAGCGCGCGTAACCACAATTTCGGCACGAGCCCATCTGCCGACGGCGATGCGGGGAACCAGCGCTGTGTTGAAACCGCAGCACCGGCATGACCCAGCCCCCAGGTTCAACCACATGACCCAACACATTGCCGACAGTTTTGCCACAGCCAGCAACACAGGAAACCCGTGCTGCCCATGTGCATCAAGACCGACCAGCAGCGCTTCGGATTGCATCGGAAGAATCGTCGCTGGCCAGAAAAGGGCGACGGTTGAAATAAGGCTGAGGGTATCCCGGTCATCCGAACAACCGCCCCGAACGGCATGCCACGCCCGAGCTTCGGGCGGCGCAACCGCAAAGTCATCGCGGTGAACCTTTATCGTAAGAGGGGTATGGCGGACAGACAGGGATTCCGACCCTGGAGACGGTCTCCCGCCTTACACACTTTCCAGGCGTGCGCCTTCGAACCACTCGGCCAACCTGTCCATTGAGGGGTGTTTAGCGTGAACCTGCTGTCGGGTGCAAGGGGTAAACGCGCAGAATTTCAACAAGATTTCCAATGCGCCGCTCAGCTGTCCGAGAAATGGACGTAGATCCGACGGGTGTCGCGCCCCCTTTTTCTCAATCTTTACCAAGGGTATAACGCGCCGATCTCTCCGGTTCTGCCTTGGCAACATGGGTACCCGCCACAGGGCTGAAGGTCGACCATGCGTCACCTCGCCGATCTGCACCAACCCGCCACCTCGGCCGCTGTCGCGCCAGCCCGCGCGGCGGGGCCACTGACAATGTTCCTTTGACGCAGATCAGGAGCGGCCTTGCAGTTCTTCTGGTGATCCAATGATCGGTGATTCCCGGTAAATTTGCCCAATATAAGACAGCAGCGCGTCTTCTATCTGCGTCCGCCGATCCTCTGGCGCATCGGCAAGATCAAAGTCGATCCGTCCGTGTGTCCGCCGCAATCTCCCGCCGACCACGGGAAACGGCACCAACCCAGACAGCAAATGCAACAGGCATGTGCACGCGCATATGGGCCGGTGCCGGCCGATCCCAATCCATGCTGGGTCACATGGTTGCCCGTCTCCTGCGGTAATTAAACCGGCCGGTTCGGCGGGGAACCAGAATAACACTGCCGTCCTGCCCCTTCACCGTGGTGGCAATAGGCATAAGTTTTTGCTTGTCCCAGCCTCAACCAACCGCTGTCGCCGGGTTGTCCGCCTCCGGTGGGAATAGAACAGCGCACGTCCAGCACGATCCCACCCTAGGGTGGATAGAAGACCGACTTTTGCCGCGCTGTCGCGGGCGTAAATGTGTCGGTGAGGTAGAATCCGGTTGGCTCAACTGTCCGCTTCTCCGTCTGGTTTCGGCGCTTTCGGGCGCTGGTTCGGTTGCGCGATTGCCAACCAGACATCGCCGCCTGTGGAAAGGGTACTTCGATTTTTTTCTTCGGCAAAAGCGTTCGACAATGGCGTGGTTTGATATTCAGCTTTGGACTGACATCCAAATCCAGTTCACATCCCAAAATGCCCGGATTTCAAAACCTCAGCGCATCTGCACCAAAGCTCAACCAACAGCACATTCGGCGCGGGGTTCCCAGCACAAAGGGCTTGTGCTTCAGCGGGATCCTCTCGCAGAATGGCTTCGACCCGACGGGTATCGGTGATAGGCCACACCCACCTCTTTTACGATAAGCCGCCCCAACAGTAATTGCCACGGGTAAAGTTCGTCACTGGTGCCGCTGATCCAAATCGGCGTTGAGGGGACAATAACGTCGGTAGCGGTCCCAAAGGTTTCGATGCCGCGTCGACCGAACCGAAATGTCGCGCACGGTAGCCCGACTTTGCCCCCGACCTCGATTCCAGTCGCCTTCCGCAAGTCGGGCGCTCGAATCAAGCAAGAAATGATCCCGATACAAAGTTGCCCTGACGAATGTTTTTGGCAGACACAAAACGATAACCGTGACTGACAAGGCACGCAGCCCACAATCGCGAAGCGAGTCAGGTCGATCCCCGCAACCGGTGATCGCCGCAAGTGCGGCCAGAAAAATAACCGACATACCCAAAGTCCCGACAGCAAGGCGTTCCTGCCCCCGATATCAATTTTGTTTTGGGCAGCAACGTTGCTACCGCAAGGGTGCCTTGCAGCAAACGGCGTCAGCAGATAACCGATGGCGAAAATGATGCAACGCCAGCAGGTTCATGGCCGCGATAGCGCATTTCCCCGACGGTAATCCGCGCCGCGAATGCGGCCCAAACGCTCTGTCAGAATCGGCACCCGAGCCCCCCCAAACCAAGCGCCAAGCCGCAGGCGGGCCAGCATACAGCAGGATCAACCCGAAGAGAACGGCATCAGGCTTCGCGGGCAGCCGGTCCCTGCCTGTTATCGCGCCGTACACATCTGCCGAAAACCGTTTGCAACGCCATGACCAAGCCCCAACACACCGGCCAGCGTCGTGACGTAGGGACGCAAAATCGCGTCGGACAGGTCTTGGTAGCCAAAGGCCGAAACAGAACCGGCGCGAGCAATCGACACAGCAATTGCCCCCCAGCCCTGCGCTGCGACGAATTCGCGGCATGGGTGGAGGCCTTGGTACGCCATCCTGCGTCTGCGGTGTCCTCGTCGGGGTCACATAGCCGCGCAAAATCCGGTCCCGCAATTCTGAAACAGCGCGGCCTGGTCAGCACGGCCAGAGGAAACTGCAACAAACCGCACGGGTTCGCCGTACTTGGGATCAAACCGAATTCGCAACCACTGGTCAGGGCGAACAAATACGACAAGATGACGACGAGCGGTGATGGCATTCACATAGAGCCGCGCCATTTTCGTTGGCGCGGGCCAAAAGGCAGCAACGCCTCTTCCATGCTCGCGGGCAATACACAGCGTTCAGACACCCAGCGAAAACCGAATATGCATTAACGCCGATGAGCGGCCAGCGTTCGAACCAGCAAAAGAAGATCGCGCGCACTAGAAAACCGCTTGAACAGGCGGCAAAATTGAAGCAAAAAAACAAGCCCGCAATGGGAACAGGGATGCGCAGAGCGAGACGATGAACCGGCCAAGATGCCCAAACCACGCGCCTGACGAATCGCGAACAGCTTATTCACGATCCCATTGCCCACAGTCGGCCCGAAAGAGCAGCAGCAGCCCCCGCCAGACCCGCAAATAGTAAACGTCGGCAGATTGCGTTCCAAAGTAATCCAAAGTCGTGTTCCGGTTGTCTTGCTATGCAACTTTCTTCCCAAAAAGCGCCAAAGGCGTTTTGGCACGTCCACACAGTGGCCCGGGGCCCCCAATACGCCGGGTTTAGTGGTGAACGGCGGTCGCACGCAAAAAGCCGTTCGGTCTGTCCGAATCCACGTATACAGCTTTGTCGATCTCGGCGGACAAGAACCAGTCAGCCGCAGGACTCTCGTTCTGCGATCTGGACGGGTGCGAGCAGCGTGTTCAGTTGTTTGATTAATATCGCGGCGCGGGTTTTAAGCGACTTCAGGCGCTTCGGTTCGGCAATTCTCGCCCTCGGGGACCGGACCCCAAAGCGCAAGCTGAATCGCGCCAACGCAGCGATGCCGATCGGCGTTCAGGGTGCGCGCCGCTCGAATTCAGAAACGGTAGCCGACGACACGCGCGCGCAATGCTTTCAAAGTTCGGTGGTCGGGTATCGACCTCTTCTACCGATTGTTTCACCTTTACGGCGAAACGCTGTCCCACCGCTCCGCCGTTTCTTCGACGTCGGTCTGTTGCGATGGCCGCGGTCGTCAGGCAAAGCGCCAAAAGACCGCTGGCCCAGAAAGCCCCCTGAGCGTGGCGTTCCATTGGTCTTCGAAAACGCGCGGGGACATTGGATTGTTGGCGCACGGTCCAGCCAAGCCTGGCACCCGGCCAGGTTCTTTTCGCGCAGGAAATTCGGCAGGGTTGAACAGTTTTCGACTGATAACGCGTGCCCAAAGTCACACAGGATCGTCACAATGGTATGGAACCAGGCCATATCCTTGGCCAGACGCACGGCTCCCCGCCACGTTCACCACCCGACGGACGACCGCGCCAAGCACAGCCCTTCGTGTGCAGCAGGTCAAAGACATAAGGCCAGCGCCTCGGCGTCCCGAGAACGTTATATGCTGAAATCCAATGCGGTGAACCTTTCGAGTTCTTGGTGATGCGCCCACCTGACCGATGCCCCTCGGCGATCGATCCGCTTCGGCCAACCCAGTTCAACCCTTGTGACATAGTTTATGGCGCAGCGCGCCCCAATCGGATCGGCAATCGCGATTTTCACGCCCTTGGGCTTGCAACGCCAATGCCCGATACCGCCAGTGGTCCCGCCCCGATCCGACCGCACAGCAAGAACCCTCGACCTTGCGCCGGTCTGTTCCCAGATTTCGGGGGCCAGTGGTTTTCCCAAAAAATAATGGGGGCCCCCCCCCCCCCCCCCCCCGGGCCCCCCCTTGACGGTTTGGCAACGTTTTGTCAAACTGGTTGGCCAGATCAACGCCTGTCGTTCGTCGTACGTGCCAGCTCGTTCGCAAGCGCTCAAGAATAGCGCAACGGAAGTTTGTTTTGGGTTGCGATAACGGCGCGGGCTTGCAACTGGCAACCAGCTTCGGCACCGGCCAGACAGCAGCATGTCCTTTTTTTTTCCTGACTTTTGCGTTTCCAGGAATGACAATGACGGTTTTTGAATCTCCTCGAACGCGCCGGACCAGCGCAAGCCCCGATGCCCGGTGTTTGCCCGCCGTGCCTTCAACCAATCGGCCGCCGGGTTTTAAAAACGTGCCCGTTGGCGATGGCATCCTGAATGAATTGAACAGCGCGGGCACGGTCCTTGACCGACTGGCCGGGTTCATGAACTCTGCCTTGCCGTATATCTCGGCAGCTCCAGTCTCCTCCGCTCCGCCTTGCAGCAGACAGGATAAGAGGTGTGGTTGCCAAGGCCTGTGCCAGAATCAGATGCGACGTGCATGGGATGCTCCTAAATCAAGTTTACATCTGGTGTAGCTGCGGGCGCTTCCAACCTCAAGCGTTCCCCGATGCCCTTGCCAGCCAGTAAGCGCGATCACCAAAGGCGCTTGTTCGGCAGCTTCAAGCTGATCAACCATTGTCATCAAGCGCGTCCGAACCCCGACTAAATGTGACCGAATATCCTCGTTCTTCGGTCTCAAGCCCATTTACGCCGGTAAATTTCGTTCGGCAAAATCGGCAAAGCCCCAGATAAATATAAAAAGAACTCCGTTGAATCCCCCGGGGGCATAGACCTCGGCGATCCTTTTCAGCTGTCAGGGACAACCCTGCTTCTGTCGCCGTGCGCTTCGCGATGTGCCTGCGTCCTCTGGGCTTTCGCCGGGATCAAATGCGAACCCGCGATGGGTTCAAGTTTGCCAACTGCCGCCCGGTTCCCCCCGTGCCTACAGGCCCACATGCGAAGCTGTTCGACCAGCATCACCGATCACGGCTGCGGATCATAAGGGCAGCACCAAGCGCTGCCAATCCGTTTGCCCAAAAACCAGCGCGCTCCAACACGTCGGTCATGGTTGCGTCGAACGTTCAATTGCGCCAGATGAATATTCGTTCAAGCCGCGAAATAATTGGTATAAGGCGCGGTCGATCCGGTCGATCCGCACCTCGCCGCCCAACGTCCCCCGCACCGTGTTTCGACTGCTGCGCATTTTCTGCGCCCGCGGCCCGCGATCGATCAATCGGAACATCTGCGCCACACGGTCGGCGGAATAGACGCCAAAGTAAATCCATCAAACCTCGCGGGGCAAAGCAGCTTTGAAAGCGCCGCCCCATTCCGCCTGCCAAAACTGTGACCAGTGACCACGAATCGCGCGCGTGGTCCATTTGTTTCCTGGCCGCGCGAAAAATACCCGCAAGGCGCTGGCCCCGGCTTTCCAGCAATCAACCTCTTGCAGATTCGTAGGCGAAGCTGGCCCTCGTGAGAAATTCAACGGTCCAGGTCATTTTGACCAGCCCGCGAAGCAGCAAACCCTCCGCGCTTTGACCCAGACGCAGCAACGATGCAGGAAAAGGCCTTCCAACCACCGACAAGGGCCACGTGATCGGGCAGGCAGTCCGGTGCAATATCCACCGGTCCCGAGGTGCGGCCCAGTACGATTTCCCAACAGGGGCACATGGCGTAGGGATCCATAAAACGAAAAGATCTGTCATCGCTTCAAGGGAACCTTCCTATCAATAAGTTTGGTCACGATGCCGCTGACGGCCCCGCCAAAAAGGACGACCGCGATAATCGGCACCGTCGCCATAATCAGAAAGTACTCTGCGCCGTATACCGATCATCCCGACGAAGCGGCATCAACGACCCCGTCGAAACGATGCAACATCGGCTTTTCCCGATCATCTCGCGCCCGCTTTTGCACAAACAGCCCCCAGAATACCCAAAACCAACCGGCACCTTCACGTCCCGTTTGGTGATACCCTCCTGATCGCCCCGCCGCCGGCACGGGATCCGATGAACCCGCCATCCACGACAAGCCCGAGGGCGATATTGGTGGGAATAAAATACCCGAACTGGCGTCGACCGTGGGCCATCAATGGCATGATCATGCGCGGCAGGGCATAGCCCATCAAGTGCCAGACCAAACGCAGCGGTCAGACCGGCGGAGTGCGGCATCGGAACATCCTTAACGACGACGACAATGCGCCCTTAAGGCTGGGCGTTTTCACCGTGATCTGCTGTCACAGACTCGCAATTGCCGCTGTCAAAAGGTAGATCGCGCATGAGGTCAGATAGAAATCCCACAATGCGTTTAAAGCGTTCGTCGAACCCCAATGCGAGCGATTACGTCCGCTTTTCAATTGAAAGGTCCGATGCCAACGTCGAAAGTGTTAGCATCATATGCTTTTCCCAAACTCAATAGAGTTTTCAATGGCTAATCGCGGTTCTCAAACCTGCTGCTTTCAACACGGTGGGACTTGGGGAGCATACCGCCTGGAAAGATGTAATTTCTGAATGAAATCAACGCCTCGCTTGTAGACCTTCCAGCGCCCGATCTGGACGGTGAATGATCCTTGCAACGTTGCTTGACACCACAGGTTTAAGACAGTCGTGCAAGGTATTGAAATAGGTACGCCCCAATACTGTTCTCCGACGGCCTCGAACATCTCCGATGCTGCATACCGTCATAGGTGCCTTGCGTTCGTCGCGATATGACTGAAGCTTAAACTCAACGACCGTCTGATAACCTGCGTTTTCTATACGTTTCTTTGGCGTCAGTTAACTGTTCTTATGCTGATTGTCAGACCAGGTCACCTTTAACTGCCGCGTTCCTTAGCGGCAATATTCCGCAAACCGCCCCAACCGCAACCGATCTCCCAGCCACGTGATCCCCAAGCAGAGACCCCCATCTGGTCGGACGCATAGAGGCGTATTTCAGCTGTCTGCGCCTGCTCCAGTGATTGTGAACCCCATCTTCGGAAACATTGCGCTGAATTAGGTCATCGTGTTCATCAAGCCCCATAATTTGTAAAAAATCATTACAAATCATAGTGAATAGCCTGATGTTCTGCGTGCCTGCTTTTTGCTGTTGCGCTGCAAACCAGAAGCGCAGGGTTACCAAATTTTTTTAAACGGAAAAAAAAAAAAAATTTTCCAAAAGGCCCCCTCCTCTGCTCCCGCCACAAAAAGAAATATTATTACTATCCGCGGGAAAGGATGTTCGTAGAGTTGATCCTGACGCTCGTTCGCATGCCCGGCGATCGCTCCATTGAACGTTTTGGGGACCACCTGGCAGGTCCGGCCGTATCCACCATTCCATCAACGGTAGCGCGCGTAACCTGTCAGGTCACTGCCTTGCGCCCTGATAGGCACCGGGGGGAGAGCGAAACCAAACGCCCCGCAAGCCGAAAATCATGGCAGACGTGGAGGCTTGAGAATGGATAAAATCCGTATACAATAAACAATGACCTGGATGTTCGCCCATTACCCGCCGTAACTTATCGGGAGTCAAAGGAGGGGAGGGGTTGCTTACCAGACCCGCCGCGTGCACAAAGCACCGCCACCGTCGGCATAACTATAAAGTCGGACCTGCCCGTTTGTTTGGTCATTTCTATGCGCCCAGTCGCAAAAACACGCCGAGAAATATCGAGCAAGGAAGGGCGGCTAGCCCCTAGGCCTGCTGGTCCAAATCATTTGACTGCGACCACTCTCTCTTGTGTAAATGCGAGGCTGTGGACGCGTATTCTATAGCATGTGGTTTTATGGAGTGTTTAGTCTGGGGAGATCCCCACGTTTCCATTGAGGGTCTCGAAGAAGTTTCGCCACTTTGTTAGGTATGTCCCAGAGAGCGCCCTGCCCCTT
>Ga0163217_1058375_pt1 | contig 17758 bp, 4 predicted proteins | sample SynspAceP_FD_185933 | JGI IMG/M metagenome (GOLD analysis project Ga0163217, IMG submission 185933) | Saline lake microbial communities from Ace Lake in Antarctica - Synechococcus sp. Ace-P (PacBio error correction) | ecosystem: Environmental > Aquatic > Non-marine Saline and Alkaline > Saline ...
AAGAAGTTGAATAAAAGATGAATTGTGTGCCTTGTGAATGTTGATGATCAGCGCCGCCACGGACACACATATTTAAATCAGTATACATGTTAAGCAAATTTCGAGGAGTTGGGTCCAGCTGTAATATCTTCTTGGAAACCTGCAAATAGGCCATGTAGTGCATGCGGAAAAGAAGTACTAAGTAGAAAACTCCAGTGAATAGTCAGCAGAAGTGGAAAAATATAACCCTAGGTTTTGGCATCCATCCATAAGAACCAAACATCTTAAGGGAACCAATGATAAACACCCGCCATTAACCGCGAAGAATGAAGCCGAGCCCAGTTACTAAGTGAAAAGTGGGCTACTACGAACAGTAAGATCGTGCAATTGAATGTCAATTTGCTGAATTACCTAAGAATATACTGTCCACCCTCCAGAGATAAAGAAACGATACTAGACAGTATAGAAAAAATAACAATTGCTGGGTGAAAACAAGTCTATGTCCTATGGCCTCTACGGCACAGAGATGCTATCGTCAACCACCTGAAGTAATTAAAGATAGTCCCTTCACCACATCGAGTAGAAGTATAACGTGTATCTGAAGCGAATTGTATAGGAATCATGAAGCAATCGCTGAAGTCTCTATACAGTGAACTGGATTTGTATTGGCTCTAGAACGAACAATGCGAGTTGGCCGGTCACCTGAATGGATAGAAAGTATAAATCTGAGTGGGGTATTGATTCCGCTGCAACATTGAAAAAGTCATAGGGACTCAACTTATCGCTTGTTTGTGATATCTCAATTGAACTGTCGTGACTTTGTATGTGAATTTGTTTTTGGCGTACTAATCTATACCGCGGCCGACACATAATGATGCTACTGAGAGATTAAACATGCGTCCGCACCATAGTAGGCTTGTAGTCAGTACCCGACACTTACTAAGGTAACCATGCAAGACGTGATGATTGCCATTCTCTTATGAATTAGAACTTAATAGTTGTTCATGGTGCTCGGATTAAGAGCATTCTCCTCGGGTATTTCTACTCCTCTGCGCAACAATTGTATTAGGAGAGCTTCACTACGGTCGCTCTCCCGTGTCTCCCTTTTTTCATAAACGGTATGTTTCTCTCTGCTCCTGATATTCTCGCCTGCCGTTTTCATATTTCAATCTTACACAATGGCGCCGAAAAGTTGTTGGAAGAACACTCCAGCAATATGTGGGCTCAAACAAACCTTCGTGCAAGTTTTTTAGCATCGCGGGTAATGAGTATTTCATTTAGAGATGAAGGCCCCAAAATGACGAACACGATGTATTAATATCATTGGCAGTGCCAGGTTGGTCAATTGCCATGCATGGGGAAGGTTGGGGCGGAGCAGCTAAAAGAAAACGCAAGTCCTTCGTGTTTTCGATGTTAACCGGATTCGGTTCTAACTGGCAGAATACAAAATATTCACATTGGAGCATTAAGACGCTGTGTGGTAGCAGCCGTTTAGATGAACTTGAAAGTTGAAAGTGTGTGCTAGACAGGTAACATCGTTAGGTGGTTTATGTTTCTTGGGCGCGGCGGTAATCGTATCAACCAGAGAGTATATAAGTTAATATTAAGTGATTCTAGTGGAATATCTTTTTAAGCTGATCGGTTCCGTGCATTTAAATTGGTCACCAAAACCCAATGGTAGCGTGTTGAGTTTAAAATGTTATACTAAATATTAGTGGCGCGAAGTGTAAGAATGTTTACAGGAAATCGATTTAGTGGAGCGATGAATTAGTAGATTCGAATCCTAGAAATTTATCTCTTCGCGAGTGGAAACCGTTGATGCGTTAAAGAGCGATTTAAGCAAATGTCCAGGGTTTTAGTTGATAAAATCTAAAACGAATTAATGTACTAACGCTTATAATTTGGGGTGCTAAAGACGTTGAATCCCTCCTAAGTTTGGAATGAAAATTTAATCAGATATGCAAACAGTCAATATATGTCTTTGATGAGTTAGGTCATGTTCGCATGAAGAAAGATCCTAATCAACCAGTTATGGCGCTAAAGGCTTCTTGGATGGAGCATAAGTCTTAAGTCGTGCCCTGTTTGAAACCTCAGTATCCTTAGGGGATTTAAGGGATGGACTTACCTCAGATATAAAGAGCAGGTTCATCTCTATTATGATATAGAAAAGCTCAAAAGTCGAGTCATATTATCGCTTAGATAAGGTCGATTTGTTTTAGCAAAACCTCTTGTTTCTGCTAAAAGATTGATTTACAGTCAGTTTTTAACTCATTATCCTAGACTAATGAACAGATTTTTTAAATTCCAAGGTTATTTAACATTTCAAATAATCCTCCTCACCCCTCATCATTTATAGAATCATATTAGCTATATGGTCTGCATTGCTTCTTATCATCTTGGGCGAATAGACAAAGGCCAACGAAAATAGGTATGATCATTGCGGCATCATTGGCGGTGTCTTAGGGCATGAAGTTGGTAGTGGCAATGGCAGAAACCATTAGCAACGGTTTTGGTAACCATAGTCGCACACTATTGGTGGTTAATATAGGTTCGCACTATGGATGAGACGATAAACTTAAACTTTCTATTCACTTGAAACTGTTCGTACTGGCGTGTCACAAGATGGCAAACTCGATTCAAGTGTAATTTTTATACAAGTGCTCCACAGAATTTATCAGGAGGGAAAACACCGCTAGAGGGAATATAGTTGATGCTACTATTGGCGGTAAAATGAAGAAATCTACGGCATTTGGCAGTGCGAACTGAAGATGGTAGTTGAAAGTGAAGATTAGGGGCGTATTAACCCTATAATAATCCCATACTGGAGTAGTAATGGGTGGGGTAGATTATGATTATAATGTGGTTGCAAGTAGGAAACTAAATCTAAAGCTCCGTAACGTCATCACATCTTATTATTTCGCATTCTTTGATGACCTGATTCATCTAGTGCACGTGAGCTTATATCTTCTCAGCAACTCCTTGTGTGATGGATTAAATTAATGGCTCGTTACTAAATTGCATAGGTATGGACCTTCGTTGTCGTGCTCTAAGGCACATTTTTTTCTAATCAGGTTTAATCGCACAGGCATCAGATTTTTTCCAGAGAATGACAGGCCCAGCATTGATGTTAATAAAAACCAGCTGACCATTTGCAACGTACGCCTCAGGTAAACTAAAGATCTCTTGGTGAGTCGCTCCAGTGTCAGAGACGCTGCAGAGTGGAACAACTCCAATTGCTGATAGGAATAAACTAGAATAAGTTATTCATTGGGTTATTCCTTTTATCGTTATTACGCAGATCACATTAGCGAGTGTTGGGTAATACGAAACGCTTAAAATATAAAAAAATCAGGGTAAAAAACGTATCAGGGCCACTTTTCCTACAAAACAATAACTGAAGGTATGACGAGGGTTTGTGTATGGCTTATTTTTGTTGCAAGATTCCGTGGTGTAAAAAGCGAGATGAGAAGTTATTAAAATTTGAAAAATGTTGCTAGTCGTCTAATAATGGTGGTTACAGAAATTCTTCGTGTTCGCAATTCATATATTGATTCGGATGAGTCGATTCCATTTCAGCAGTGTTCGTTACAATGATAGCGGGGAATTTTTCTAGCTTTTGGAGTCCGCTAGATTGCAGGCCTGGGATGTTGAGGCGCTGAGACAGGAGTGCGAGAAGGAATCGTAATTAATAAATACGGTAATTTAATGTTTACATATTAGTTATTTCAGTATGTCGGAAGTCAATGTATGTTGAAGGTATTGCCGGATAGTCGTGGACATCGCAGACATGATGAGTAATCTGACTTGTAATTGGATTATGGGGTGTTGTGGTGTGGCGGGTAAGAGGGTCCAGAGACAGTAGTCATGAGCCCACATACTTTTTATATGGAGAGAATGGTTCAGCCAAAGCGTGATCTGTGAGTCAGATTCGTGACCGAGAAACGGTATTAAAGCGAGGATGAGAGGGATGTAATGAATTTTGGCACAAACAGCCAAATTTAAGATATACACTGTGCCAGAGCAGACATTGGACAGGTTAGTGCGAAGAAAGGGAACTGTATATGAAGAAACACGCCCAATTTGAGGTAGCAGTACAGAATAAACGAATACGCTTTCGACAATAATCTGGTGAATTAAGACGGGCTTGATTGGGTTTGTAATTTACGCGGCAAACATTGGCATAAATTGTATGGGAAAATTGGGCGTGTTTTCATTAATATTCTGTCAGGATTTGCTGTAAAGTCTTTGGTGCATGACTCCATCACTTGCGACTCAATAAAAAGTATGGGCCATGACTATGTTTGATTACCGGAATTAATTTAAAAGGTCAGATATCATACAGTTTGCATTGGTCCACTTGACTATGCAACTGAGCATATGATTTGGGTCATAACTGAAATAACTAATTGAAAAGATAATGTCTATGATTATTGAATCCTCTCGCCGGGCAGCCTAATTAATACTCAGGTGCAATTAGCGGGAACTCAAAAGTAGAAAAATGGCTATACTTGGTAATCGACATGTATGAATGGAATTCGAGTTATCCGATTATAATATGATTGCGAGAGAATTCTGAATACCACTATAGAGACTAGCAACTTTTATTCAATGTCTTAATAACTTTCATCTCGGCTTGTGATTATATACACACGAATCTTATGCAACAAATAGAGAAAACCTCGTCAACTTCGTATTGTTTTGTAGGAAAGTGTGCCTGATACTTTTTTAACCCTGAATTTTTTTATATTTTAAGGCGTGTATTACCAACAGCTCGCAATGTGATTGCGTTAAAGAAGATAAAAGGGAAAACCAATGATAGACCTGATCTAGTTATTTATTAGCAATTGGAGTGTTTCACTTGCAGCTTGTTGACACTGGGAGCAACTCACAAGAGGATTTAGTTTACCTGAGGGCGACGTTTGCAATTGGTCAGCTGGTTTTTATTAAGCATAATGACTGGCTGTCATTTCTCTGGAAACAATCGAATGGCGGTGCCGACATTAACCTGAATTTAGGAAAAAATGGTGCATTGGAGGCACGACAACGAAGGTCCAATTACCTATGCAGATTTAGTAACGAGCAATAATTATCCATACACACAAAGTGTGCGAGAAGATATAAGCTAGTGCCTAGATGATCAGGGTTATCAAAATGCGAATTCTAATGAGTGAAGAGGTTTCGGAGCTTGTGTAAGATATTTGTTTCTACTTTGCAACAAATATAAATTAAAACCCACCCATATTACTCCATATGGGGATTAATAGGATTTAATACGCCCTAATTCTTCACTTTCCACTACCATTTCAGTTCGGACGCAATGCGTAAATTTCTTCTTTTTACGGCAATAGTAGATCAAGCTGATATTCCCTGCAGGGTGATTTTGCCTCTGATAAGTTGGTGTGGGAGCACCTGTATAAAAATTACTGAATCGGGGTTTTGCCTTTGTTGAACAAGCTCGATCGCGAGTACGGAACAAGTGTCAAGGTTGAGATGAGAAAGGTTTTATAGATTTATCGTCTCATCCATAGTGCAGACCTATATAACCATTGCGACTATGGTACAAAACCTTTGCAGAGGTTACTGCCATTAGCCAATATCCAACTTCATGCCTAAGACACTGCAATGATGCGCAATGATTCATCCGCTATTTTCGTTGGGCCTTGTCTATTGCGCAAGATGAAAAATAAGAAGAATGCAAGACATTAATAGCTAATAGTTGATTTATAATGATAGTGGAGTGAGGAGGAGTTGATTTGACATGTTAATAATCTTGAATTAAAAAATCTGTGTCCATGTAGTCTTAGGATATGAGTTTTAAAAAAGACTTGATGTATCATACTTCTCTAGCCCGAAACAGAGGTTGACACACTCTCAGAGCCCTTGATATAGCCGTGCGCTTATACTGGTATGGACTCGAGCTGTGTTGTGAGTTGATTGCACACTTATAGTCCTAGTAGGAATAAGAAAGAGATGAACGTTTTATAATCTGAGTAAGGTCCATCTTAATAAGTCCCTAAAGGATGATGGGTTTTTAAACAGCAAAAAACGAACTTAGACTTAATGCTCTCAAGAAGCGCTTAGCGCCGATATGTTGATTTAGGATCTTCTCATGCGGACATGCACCCTAGACTCATCAAGATCATGTCAGATTTTGTATCACTGTTTGCCTATATCTGAGATTGATAAATATTCTCAATCCAGAAACTTTAGGAGGGAATCAAAGCAGTGAGTCTTGTTAGTCACAGATTAATAAGACAGTGTTAAGGTGCTCTACAATTATAACTCGTAAAGAATTTTACATTATGGACTCAGCAAAATATAATAGACTGCGGAGACGAGTGTAAGAAAATTAGTGCTTCAAGTGCACTAAGTCTGATTAAGCACGATTGAAAGGTATCTAAGATAGGTTCGAAGAGATAAATCGTTAGTGAATACACGGACATTCGTATATCTGGTTCTCATAACAATTCTGGTATCTAATCTCTAAGTATCGGATATATCCGTATAAAAACTATCTCACTCTCATTATAAGCAAGCATGTATGACGAAGCTGATAATGATTTTAGCTCAACAAGACATCTTATATATTCAATACACGTCACGAGCCATGAGATACGTGGGATTTGCTTGTTCTAGATGGAATCGTGAAATGAATCGGAGCGAATATTCAACGCCAACATCTCCTACACAAGGACAGTTACCTTCCGAGTTTTTGAATAGAACATAAAGTGGAGATTGAACAATTTAGATTACTCTTCTGGGGATACCATTCCCGCCGGCTTGAGTCACAGAAGACTAACTAAAGAATAGCGAAGTTACATGCAAGCAACACTTAATTTTCTATACATATCTAATTCGAGAGTCTATAAGTCTGTGCTGCTATAATATATGACAGTGGCGTGAATATAGCGTTCAAAAGTCGAGTAGCTACTATAATATTTCTGTGGATCGTCTAAGAGCAAAAGAATATACACGATAATTCAGTGGGTAAAACTCGAGTATAATGTAAGCAAATGTAGTTAATGTAAGTTTGTGCTCTGGTATCGTGAATCTTGGCACAGCCTATGATCTAATATGTTGTTGCCAATGACACAGGTGCACTTCGTTCTAAATTAAAATGGTCGTGAGGTATCATAATCGAAATATGATTGGCGAGGCTCTTCGAGGGCTACGAAAAGTCGAATCAATCGATTGAAGGCGAAATAACACTGAAGGAGCATAAGGAGCGAAAGCGCTTGCTATTGATAAGGCCAACACATTCGTATTGGTTGATCTACTTCACAAACTTGTCGGGTGCGTTTAAGATAAATATACATTAACGAAGGCAGGCTAACTAATATCAGTAGCAGATATAACAATACTTGAAAATTTAGACACTTTAGACCTTTTTTTATTATTGTTTCAGGTGATTAAAAAAGAGTAAAGGTTAAATTGCTTACTTTAAGCATAAATACATTATTTAGAATGAAAAAATTGCAAAATAGTCTCTGTGTCGTGTTATTACACTTAGACGCTTGTTTGTTCACAAATATAGATTGCTTTTCTATAGATGCGGCATATATGCTCGTTGGATCGATGTTGTAGTCTTAAACATCATTGATTTACTTTGGACGATAGTAGTTGATAGATCAGACTATATATATGTCACGATAAATTTGTCTTGGCTATATAATGATTTAGCTCTCATTGCATCTATGTAGTATCTGGATACTATTTAAGTGAAGTTTTTTCTGTTCTTGTAAACTGGAGCAAGCGATGCTGTATAAAAGCCCGGATCTTTTACCTATATTTTGAGTAGAATGGTATGTAGCTTTTGTTATGACTGTTTGAATTATATTACGAGGTATAACATTTTTGATTCAAGTTGACGAGTCTATTGTTATATAAGCTTGCCTGGCGTGTTTTAACTCAATTTACTTTCCTCTCATCGCAAGAGCTGACACTATAGATGCAAATATGTCTCGTGAACCAAGTCGAGTTTCTTCTATTAGGTTAAACTTCAGGATGATTGATATAGATTCTAAATTGCTGGCGTATTCATGCTGTCAAGTGTCGCTATCATATTTACTGTCGGACTTATCTATATAAGGTAAAATATATGTCAGAGCGGGGCTTTCTCAGTAAATATAGAGGAATTAAAAAAAATCAGGAATATCGATTTTTCACACCATAGGCAGCGCCAGAGCTAAATTACGGGACGTGCAAGATACAGTATCTTGCTCTGATCATTATAATATAGCCTGAGCTAAGAAGTGTAATTGGTTGCAGCCAATCGCGTGGCGTGCGGACGTGACTTTGAGGAATAAAACCGATACACGCGTGCGAGTAAATTTTATGACATATAATCCACGATTTTTATCTCAGTACAACGTGTTTCTAAGCTGTGTTCTGCTGATAGTGTTGCTCTATTAGATCACATAACAAGGTATCGCACCAATATATCAATAGAATGAAGGCCTTGCTTAGGCTTGAAATAGAATAGTACATCTATCGCTTTTTGTACAGTTTTGGCAGACGAACTGTGGTCGGTAGAGTTCAAATCATTGAATTCTAATGCGTTAGATTGAGCTTGAGTTACAACTCGCCTGATTGATCCATATTATTTTTGCGTGCTGACCTATCAGTCAGCACACTTGTCTGTCATACACTGTTTCTGCGTGTAGCAGAGGTGGTTTGTAGTATCTTGAATCAGAGTTACCATAAAAACTAGATTTTAAACGCACACGCAAGGCTCGCAGCATAGTATAACGTAGACTTGTTCGATTTAGATACAAACGAATTCATAAGTTTGTATCATGTGTAGTTGGCCTTGCTTTTTTCGTTAGCAAATCCTTTTGGTGTGTGCAAGCGAACATTTAGTTGAGTAATTGATAGAATAGGATTGTTATTTCATAAAAAGGCATGAGGAAAGAGGAATATATAATCGCGGTTTTGAGTGGTAATTAGGTATAATTACTATCATACGTAATGGTTTCATGTGGAGAACGACCAAATAAGACAGTAGTGTTTTATTATTGGATAACGAATAAAACGGTGTAGGCAAGTGACCAATGAGTAAATGTAAAACGTTGACACGATTATTAAAAATGATCCTCGTTGAAAATATCCATGCTCGAGTACAGATGCGATAGGTATGCTGGATAATGCGATGAATACTTATTATTTTTTGTATAGGTAACTCAATCATTACGAGCTACCTTCATTCATGGTATGAAAAAGCATGATAATAACAATATGAGTGATGTAAGAATTAGTTGTATAGGTCTCAGAGACTATTTTTCTATATAAATATATATAGGTGCTAATACATGATAGAGCTATAGGTTTAGTGATATCTGACTCATCATACTATAAACCGATCATATTTAGGCGTCAATTAATCAATATGTAGAGTTAACTCATTTACCCGGCTGATCTTCGCAATCCAGAAACATTCTGCAGATAATTTAAAAGATGGTAATAATTTCATTTCCGAACAAACAGGTAAAGTATATATATAGGTAATGGCTCTATGTGGTGTATTTACAATACGTGTAGTGATTGGTATTAATAATACTTCACGTAGATAACGCTGTTGATATTGTTGGGTGTATTAAAAAGAAATAATGAGGTATGTTATATATATGTGATAAGATAGAGAGATAGGAGCACGTTATCTATAGAGAGAAACAATTAAACTCACAAGAGTCTCGAGAATTCTCATGAGTTGCTACATTACGTCAATATAACGTTATTGGCTGGTATACAATTAGTTGAATCAGTCGGGCGTGCCTAGTTTAGTTGTACCCTTAGGGAGAGTAAGTTGTGATTTTACTATCAATCTCTTCTCGATTAGATCTCTATCCTAAACAGCAAATAAGAGGTGAGAAACCTAATTCATCTTTATAAGAGATAAGACACCGATGTCGTGTATTGTCTAGTGTCGTGTCATGTAAAAACTAGGCAGGAGGTATTGCGCACAAAGTTCCATCGATATTGTTATCTTACAGTTTAAACTGACGAGCGTATTCCATACACACGTAAGATAGGTCCGAGGCTTTAAATGGTGTCGGGAAAAATAGTAAAACAGGCACCACTTTGCAATACTGGCACTCAGTCTCGTGCAATAGTAAGTACTGATTGCTTCAGGTAATGTTGGGCATAATAGATCGGTAGAAACTGGGAAAACCATAAATAAGTCGAACATAGTCAAATGCAAAAGAGTCGAACTCTTTGGTAATGACAAGATGTACACTAGCAACTGATGAACCAAACTAGGTGTTAACGTCATTTATCCTCGATCGTGATTAATAGGATAGGAAATGTCGTTTCTCTTATTAGGAAAATTGTGAGTAATAGTCATTGCAGATAGTATACTCTGCAATCAAACCCAGAAGTAAACACATACCATTCAAAAAAGATTAGGAGAACCAGTTGTGTGTCTATGATATCTCGAATTACTATGTTATCTGAAGAGTCGATAGATGGAATAGCTAGAATGATAATGGAGATGATAAGGATCGTACGACATACGCGATTCGCTTCTGATGTAAATTATTGCTGTCGGGGCCTTCGCAATTTAAATGTGTTGATCGCACTCGAATGTAGCTCTTAGTCTCATCTCAATATGTGGGAATTTTATTAATGGGTAGAGCATACGATACATAATTTCGAACTATTTGAAAAAGAAGACCAAGACGAAAGATAGATCCTGAAGTAAATATACAAACACATACGAGAATAATGATGTGAAAAGAAGCTTGGTGCTTTGGACTCAATGTTTATTCCTTTTCTCTTTTAGTTCTACGACTAATAGTTGTAGAGCATATATACTAGACTAGAATTGTTCTTCTCTCTATTGAGAGACCATATATGATTTTACTACATAGGTGTCTTGACGCTCGTTAATACACTCCATACCTTCTCTAAAGACATATAGCATGTGTCTGGTCCCAGTTGACCAATAGATGACCTATGTATTTGGTCATAATCAAGATAGTCGTAATAGAGTTAAGTAATACTCTCATATAGCATTGACCGTGGCAATATGGTAACCGAATTTGCTCAGTTGGCAAGAACTACGACGCAACTCAACGCTCTATTGGACGCTTATGAGAGAACAGACTTCGCAATTTCTCTGAGCAGACCAATCGAGTACCTGCGTAATTCAATTACAGAGATGAGGCCCAAAATGACGACAACCGGATTGTACTTAAACATGGACCAAGTGGTCCATTGATAACAGTGGGAGGTTGGGCGGGATTGCATCTAAAAAGAAACGGCAGAGTCATTGTCGTAAGTTCGATTTACGCCGGATATCGGTTTAAACTGGGCCAGATCCCAAAATAATTACACGATTGAGCGATTACGCTGAATGTGGGTAGCAGCCGTGTTAAGAATTGAATTGAAAGTTGAAAAGTGTGTGCTAGCAGGTAATCGTTAGGTGGTTAATGTTTTTGGGGCGGCGGGTAATGTATCCCAGGAGTTATAAATTAATATTAAGATGGTTTAGTGGATTTTTTTAAGCTGATCGGTTCCGATTGCATTTAATTGTCAAAAAACCCAATCGCTAGTGTGTTGTTAAAGAAATGTTTTACGTAATGCATTAGTGGCGCGAAGTGTAAAGAATGTTAGTACGGAAATCGCGATTTAGTGGCGGATGAATTAGTAGATCGATACTATACGATTTATTCTTCGAGCTGGAAAACCCCGTGATTGCCGTTAAATTAGAAGCCGTTTAAGCAAATGTCGCAGGGAGTTTTAAGTTTTGATAAAATTAAAACGATATTACCTAGCTTTATATTGGGGTGCTAAAGAGTATTGATCCCTCTAAGTTTGGAATGGAAAATTTTAATTCAGGATATAGCAAACAGTCAACTAATTTGTTTTGATGAGTTAGGTAGTGTTCCGCATGAGGAAGATCTAATCAGCAGTATCTGGCGCTAAAGCGCTTTCTGGGAGGAGCATAATCTTTTAAGTCGTGCTGGGTTGTGAAACCTCAGTCATCCTTTAGGGGATTTATAAGGGATAGACTTACCTCGAGATTATAAAAGAGGGGTTAAATTCTTTTTGATTATCCTGACACAGCTCAAAAAGTGATTATATTTATAATCATAGATAGGGTCGGATTTGTTTATAGCGATAAACTCTGTTTCTGGCTAAAGGAGATTGAATTACAGTCAGTCTTTTTACTCATATATCCTAGATAATGGATCACGATTTTTTTAACTTCCAAAGGTTTATTAACATGTCGAGGTAATCGCTCCTCTCTCATTCATTATAAATCAATATTAGCTATATGGTCTGCTTTGCTTCTTTATATCTTGCGCGAATAGACAGGGGCCAACGAAAATGGGTATGATATTGGCGGCATCATTGGCGGGTGTCTAGGCATGAAGTTGGTAGTGGCAATGGCAGAACATTGCGAAGGTTTTGGGTCAATATGGGCATATTGGGTGTAATTAGGTGCCTATGATGAGACATAAACTTAAACTTTTCTATTAAACGTTGAAACTGTTCGTCTGGCGTGTCAAAAGATGGCAAAACTCCGATTCAGGTATTTTATAATCAGTGCTCCCAGACACGAACTTTATACAGGAGGGAAACAGCTGCAGGATATCAGCTTATGCTACTAACATTGGGGTAAAATTAAGAAATTAGCGGCGTTGGCGTGCGAACTGATGATGGTAAGTTGGAAAAGTGAAAGCATGTAGGGCGTTATTAACCTAAATAATCCCATGAATGGAGTATAAGTAGGTGGGTTGGGGTTGTTTAATTTTAATTGAGTTGGCAAGTAGGAAACTAATCTAACAAAGCTCGTAACGCGTATCCATATTTATTTGGCTTTTTGATAGACTGAATCATCTAGTGCACGGAGTTATATCTTTCGTCAATTTGTGTGATGGATATTAAATTAGCTCGTTTATAAATCTGCATAGGTAATCAGATTCGTTGTTCGTGACTCCTAATGGGCCTTTTTTCTAATTCAGGTTTAATCGACGGCAATGACGATTTTTCAGAGAATGACAGGCCAGGCATTGATGCTTAATAAAACAGCTGACATTTTGCAAGATCGCCTCAGGTAACTATCTCTTGGTGAGTCTGCTACAAGTGTCACATGTGGCTGATGAAACACTCCAATTGCTATAAGTATAAGACGAGAAATCGAGTTATTCATTGGTTTTCTTTTTCGTTTTAAGCAGATACATTGGCGAGCTGTTGGGTAATACGACGCTTAAAATATAAAAATCAGGGTAAAAAAAGTATCAGGGCCACTTTTCTACTAAAAGCAAATACCTGGAGGTTTGAGAGGGTTGTTGTCTGGCTATTTTGTTGCAAGAGTTGTGTGTAAAAAGACGAGATGTAAGTTAATTAAGAATTTGAAAAGAGTTGCCTCGTCGTCTAAATAAGTGGTTATCAGATTTCTCTCGCATTATATATCATCGGTAACTCCGATTCCATTTCATACATAATACAAGATAGCCAATTTTTCTACTTTTGAAGTCCGCTAATTGAGCTGAGTATTAATTAGACCTGCGGAGATGTATTAATAATCATGAATTTCTTTAATATTAGTTATTTCAGTATTGACATAAATGCTCGTTTGATAGTCGTGGAAATGAACTGATGATATTGACCTTTTAAATTAAATTCGGGTAAATCAACATAGTCTGGCCATACTTTTTTTTGAGTCGCAAGGTTGATGGAATATGGCAAAGGATTTTACGTCAATCCTGAAGAGATATTAATGAAACGCAAATTTTTGGCCAGTAGCAAATAACCGAATGCTCACAATACGTCGAATTGACGGCTTGTTGGGTTTTTTAATTTACGCGGAAAAACAATTGGCTAATGTGTGACTGGCAAATTGGCCGTGTTTTCATTATTTTGCTCAGGATTTGGCTGTAAAAATCCCTTTGTCATGATCCATGCCCTTGCGACTCATAAAAAAAGGATGATGGGCCATGAAACTAGTGGTTTGGCTTTACCCGAATTAATTAAAAGGTCAGATATCATCAGTTTGCATTGTCCACTGACTATGCAAACTGAGCAATATGATTGGTACATAATGAAATAACTATCATGAAAAGATAATGTCATGGATTATTAATAATCTCGGGCAGCCTAAATTAATACTCAGCTGCAATTAGCGGACTCAAAAGTAGAAAAATTGGCTATCTTGGTATGATGTATGGAAATGGAATCGGAGTTATCCGATGATAATATGCAAATTGCGAGAGAATTGTATGGATACCAACTTATAAGACGATACACTTTTTTTCAAATGTCTTAATAAGCTTATATCTCGCTTTTTTTTTACACGACAGAATACTTTGCAATAAATATGCGACACAACCCGTCTCAACCTTCAGTATTGTTTTTTGTAGGAAAGATAGTGTGCTGAATACTTTTTTTAAACGCCTGAATTTTTTTATATTTTTTAAGGCGTCGTCTTACCAACAGCCTGCAAATGTGAGGTTGTGTGGTTGATAACGAAAAAGGAAACAATGATAACTATTCTAGTTTATTTATAGCATTGGGAGTTTTGTTTTTCTAAGCTTGCAGCTTGTGACTGGAGCAGACTCACAAGAGGATTTAGTTTAAGCCCCTGGGGACGTTGCCAAGATGGTAGCTGGTGTTTATTTTATTAAGCGATGAATGCCCTGGCTGTCAATTCTGCTGGAAAAAAGCTCGATGCCGGTGCGATTACCTGAATTAGAAAAAATGGTGCATAGAGCACGAACAACGAATGTGTCAATTGACTATGACGAGATTATAGTACGAGCATAATTAAAATTGCCATACACAAAGTTGCGGAGAAGATATAAGCTAGTGATAGTGAATCAGGTCTATCAAAATGCGAATTATATGATTGTGAGTTGACGTTTACGGAGCGTTGTAGCTTTGTTTCCTACTTGCAACCACATTATAAATTAAAACCCCCTATACTCCCATATGGGGATTATAGGGTTTAATACGCCCTATTCTTTCACTTTCCAAACTACATCTTCATTGGCAACGCAATGCCGTAGATTTCTTAATTTTTAGCCATGTGCATCAAGCTGATTTCCCTGCAGGCTGTTTCCCTGATAAGTTCGTGTTGGGAGCACTGGTATAAAAATTACCTGAATCGGGGTTTTTTGCCAATCTTGTTGACCACGCCAGTAGAAAAGTTTCAAGTGAATGAGAAGTTTTTAAGTTTAATCGGTCTCATACATAGTGCGAGCTATATTACCACATAGTGGTGCCGAACTAATGGTACCCAAACGTTGCAATGGTTCTGCATTGCCACTACAATTATGCCTAAGCACGCAATGATGCCGCCAATGATCATACGCTATTTCGTTGCCCCTGTCTATTGAGCAGATGATAAAGAAGCCCATGCAGACCATTATAGCTCATATTGATTTATAATGATGAGGAGGAAGGAAGGATTATTGAAACAGTGTTAATAACTTGGAAGTTAAAAATCTTGTTTTGTCCCATTAGTTGCTAGGTAATGATTAACAAGACTTGACTGTAATCAATTTCTTAGACAGAAACGAGGTTTTTGCTAAACAAATTCGACCCTATCTTATTGATATATGATCGACTTTTTGAGCGTTGTAGAATCAAAAAGAAGATGAACCGCTCTTTATGACTGAGGTAAGTCCATCTTATACATTCCCTAAAGGAATGACATGAGGTGTTAAAACAGCAAGACTATAAAGACTTATTGCTCCTCCAAGAAGACGCTTTAGCGTCGGCTGTATACTGTTTGATTGGTTTTGGAGTCTATCCTCATGCGGAAACATGACTAACTCATCAAAGCAATTAAGTTCGACGTGTTGCTATATCTGATAAATTTATTCCAGACTTAGGAGGGATAATACGGTGCTTTAGCCCCAGATTTATAGAGCGTAGGTAATTATCGTTTTTAATTTTATCTAAGCTAAGAGGCCTGGGGACATTTGCTTCAAGCGACTCTTTTAACGCATCACGAGTTTCAGCTCGAAGAGATAATCGTAGTATCGATTCTACTCAATTCATCGCTACTAAAATGGGATTTCGTAACATTCTTTAACACTTGCGCATATGATTTTAGGTAAAAATTTTTTTTAACAACACGCTATCACACTCCCTCCTCCGCCACGTCGCCGGAACCACCACGCGATTGGGTTTGTGACAATTTAAAATGCAGATATGGTAACCGGATTCAGGCTTAAAGATATCACTAGAATCACTATGATTAACGTTAGATACTTCTCTGGGATACACGCAGTCCCCAGAAACATAACCATAACGGAGTTACCTTGCTAGTCATACACTTTTCATATTCATTATCTAACGGTTGCTTACACATAAGCGTAATGCTCAATCGTGTAAATTATTTTGGTGGACTCTGGCCCGTTAACCGAATCGGGTAAATCGAAACGATGACTCTGCGGTTTTCTTTTAGTGCATCCGCCCAAAGTCCATGTATGCAATGCGCCTGGTGCATGTATTAAATACAATCGGTTGTTGTATTTTTGGGGCCTTCATCTCGTAAGTGAATATCATCCGGATGCTTAAAAACTGGAAGGTTGTTGAGCCCATGCGTTTCTGAGTTCTTTCAACAGACTTGTGGTGCCAGTTTAAGATAAATATATTACGAGGCAGGCTACTATGTTCGAGTAGAGATTATAAAATATTGAAATTTAGACACTTTAGACCTTTTTTTTATTATTGTTTAGAGTGATTAAAAGAGTCAAGCTTTATTAACTTAGCTAAACATAAAGCTAAGAAAATTGCAAATAAGTCTGCTTTTACTTAGCGCTTTGTTTAATCATATCTGACGCTTTTTCTGCGATCATTATCGTCGGCGCATTAGTATTACAATAATATAGGCATCACCTGAAGCGTCAACTACATTAAATTGGAATGCCGCTGACTATTCCATGATCATCGACACCGTATAGTTGTCATCCATGACCTTTTTGAGTACCGACAGGATGATAAACACTTTCGACATTTAATCGTCGCAGATAACTAACTATTGTTCTCTGTGTTGTACTTCATTAAGGGTATCTTCCGTTGCAGTATTTGTAAGTGGTGGAGTGTTACTTATTTTTCCGACACATTTAAAGCGTGCGACCAGCTGGTTTTTTATATCGTCTCGTGAGAGAGGTAATTGGGGCGAATATCAGCGTACAATTTCACGTCGATTTTTTTAAGTAAATTTAACGCGGCTTTTTAGGTATAGATTAAAAATATGGATAGTAAACATGACCCAAGGTATCGAACGGATATCAACTAATAATCAGGCCAGAGTGTATTTGGTATGTCCGCCAAATTCCGCTTCGGGATTGTTTTGAAAAACGGCAACTTCGGAATATTGAAAGTAAACATAACTTTTTCTTTAACACGTAATTAAGGTTCTGTGTATTTTTAACAAACAGTGTTATAGACACATGGAGCGGCTCCTGTTTGGTTCGAAATAGAATATACCATCTAAATGGGTCCTTGAGTAAGTTTTGGCAACACCGGGTAAGTGAGTATTAACTTCAATATAATGCGTTGAGATGAGCTTGATTCAAATACCTTGATTGGCAATAATTTTGTGGTGAACTATCGATCCAGCATCATATTAACGTTTCTAGCAAGTAGGTGTTGTTGATAGTCCAACAATATTTCTGGCAGTGCTTGACCACTGGCTACAGTGACTTTTAACTTCAACGTTTGTCATTATGTGTAAGTTTGGGCTTGGCCTTTATTTGTTAGAGACAAAAATCCTTTGGTGTGCTGCAAGAGAAATTTAGCGTTGAGTAAGCTTGAATAGATG
>Ga0163217_1092667_pt1 | contig 17756 bp, 7 predicted proteins | sample SynspAceP_FD_185933 | JGI IMG/M metagenome (GOLD analysis project Ga0163217, IMG submission 185933) | Saline lake microbial communities from Ace Lake in Antarctica - Synechococcus sp. Ace-P (PacBio error correction) | ecosystem: Environmental > Aquatic > Non-marine Saline and Alkaline > Saline ...
AGGACTCGATGACACACCTGCTCACTGCTACACTGGCCAACTGTTACTAGCTAACTGTTCACTGACCACTGCCAACCTGCCAACTGTTCACTGACCTACGTATTTTTTCTGGTTTCTATTATTATAAGCTATAATGAATTTTGGATTTTTCCAACAATGGTAAATCTTATGTAGCACTTTTTATTTTGTCAATGTGCACCAGCTATTCGAAGATCTAATAGTATTTGACCTGATTTGTGAACGCGCAATGGGGTCATCCTAGCCTCTCAATCTGGGCTTCCAGATTAACAAGGGAGATATCATTAAACCCATCCTTTTTTTCCATTTTCATTTCAAGTGGTACCTCTTTCTTTGGAAATATTGGATTCGGAACCCTTTCTAAGGCTTCGTTATTTTTGTGACGAAAGTAAAAAAATCGGCAACTTCCTTTGTTCTCCATTATAGCGTTTTTATCGGTATTTTGATTGGGTTGATAATCATAGTATATACAGTTTCATATTTAATGACTTTGTCTAGCATAAGTTTCCAAAAACCAGGTGTTGCATTTTAGAGAATCTATAAAGTAGGCCTTAGAGTTTTTTTATTAATGTATTCCTATTTTTCCATTATGGATAGGAAATTTCTTATTTACTTTTGCGGTGCAACTCGCTGGGTCCTGCCGTGAGACCTTTAAATACAGGTCCATACCCCTCTTTCTATGCTCCCACCACTTTTGTTCTTAATAAACTTCACGAAACTCCCTGTTGCTCTGACCGGCCATGTTTGGAGATTCAAGCTACATGTTTTTTGGTTTATTCTCTTAACTTTGTATTCAAAAGTTTTACTCAATATGTATTGTTTAAATTGATTAACGCGAGCAGTAATAATCAGGTTTAAACTAGTGAACTTATATTAATATAACGTGCGTCTTACAATCCAACGATTCATCTAACAATGCCCCATTCTTATTAGGGTTGGGCCTCACTAACACCGCGATAACTTGGTCACAAACATTAAGAGGGTATAAAGGTTTTTCTCATTATCCCACATATTATATCAATTTCCGTGCGATATCCTTAAATTTCTTATAACCACATACTAGATAAGCAGTCCCACTTCAGTCCAGGCTTGATGTTCCAAAAAGAAAGCGAGGGTATTACTTTCGCATATCCAGGTGAATAATGTCCCTAAGCTTGGCCTGTTTAACCCAAATATTTCAAAGCATTCGCGGGAATAATTGAAAATAAAAACAAGTACACTTTTAAAATCTCCTCCCGCTAATTATCCTATAGACATGAAAAAACCAAAAATACGGAATGCTGAAAATCCAAGGTTCCAGAAGGGCCTTTTTATTTCCAAGACCTGCTTTGGCTACGTGGCCTTTGCCACTTGTTGCCCAGTACCCATGACCGGCCGCTTTTAACCATTATGCTACCAACCATAAACCCTATCCCTATGAATGCAGAACTCCCAAAAAACGCCTTATAGGCCATAGCCTTGTTTGTCTTCGCAAATTGCAAGATCCGCCCAAGTTGGTCCCTCCGGACGACCACTGGTCCAAAATTGCAGACTGGGAAACCGAGCGCCCATGCAAGGCCGAAGAAACAGATAGCAGAGCCTAGGATAAAAGATACCATTGTAGTACCATTAAAAAGAAATACAACCTACGCCGCGGACTAGAAATTGGAGGAACTTACATCGGCAATTGCCTTTGGAAGACCCTGTGGAAGCTATTTTTTTTAAAACCGGAAACAGTACAGGGAAGCTTGCCCGCCTCATTTTGGCCCCTGCACGACCATAGGCGTAAATAAATACTTTGGCCAGAAAGAAACGATTACGCAAGACTTCAGCATTGCTGCAGCACCACGACTCACTACGCACCAAAACAGTTTATTAATGAGAGGTAGGAGCAATGGGCGATACTGAGAATAGGCCAAAAAGGCCGGGATATGCAGTTTTTAAGTACATTGAATTGCTTTTTCTTTGCTAGCCGACGGTGTTTTCTATGAAGATATGGCTGGTATTCTGGGAATGGGTGGCCCGTCGAAATTTCTGGAGAGAGGAGCGTACAGATGAAACCACTGAAGATGTTAGGAACATTTCGAAGCCTAATAACGAATCGGACCAAGGAGTTGCACCAAATACATGTAATGGCGCAAATCCTTTTTTTGAGGCGCTGGCACGTCCTATCCGACCCGGTATGGTGTTGGCCGAAGAGAGCCGAATTGCTTTGGATATCTGAGCGCCTAGTATAGCACTGGATCCGGATCGTAATGTGTTTGCCGGCCGGGACTCTCGGGTGGGGCGGCTGATACTTGCTTTTTTAGGGGGGCATGGATGCTCGGATAATAAATGTGCCGTATGTGTATAAAGCAGTTTTATGACCACTATGAGAAGATTTTTAATCTGAACCAGTCCATACACCCATACTTGGATGACCTAATTGCAGCCGACTGGCGAATTATTGGATTTCTCTAAATTTTTGGCCTGCGGGTAACCTACTATCTCTACCGATGTGTGCTGAGCAAATCAGAAGAGAACCAACTATGACAAACCTTGCCGACCACTTAGAAAAAATGCCGATAGACAGTACTTTCGCCTGCGTTTTACAAAAGGGGGGCATCCCTGAAAGGTATAGCGGAAAATTCTATGATGGGCGACATAACGTCTGCGATGATACAGGAAATGCAAACCGATGCGTTTTTTATCTGGTTCGATACTCTCTTTGGTTACGGAGAATAAGCAGCCGCTATATTTTAGTTTTCTTGGATTAAGACACCAGATTTGGAAATTATGAACGCCTTTTCTTTTAAACCTGGCAAGAACTTTCTTTCGTTCCTGCGTCAATGTTTTTGTTAAACATTATAAGAGTCTTCTATCGCGTAATTAAACTTCCCACAATGAATTTCAATAAGGGGTCTCTATATTTATTTCGATTACAGGTACTCTTCTGTGGGTCTAATCCTAAGGTAGTCTAACCATTATAACTTTTAAAATAGGTGGGAATAAGCAAAATATCTCTCCCGAACTGATCGAAGAATTTCTGTCCTGTCCGGCTTCTTATAACTGTAAATAACGTTGTGTTATGTAGAGGCCTATATAAAATGGAGTTTAGATCTCCTATGCAACGTGTTGGTAGTTTGGGAGTTAGGGGAGAAATACACCACAGCCAGTCCGCATAACTGGTGCCGATTTAGTACGGGTACCTTTGCCAAAAAGAGCTGCTGGCAAGGACGGAACGACTCCTGACAAGGCTGTTTAAATTATAGCTATTGTTAGCGTTTCGTTATTTGTTTTGGGAAAATAATTTCGGGTACATAATCTCACACGAAAATGGTAAAGATCAATAAAAGTTAAACTTTACACCATTTCTGCCCATCTCCTACAAACAACACCTTCCTGAAATGGCACCATAATACAAATTAACGATAGGATATTCACTGGTCTTCTCCTGTATTGTTACACTATACCGATGGTTTTTTCTGCAAACGAGTATAGGTGAGACGTATCACTGAGAATGTTTTTTTTGGAAACTTTAATAATCTGACTCACTGGATTTTATTTAGTATTGTCTTGTTTGAGTATATCGAATATCTTGCGGGCGGTCACCCACGCATTATATAAGTTAAGAGGTTCTACCTCACATACACTCTCTTGCGATTTTCTTGTTAGGTATAAGTTAGATAGATTGCCCTAAGGCTTCACATGGACCTATACCTTTAAGTAATCCACCTCCAAACACTATGACATAAAAGTCGCAGAACTAGGTCCTCCTTTTTCCTCCTTGCCACTTTTTACATAGATCAATCAGTTCTTTTTCTTTGCCGTATGAACTGTCTTACATCGATATCCAACCTTTGGTCATAAAAATTAATGTCCGATATTTCCATAGGGTCTGGTAGGGTCCCGTCTACTTCTGCTGCGATAAAATAGTTATTTATTACCCACATCTAACGTAGTTGCGCCATCCTGTAACTTTAAAAGTTTTGTAGCTCAAGTATGAGCATGGCCGTACAGTTCTACAGATGCTCGAGGGTCACAGGTTTTTATCCTATATCAACAGCTTTGAAGTAGGGTTGTTGGCTGTATATAATTCCCATACGTATCTGTTTTCCAAAGTATAACTTGTTTTAAGGTCATATGTTCTGGTGTAATCCCCAATTCAAATAACCATAAATCACAATGGATAGAAATAAGCGAATGTTTACCCAAGTTCATGTTCCGTTTCAACAATCATGATTTATCCTATTCCAAGATAAACGATATTATGTAAATCTCCGCATTTGCTTTATTCCCGGGACTACGATAAAAAGAGTGGCTTTCACCACTTAAAAATGAGTCCAGTAAAAGGTTATGGCGTTATCCAGATGGGAATTCTTGACCATCTACTAAACGTTACGAACATACAGCGGGCTTTATTACTTATCGGCTTGCTCACGCGGTTTAAAGTTCTGTATTTACTAGTATTTGGGAACTAGGAAATTGAGATCAGCCGTTAAACCCCCGTTTATGACTAGCAAATATTTGATATATTTTTTTCCCACTAAATTATATTTTTTTCTAAAATTGATTTGATTCTAACGGTAAAGAGGTCAATGAAGGTGGTGGTGGATGGCACCTAGAAACTTGTTTTTTCCCGCATGCCACCGTCAGGCACTCCCATAAAGTTTCAGCCCATGAGTGTTTCTTCGCTTTTCTTTGCTATCACACGAGTCCCTGTTTGTTCTACAAGAAATCTTTTAAATACTATTCCAACCTACATTCTAGTGACAACTTCCCAGTAGACAGTTTGTTTTCCGCTATGTCTATTTTTACAAATGTATACCTCTAATTTTTTTTATGGGTACTCTTTTCCTAATTAATTGTGCAGAATTTTTTCTTCCCATACCTATATTTTTGGGCAATTATAACCTAATCCAAGTATAACCAGGGAGTACTTGGGACTCTTGCCCTTACTATCATAAGAATGCCCAGGACGTGGAACCTGAAAATTCTGTGAATAATTTGGGCTACCGCCTGCTCCCTTAATGGCCCTTTGATCATGTTTTTGTTGTAAATGGAACCGGTACCGGATTTATTCGTCTTACCATGAAATGCCCAAGATGGACTATCGCGGTCATCCTGCATAGCCAAGCCTTGAGTTCCTCCTCCGCATAATAGTATGCGCAGCAAGATTTTTCTCTTTCTCCAATATAAATAACCAGGCCACCATATGCGGGTCCAGGTGGTTGGACATTCCTACTACGGAAGGGATGTCGTTTGTCATCAATATGGTAATTTCTTTTTCCAGTTGTCATGCCTCGGAAGTACCCAGGCCAGAAACACTCCCCGATCATCTGAAATTCCTCCGAAACCGCTGTTTGTAGGACTTCTGGGGTAAAAGATATAAATAGCAGGATATTTTTTCAGCGTTGCTCGCAGTGACAATAGTTGGGTCGGTGTGGTGGCATCCTCAATTGGATCAAGTTGTCCCGTTCCGTACAGCCAACCTCCATTAGAATGTAGTTTGAACTAACGTAAGGGATACTGCCGGTCTCGCCTATCGTAATCTTTTGGTAATACAAAGCACGGTAAACCGAAGCGTATCATTTTCTGGCGTTTACATAAATTTTGGCTTCATAATCCCCAACCATTAGTCTTGTGATCTGGCCTTTTATTCCCTTCTCCAGCATATTCAGAGGCGGCATCTATTCAAAACAAATGAAACACCTGCAACTATGGGACACAATGCTAGTCCAAACGTCATAGTCTCCGGTCAATTACATTGGAAGGTCCTGGCCTTATGCTTCGTTTTCAGTATTGTGTCCATTTTGCCGCTTTAACAAGTTCAATCATACTAGAAGATGCATGTTGAAGATTAATCACACCAATATCCACAGCGAAACTTTGCATATAATAAGCGGAATGCGCATTGTTTCAGTATTTACCATAGCCCCACATGACTGTATCCTAAATAAAATGACCTCTAAAAAAGGAGTATTAAGCTCCTAAACAGATCAAGTAAACAATCACCACCGCGCTTTATTCTCTGTCTATGATGTAAAAGGCTTACCGAAATAAATAATTCCAGGCATAGGAGTATTCTCAAATGCCCTATGACAAACTATCTTGTAACGCTACAGCCACACGCACACTCCAAGTCGCCAGGGCGGCGAGGAGCACACCGACCAGATGGGGGGGGTACTGAGGGGAGGGGCCTAAGTGGAGTATTATCGGGGAAGCTGCTATAAAAGCTATAAAATGCACCTTGTCTAAGTTTCTTAATCTCGCAACATACACAGTAGCCCATGAGGCCCTAGGGCAATAACCTTCCGATGCAGTCGGGACGCGATTTACGAATTCCTATACACAGCGGATTCACGTCCACATAGGAGCGCTACACCATAGTCAAGCACGGTAAATTACGCTGACACCATACCGCGACCCACGCGGCCGCGGCCCCTTCTCAGCAATTACTGAAAACGATTAAAGAGCGCCAAGGCACGCAACACGCCTTTGCCGCCGTAACCTCATCCACGCTACTCTTTTCGGACACTCCAAATATTAACTGTTCACTCTGAACTAGCGTAACGTCGATTGGAATGTCAATTATTTTTAAGGCTTACTTGGGGGGAGGCCGGCGTGGCGCTTTATCACCACGTACGCGCCCAGCTCCGACACGCGCGACCACCCACCAGGCTCCCTCTTAGTGTCCCGCGACACCCCTTCTTTAACCTACACCAGGAAGGTGACCGCACCGCCAAGCCTACAGCATAGCTTTATCTCTCGCGAATCTCCTTTTTGGAAAGACCGGGGGTCAATACTTAACAGGGCTTACAGCCAACAATGATTTCATCAGATCCTATTACATTATTTTTTTCAGATTCAGCGCTCTCAATCAGTCCGTTTATTTGATCTGTCCATGGATCATAAGCTTCCCTCGAGCGCTCAAAGGATAAGTCTCACTAACTGCCAATTTGTACTGTCCTGCCCAAATTCTGAATTCGAACTGGTCTGGTAATGATAATCCATTCATTTAGGACTTTGGAATAGATTCAGTAAAAAAAGCGTTTTCCTTTTATCTACATCCGTCGAGTGGGTGGATACATCCAATGCCCGCCCGTCGTCTCATGGGGCAGCCCGCCTCTCTACTTGTGATCAGAATCCGCCCTACTTGGATGATCCAAATTTCCTTAAAGGTAAACCTCCGAACTTTTTTTTTAAGTTTAGCCTATCTTGGGAACCATCTCGGAATTGAAACTCAGTTACCGCTCCGGGGAAATCACACTATTTTAAAATCAATTCTGAGCTTTTTACCATCTCTGATGGTCTTGGTCTGCCTGATATAGTTTTTTTCCAAATAGTCATTCTTTTGGACTATCTAGACGTTTTTAAATGCAGCTTATTTCCTCATTAATTGGAAGGGGGTTTTTCGAAATCTTGATCTTGACGCCAACGGGTATAATGCCAAAACAAAAAGTTAAACTTCTTTATGTTGAATTATTTTTTCATAATGCCTATGGTTCATTGTGTGTAGTACGGGGCCATATACGTTTCATATAAATAAGTTGGTGTTTATGTAGGCGATCATTTTTTATTATATTCACCATAAAATTTCCGTCAACTCTTAGCTCGACGTCACCACTCATCTTAGTTTTTGATCGATCCCCTTTGTTTGAAATGCCTGAGTAATTTCCTTCAAACAAGGGATTTGGAGCCAAACTTTTCAGCATCATTTATATTAATGTAACGAACTTGTTGATATTACTGCTTACATTCAAATTTATTCATTCTTCATTGGTAAGTGAGTTTGATATGCCGATGTAGCAATGTGTCTACATTTGTCTTTGATGCACTTTCAATACATACAATTTGCAGTTCCAGTCATCAAGATAGATAATTACGGAACTGGCTTAAGAATCCCGGCCAATCCACTCATTACTTTAAAAGCTTTTTTTTACAATTTGGACCAATTATATTTCGTTCATGTCTGTTGTTTTTTAATGACACCCACCGTTTATGACCTAAACTGGATTTAATCAGTTTTAGGTTTGTCATGCATTTTGTCCATTTTCTCTATTTTTCCAAAAGTTTCGACACTGTATACCAATTTAAAGATTTAAATAACTTCATGGTATTTTTTTTGTAGTATAAGGTGGCAAGTTCTCTTTCATGTTGTTGATATAACGAATTATTGTCTGTCCAGATTAACTGTAAGATTCTAAATAAATCAATGAATGATAATATATTTAAGTACTATCGCATGGACTGATTGGATCATCCATGAAAAGGCTTCTATAGTCTGTTGTTTTTGAAACTCGGAAGCTTTTAACGGCTCCGCTTGCTAGGAATAATACTTAAGCTCAAAATGTTAATTTTGGGCAGAACTAAAGTATAAATGAAGGAACTGGATTTTCTTATTTTCGAAATCTCCGACGACGTGTAAATCTGAAGCCTTGGATTTTTGAGTCTCTTGAAATCACAATCGATTCAAATTTTTATATTAATACAGTATTTCCCAATTAGTTCGGCGTCGATATTTAGAATTTCAATAATACCTTTGAGATATGAAAAAACAAAGAAATGGAGTTTGGAAGATAAAAGCTAGAGATCCTAACCGCATCATCCGGAAGAAAATTTGGAACAGTGGAAGACCTGTCCGGTAAATACAGTGTCAGTAACGGGCAACCCTTTTATAGTTGGAAGAAGAAATTATGACACCAGGGAGCAAGCGGGCTTAAAAGTCACCTATGACACTCGCAGCAAGAGTTAAAGCAGGCAGAGGAAGAAAACAGGATAGTTCGTAAGTTGTTTAAAGTAACAAAGAGATCGAACTGGAAAGTTTCACGTGAGCTTTTTAAAAAAAAAAGTTATGGGAGGTCCGATCCGAAGAAAGATCTAAGTCAACAGTATTGTTTCATGAACACAGAGATCAAGCAAACGTAAAGATATGGATATGTTCGGCATGGTCCATAAGCAGTTATTACCGCACACCAGTGCTTTGCAAAAAGGGAACAGGCCCAGTAATTTCATTATAATGAATCTAGGGTGGGTAGACCAAGGTGCTTTGGGTCGTCATCCATAACGGATATTTCTAAAGTCATGGAGTTTATAGAACTGTTGGCTATCGCTTGATGACCTCGTACACGACTCACGCGTGATGGCTTAGAGGAATCAACCATAAAAAGCTGTACAGGATTATGAGCAGGAGAAGGCTATTGAAACTAGAAAACCGATAAACAAAGTGGTTCCGGACGGAAGTTTGCTGAAGTTCAGAGAAAGTAAATACCTCGAAGCCTTGATTGCCTGGAATGATTAAAAATGGTCTGGGATCACCATGCCCCCCGGCAAAAACGCACTATTTGCTATCTATTATAGATGTCCACCACGCGGTAGGATACTAAAGACTATTTTCTTTTTCTATAAAGCAGGCAAGGATAATAGAGTTCCTTTCTTGATTTTTTTTGATTACCAATACCATTCTGAAAGTGTTGTTATCAGAAGCGAATAATGGAAGCCAGTCATTGCTAGGAATGTCGGAATATTTGGGACTGATAGTGTGTCCAACAGGAATTTACGCCATGTGGCCACACCTGAAGGAAAACGCGCTATAGGCTTATCGAATGGGCATCCTGAGAAAGAAGTCTTTAAAAGAGACTGGACTAATAGAAATTTTGGGGAAATTGGAGCAGATCTTAAAGATATGTGATTTTCTATAACAAATACTAGGCTACATGTCTGTTGGGACGCATTAACGCCAATTGAAAAATGAACCAGGATAAACACTTTGATTTTAATGAACAAATTAACCGCATAAATTAATCTGTTGAAATTCGAAATAACACTCTTGTTTTATTAGGGTCAAACAATTAGCCTCAAATTTGGATGCGATCTTAGCAAACAAAAGCAACATTCGCTTCGAATAAATCCTCATTCTGATCTATTCATGTTCACCAGAATTCTATGAGATTAAACAAGGGATGTGTTTCATGCGGGACTGAGGATTCTTGAAAAATTTGCAAGGTCTTTCAAAAGTTAAAACGCATCTTCTCGACACTTGACGTAATGATTTTAAGCTCTTATACTGGCCAAGTGTGCCAAGCCAGTCGGGCGTATTATTTCAACCAATGAATAAACGTGACTACACATAATATTTTAACCGCTATCATAATTTATTTGAGGAAAAAGATAATGATAGAGGAATAACAGAAATTTGTTATTAAAACAACCGTTGATGGTTTTTTATTCAAGCATCACGAAATCGAACTCATTAACATGACTTTACAAAAAAGAAAATTACTTCCCTCAAATCTCTCTCAGAGAGGAGGAGATTGAGGGAAGTAATTTTCATTATTTGTAAGGTCTATTTTTAATGGTTCGATTTCGTGATGCTTTGAATAAACATCAATCGTTTTTAATAACAAAATTTGTTTTCTCTATCATTATCTTTTTCTCAAATAAATTATGATTAGCGTTAAAATATATGTGTAGTCACGTTTTATTCTTGGTTGAAATAATACGCACTGCTTGGCCAACTTGGCAGCTATAGAGCTTAAAATCATTTACGTCCATCAGAAATGCTTAAACTTTAAACCTCAAATTTTTTCAAAATCCTCATCCATAAACACTCCTTTTAACATGATCATAAATTAATGGAATATCGAGTTAGATTAGATTTATTAATTCGAGGCAAATTGTTCTTTTTGTTTCTGGTAAACATGAACTTCACTATTTGAGCTAATTGTTTTTGACCCTATAAAACAAGAGTGTTATTTGAAATTTCAACAGATTAATTATGCAGGTTTATTTGTTCATTAAAATCAAGTGTTTATCCTGGTTCCATTTTTTTTCATGGCCGTAATGCGTCCCAACAGACGCATGTAGCCTAAGTATTGTTATAGAAAATCACATATATTTTTAAGATCTGTCAATTTCCCAAATTTTCTATAACGTCCACTCTTTTAAAGACTTTCTTTCTTCAGGATCATGATAAGCTTCTATAGCGCGTTTTCCTCAGGTGTGGCCACATGCGTAAATTCCTGTTGGACACCTATCGTCCAAGAATATTCCCGAACATGTCCTACAATGAACTGCTTCCATTATCGCTCTGATAACAACACTTTCAGGTATTGTAATCTAAAACAATCAGAAAGGAACTCCTATTATCCTTGCTGCTTTATAGAAAAAAGAAAAATAGTCTTTAAGTATCCTACGCGTGTGGACATCTTAATAGATAGCAAATAGGCGTTTTTGCCGGCACGGGATCCAGACCATTTTATATCATTTCCAGGCAATCAAAAGGCTTCGAGGTATTTACTTTCCTGAACTTCACAAACTTCCGTCCGGACCCTTCTGTTTATCCGGTTTTCTAGTTTCAATAGGCCTCCTCCGCTCATAATCCCTGTACAGCTTTTTTTATGGTTGAATTCCTATAGCCATCACGCTGTATGGTGACGAGGTCATCAAAGCCGATAGCCACACGTCTATAGAACTCATGACTTAAGAATATCCGTGATGGACTCGACCAACGCACCTTGGTCTACCCACCCCCTAGTTCATTATAAGTGAATTACTTGGGCCTGTTTCCTTTTTTTTTTTTTTTTTGCAAAGACTTGGTTGCGGTAATAACTGCTATGGACCATGCCGACCATATTCCATTATCTTCGTTTTGCTGATCTTGTGTTCATTTAAAATACTGTTGACTAGATCTTTCCTGGATCGGACGTCCCAAACTTTTTTTTAAAAGCTCACGTTGAACTTCCAGTTCGATCTCTTTGTACTTAACAACTTACGAAGTATCCCTGTTTTCTTCCTGCTGCCTGCTTTAACTCTTTGACTGCCGAGTGTCATAGTGACTTTTAAGCCCGCTTCTTCCCTGGGTGTCATATTTCTTCTTCCAACTATTAAAAGGGTGCCCGTACTGAGCACTGTATTTACGACAGGTCTCCACTGTTCCCAATTTCTTCCGATGGAGCTAGGATCGTCTTAGCTTATCTTCCAAACTCCATTTCCTTGTATTTGCATATCTCAAAGGTATTATTTGAAATCTAACAAATATCAACTCCGAACTTAATTGGGGCAAGTACTGATAATTATAAAAATTGAAATTCGAATTGTGATTTCAAAGACAAAAATCCAAGGTTCAGATTTACACTCAGATTTTTCGAAAATAAGAAATCAGGTTCCTTCATTATATCTTTAGTTCTGCCCAAATTAAACATTTTGAGCTTAAGTGTATTCCTAGCAAGAGCGTGTAAAGCTTCCGATTCAAATAACAAAAGACTATAGAATGCATTTTCATTGATGATCCAAATCAGTCCATGGATAGTATAAATATATTATCATTCATTGATTTATTTAGAAGTCTTACAGTTAAATCTGGACAGACAATTAAATCAAATCAACACATGAAGAGAACTTCACTTATTACTCAAAAAAAAAATACCATTTCTGAAGTTATTTAAAATCTAAATTTATACAGTTTCGAAAACTTTGGAAAATTAAGAGAAAAATGGCAAAAATATTGACAACCCTAAACTGTATTAAAATTCGTTAGTCAAAACGTTGTTCATTAAAAACAAACAGAACATGAACGAAATTATATGTCCAAATTGTAAAAAGCTTTTAAAGTAGATGAGGCTTGATTTGCCGATATTCTTAAGCAAGTCGTATTATCTATCTGATGAGCGGAACATGCAATTAATATGTATGAAAGTGGCATCAAAAGACATGTAGAACGACCATTGCTACATCGGCATATCAACTTACAATGACAATTGACATAAATTGTGTAAGAGTATATCAATACAATTCGTTACATAATAAAAATGTGCTGAAGTTGGCAAATCACCTTGTTTGAAAGGAAATTACTCGGGCATCACAAAGGACGATCAAAAACTAATTTTATACAGTAATTTACGGGAATTTTATGGTGAATAAAAAAAATGATCTACATAACACAACTTATTGATATGACAACGGTAATAATGGCCCCCGTACTACACACAAATGAACGCAATAGGGCATTATGATAAAAATAATTCCACATAAAAAAGTTTAACTTCTTTGTTTTTGCATTATACTCCGTTGGCTGATCAAAGATCAAGATTCGAAAACCCCCCTTCCAATTAAAGTGAAGTGGAAGGAAATAGCTGCATTAAAACGTTAGTCCAAAAGAATGACTATTTGGAAAAAAATATATCAGGCAGACCAAGAATCAGAGATGGTAAAAGCTCAGAATTGAAGTTTTAAAATCTGGGCTTGATTCCCCGAGTACTGAGTTTCAATTCCGAGATGGATTCCATAAGATATGGCTAAACTTAAAAAAAAGTTGAGTTTTTTACCTTAAGGAATTTGGATATCCAAGTTACGGAATTCGCTGTCACAAGAGAGGCTGCCATGGCACCTGATGGATTTGTTGATCCCACCACTCGACGGATGATAGATAATGAAAGAAAAACGCTTTTTTACTGATCTATTCCAAGCCTATATGATGGATTTATCAATACAGACCAGGTTCGAATTAAATTATTTTGGCAGACATAGCAAGATTGGAGTTCGGAACTTATCCTTTTGGCGAGGGAGCTTATGATCCCATTGAAAAAATAAACGGCTGATTGAAGCGCTTGAATCTATATATATATATTGATTTATGCCCATTGTTGTTAGCGTTTAATTATTGACCGTTTTTCCAAAAGGAGATTCGAGAATTATATCTTGGACTTGCCGGTCGCCCCCCTTTCCTGTAAAAATGTCGCGGAACTATAGGACCTGTGTGGTAAGACACTTTTTAATCAATCTTTAAAACCTAAGTTCAATGAAAGTTAAATTTGATTCCAAAAATAGTTATGATTCGCCAACTTTCTGCTTGGGCTCTTAATCGTACTTTCTTTCGTTCAGATAATTGGTAGAGGCCCTGCCGGGATATCGTTTTATTTATTTTACCCTTATTATGAACGTGGATTATTTTAACTCATAATAGTCTCCACTGGGTTAATGCTGCTGCTACGTTGGTAATTTGCGAATAAAACTACAAGATTGCCTTTATCGCTTTTTTAGTCACTTCCGTATACCTCTGGCCTTTACCCTAAATGGCGTACCTGCCTTCGGATAGCGGTTTACCCAAAAGTTGGTTCCATGGGCATTTTTGTAATACTCCATGCACTGAATTAATTTATTCGGTAAGCTTTTTTTACATCAAAGACAGAGCATAACGTGGTGTTCTGTAGGAGCTATCGTTCCTTTAGGAGCTCATTTTATTAGGACTACAGTTTGCTGGCTATGACTACTGAAAAATGCGGCTATACCGCTTATTATAGGCCAAGTTTCGCTGTGCTATTGGTGCTGATTAATCTCAACATGATTCTAATACTATTGAACTTTAAAGAGGAAATGGACATAACTGAAAAACGAAGCTAAGGCAGAACCTGCCAATTTTATTGACGGTATACGTGGTTGGACTTCGCATTGTGTCCCATATTTGCCAGTTTTCAATTGTTTTGAATAGTGCCTCCTCTGAATATGCTGGGAGAAGGAAAAGAGGCCAATCCAAACTAATGGGTGGGGATTTTGAAGCAAAATTTATGTAAACGCCAAAAAATGATACGCTCCGGTACGCTTGTATTACCAAAAGATTACGATAGCATGACGGAGTATCCTTAGTAGTCACTTACATAATGGACGGTGGTGTAGGAACGGACAACTTGATCCAATTGGATGCCACCAACAGCCGGCCCAACTATTGTCTACTCCGGAGAATCGTGAAAAATATCCTGCTTTTATATTTTAACCCCAGAGTCCTACAAACAGCGGTTTCGAGGAATTTCAGATGATTCCGGGAGTTTCTGGCTGGTATTCCGAGCATGGATCAACTGAAAAAGCATACCATATTGATGACAAACGACGCTACGCTGTAGGAATGTCCACGAGGCTATGGTGCCTGGTTTTTATTGGAGTAAAACCAAAAATTGCTTTGCGCCATACCTATATGCGGAGGAGGAGATCAAGCTTTGGCAGCTAGGATACCCATATCCTATCTGGGCATTTCCAAGGTTCAGACGGCATAAATCGGTAACCGTCCATTTAACACAAAACATGATCAAGGCTATAAGGGGAAGCAGGCGTAGCCCAAAGTATACAGAAATTTTTCGCCGGGCATCTTATATGGGGGCAAGGGTGCGCAAAGTTACCCCTGGTTTACTTTGGAATTGGTTATTTGGCCCCAAAAAAGGACCTGATTAATGTGAAAGTACCCATAAAAAAAATGAAGGTATACATTTAAACTGAATGCGAAAAAAGTCAATGGAAAATTTCATTGATGTAGTTTGAATTTATTAAAGTTGGACCAACGGGACTTATAGGCAAATAAAGCAGAAAACACTGAAATTTAATGCCTTGACCGGCGAAACAAAAAGTATTCTATCCTCCCCACCACTCATTGGCTACCCTTAATAAATCTTTAGAATAAAAATATAATTATGAAAAATATTCAAATATCTGCTAGTCCATAAACGGTAACGGCCTCAATTTTCCTATTCCCAAACTATAAATAAGAACTTCAAGTGGCCCGATAATAAAAACGCGCTGTAATGTCTCACTTGAATGATGGTCAAGATTTCCCCATCTGGATACGCCATACCTTTACTGGACTCTTTTTAATGTGAAAGGCCCACTTTTTACTTGTCCCGGTAATAAAGAATTCATTACAATAATCGTAACTTCGGAATGGAAAAGATGTTGAAAACGGAACATGAACCTTGGTAACCCATTCGCTATTTCATCCATGTGATGGTAGGTTATTTGATTGGGTTACAGCCAGAATATGACCTACACAATTTATACTTTGAACAGATACGTATGGAATTTTATATACAGCCAACACCCTACTTAAAGGCTGTTGATGGAAAAACCCATAGAACTTTAACGGCTATACTTGCTCAAACTTAAAGTACAGGATGGGCGCAACCTACTAGATGTGTAAAAGAACTATTTTCTGCAGCCAGAATGTGACGGACCATACCAGACACTATGGAAAATATTCGCATAATTTTATGCAAGTTGGTTGGTAGACAGTCATACGGGCAAAGAAACTGATTATTTATGTAAAAGTGGCAAGAGAAAAAGGGACTGATGCCACTTTTATGTTTCATAGTGTTGGGAGGTGGTTACTTAAACGTAATCAATGAAGCCTTAAGGATATTTAATTACTATACCTAAAAAGCAAATGAAGAAGATTATTGGGTAGATACCTTTTATAAATGTTACCGGCATATATCAAACCAAAAACTCAGACAATACTAAATAAACTCCAGTGACTCAGATTATTAAAAGGTTTCACATTATATATATTTGAGGTAGCTATGTAACAACAATACGTGAACTTGCAGGTTGGATACTATTTTAATTTATGGTGCACTTTCAAGAGGGTTGTTTTGTTTGTAGGGATGGCGAATGGTGGTAAAGTTTTAACTTTTATTGATCTTTAACCATTTTTTCTATATTATGTACCCAAATTTTATTTCCAACAAATAACGAACGTTTAACGAATAGCTATAATTAACCAGCGCTTGCAGAGGTCGTTCCCTGCTTGCTCCAGCTTTTTTGGCAAGGTACCCGACTATCGGCACAGGCGGACTGGCGGTTTGCTCATTCTCCCTACTCCAAAACCAACACTGCAAAAATTAACTCATACTATGATTACATAAACCATTATTTACGTTATAGCCGACAGGACGAAAATTTTTCATCAGTTCGAGGATATTGCTATTCCACCATTTTAAAATATAATGGTAGACATTACTTAAGATTAGACCCACAGAAGATTCCGTAATCGAAAAAAAATATAGAAGAACGCGCCTTATGAATTCATTTGGTGGAATTTATACTCAGAAGACTTTGATATTTTAAAATGACGAGGAAACGAAAAAGTTCTTGCATCTAAAAGAAAAGTCGATCAATCTTCCATTTTAATCCAGGGAACTTAAATTATGCGGCTGCTATTCCCTAACCAGGGTATTCGAACCAATTAAAACGCATCGGTTTGCATCTGTATATCGAACTTTGTCCGCCATCATAGAAATTTTTCCGCTATACCTTTCAGGATGCCCCCCTTTTGTAAAGAACCGCAGCGAGTATGTCATCGGCTTTTTTTTCATTTCTGGCCAAGGTGTACAGTTGGTCGTTGGTTATTGCTCAGGCACCGGATGTAGGAAGTGGTACCGCAGGCCAAAATTTTTCAGGGAAATCCAGATAATTCGCCAGTCGTGCATAGTCATCCAGTATGGTGTAGGACTTTGTTCAGTAAAAAAATCTTTTCCCAGTGTTCATAAAACCTACACATACGGGGGCAACATTATCGAGCTGCCATGCCCCTAAAAAAGCAGTACGCAGCCCCACCGAGAGTCCGGCGCAAAACCATACGATCGGATCCAACTTCTTTTCTAGCGCTCATAATATCCAAAGCAATTCGGTTTCTTCGCAACACCAACCGGGGTAGGCACGTGGCCAGCGCTCAAAAAGGGATTTCGCCATTACATGTTCATGTGGCCTGCCCATCTCGTTCTAAATAGGCTTTCAGTTTCCCTAACATCTTTCAGGGTTTTCATCTGTAAGCGCGCCCCTCCGCTTTCAACGCCCCCCATTCAAATAAACCGGCCATATCTTCATAGAACACCCGTCGGCTAGCAAAGGAAAAAGGCAACCATGTTATTTAAAACGGGCATATCCCCCTTTTTGGCCATCTCGTTCGCCCAATGCCTACCCTCATAATAACTGTTTTGTGCGCTCTATGAGCGGGTGCA
>Ga0163217_1048479_pt1 | contig 17755 bp, 28 predicted proteins | sample SynspAceP_FD_185933 | JGI IMG/M metagenome (GOLD analysis project Ga0163217, IMG submission 185933) | Saline lake microbial communities from Ace Lake in Antarctica - Synechococcus sp. Ace-P (PacBio error correction) | ecosystem: Environmental > Aquatic > Non-marine Saline and Alkaline > Saline ...
AGGAGAAAGGAATCCCTTTTTTTTTTAAAGTTTTTGTTTTTTTTCCCCAGCCGATTTTTCATAAACCGGAGGCCCCAATAAAATGAAAAAAGGGTGGAATGGGGGGAACCAACCTCCCCCCCGAGAATCTCCCCCAAAAAAAAAACGGGGCCCCTGCAAAAAAAACGCCAAGACCAACGCGAATTCGGATGGACGACAAGCCGTCCAACCCCACAAGATTATAGTGGACGGCTTTACACGCCGCCGATTCGATTGGCTTTTGTTACTCAAAGCAAACGATCGCTCACCTGGCTACCGGCGGGCCGGAAGAAAATCGAGCTTGGCCCAATCAATGTTCCAAGGTCAGGTGCTGACTTCCCCCGAACACCCTCACCCGGCGCAGCCCACCATCAGATTCGATGGCACCGCGCGCCCGCCAACCCCGAAATGATGGCCCGCCAACTTGCGGTCCTGTGTGGGTCAGCCGTGGGCCAAAAATAAATCTCAGAACCAGGGTCCCTCGATCTGTGTCCTCGTGGCAGGAAGGGGCGATCGGGCCTCGAGCGTTGCCGTCCCCTGCGATAAGTTCGATCCCGCCATGGGCTAAATACAAATTTTTTCCACCTATCGCCTTATTTGGTGGATTCCCAGGGATGACCCCGGCAAATCGACAAACAGCGCCCGCACGATCCGCCTGCCGATTCACGTCAGTGAAAGCTCTCGAAGATGCGGCGGATTCACCCGTGAGCTCTCCCATCCGTTTCGGGCGCAACCCAACCGACCCTCGAAATGGCCCATGCCATGGGCATCGACCCAAAGACCTGGAAAGGATCTGATCCACGCCAGAGCGCTCCCTTTGCGCCTCTCTCTTGATGCCCCACGCCCGCGGCGAACGAAGGACTCGCAGCACCCTGGAGAACTGATTCGGAATCCGGCCAGCAACGGAGCTCCGATTGGATTTCATGGATCGCAGCCGTCTCAGATAGGAGCACTTAGGCGCCCTGGCTGTCCCAGCTCATGAACGGGAACAGAAGATGCCTTCAAGCTGCGCTTCGGTCTGGAGGGCGCGAGCCCCCCCTCTAAACCGCTCGCGGAGATTCGTCGCACGATCAATGTCTCGCGCGAGCGGTGCGGCAAAGCTCGAAAGCCAAGGCGATCATGAAGTTGCCGGCTGATGAAGCAAAGCCCTACCAGCAGGCCGCCTGAGGCTGTTGGCCCTGCAAGAGCTGGTGGGCTCTTGGCCTGGCGCCTGAGCCAGCAGGTGCTTGGTGTGGCAGCCGTGGCCTTTTTGGGCTTTGCTGCGCTGTGGTCGCTGTCGGCCCTCGGCGTGCGCTGGCTCTGGCCGCAGCAACGGGGAATGGAGCCTGGAAGTTGCCTTGCACATCGCCCTGGGCCGGTGGGTGCTGATCGCCGGGCCCTGGGAATCGATCGCTGGATCGCCCTGCCTGCCCGGCGCCTTGGTCACCCTGATCCGCCCTCAACCACCGCTATCGCCTCTCTGCCGGCCATTGGAGATGTGGGCTCCGCGCCAGCTAACGGCACGGTGGCCTATGGAGCGGCGATCACCCTGCTGTTCGCCTCTTTCTGGCCCCTCCACGCGATGCCGTCGCGGGCTCGGGGTGCCTGGTGATGGCCCTCGGTGACGGCCTTGCCGCCTGCTGGAAAGCGGCGATCCCCTCCTGAGCTGGGAGGGTCTCCTGGGGGCAGGCAAATCGCTGCTAGGTCACAACCCACGATGGCGTTGGTCGGATGGCCGTGTTGCTGCCCTGGCGGGCCGCCATCGAACCTTGGGGAGCGCGGAGCTACCCACCGCCAGCCTGGCGGGGATCGCTGTAGTGGGGCGACACTGCGTGAGCAGGTGCCGGTCCCGGGCTCGACAATCTGAGCGTGCGGTGATCACCGCCTGCCTCTGCCTGGTGGCGGCGCTTCAGCTGAACATGCGTTCACGAGCGGTTCCTGCCAATCGTCTCGTGGGTGCCGAGGCCGCCACTCAGCAAGGACGATCGGCTGGCCTCCTGACGCAGACGCCAACTGCCATTGGCGGGATCCCTCGGCCCGCTTCCATCCAGACATTTGAAGCACCGTGCTCTCGACCCTCGGAGTCCAGCCCCTCGCGCAGTGAGCCTGGGCCCAGCCGAGCAGGTCGTCGAGCTGGAAGGAACGGAAGCTCGGCATAACACCGGGACCGGATGTGGCGTTGCGGCGGCACTCTGCTCGAGATACAAAGATCTGCAGTGGCTCTGAAGATAAGTCCACAGAAAGTTGAAGGAGATAGCCATCGTCCAATCACCCAGCGAAGAGGATGGGCGAAACTTAAGCAACCCCAGTCAAAGAGCTGTTCAAGCCAGAACGTTTTGTTGCAGTCAAACTAAACCTGGCAATCACAACTCGCGAGTGCCAATAAAGAAGTTCAGACGGGCCAGCGATGGCCGCCTGCAACTCCGCCCCGGCCTCGGCAGCTCCTTGGCAGCCGCCGGGTGGTAGCCAGATCAATGCAGGCATCGGTGATGCTCTGGCCGTAGTGAGAGTGGAGCGGTCCCGGAAGCGATCGCCTGTGCCGGCCACCAGATGGCTTTCGAGCACAGCCCCATACCGCGAGGAGCCTGGCGCACCTGCTGGCCACTGGCGTAGCAACCTCAGCAAATGGCGCCGTAATCCTTGTTGAGTTGCCATGGCTGCAATCCACCATAACCGAGGCGGGCAGGCCGGCTTTTGGCCAGGCGGAAAGGCAGCGGCGGCCACGGCCTCAACGTGATAGTTGCTGGCCGCCCTTTGGCCGCTCGCGCAACACAGGTGGCCGTCAGCGGTTGCCCGTGGTGGAAACGATGGCGGCAATGGCCCAGCGACTGATGCCTAAGGAAAATGAATGGGGGCGGCAGCCGCTTCCATGGCGTTGATCGCTGTTGAGCACGCTTTGCCATCCGGTGCGTTCTTGGAAGCCGATCGGCAAATCGACAGTCCGAGGCCATCTCCCCGGTGGGGGTCTGGCTTTCGGTGGTGCGGTGCCACCGATGGCCGTTCCAGTCTGATCAGATCGGCGATTGTATTGGGGCACCACCAGGATCAGAAGTCTGTGTCCGCCGGCAGACCCAGCTCAGCGAGGTGGCAGCAGCAGGCCACGGGCAGGCGCAAGAACCGTGTTGATGTCGTAGCTGTGATCCAGGTGCGGATCGTGATCAGCCCCTTTCCAGCCCCGGTGGTGCGCGGTTCTCGAAAGTAAACGCGCCCATCATCCCCCACCGTCGACTGCTGGTGATGGAGCCGCTGGTTTCGGGCGATCGCGGCGCGTACTCGCGGGCGGCCGCCTAAGTCCGATGGAAACGAGCAGGGGCCGAACGATCACCACAGCCGTGGATCGCGGCCATTGCCAGATCGCCTGATCCGCTCCCGCGCCCCTGAAAACGGTGGCGCGGCTCCGGGCGAAAAGGGGCAGTTCACGGTTGCAGGACAGCGGGAGCGACCACGGCCGGGTTCCCCTCGACACATGCCAGGTCAGAGTGGGGTTCATGCCGGTCGCGCTCGAGAACCGTGGACGGATCACCAGCCTTAACAGTCAGAACACACCCTATTGGCAGCGATGACGACCACCCTCTGTCAAAAACGGGGCCGAGAATGGGCCTCCTAACATTGGATTGGAAATGCAGGCCGTCAACCATCTGCCCGCCTTCGGACGCTCTGGCCGAGCTACCGCCAGAGGCGCGGAGCGCGGAGGCCCAAGGTGGTCCTGCCCCTGCCGTCAAGGCCGCCCAGACAGGCCCTGACGTGCCCTGGCTGGAGCAACCCCCGCCGCGAGGACGCCGGTGCGCTCATCTGCCTCAGCGAGAGATTTCACCCGGGGGGGATGGAGGCGGCGTATGTCAAGGCCCCTGCTGAACAGTGCCGTCCGCCCGGGCGAGGCCGTCAGCCCGCTGCTGAGCCCGATCGAGCCACCCGCCTGCTGGCCACGCATGATCGTCGGCTACAACGTCAGTGCCCTGGTCGCCCTGCTGAGCCACGCCGATGCGCCATCGCCCGGCCGAGGCGCCACGGCCCTGAGCCCGCACCCTGCTCGTCTAACGACGCCCTTCCACGACGTAACTTGAGCTTCGCCGCCAGCAATCCCCTGGGCGAAGCAGTGGTGGGATGCGGCTGGGCCGCGGCCGAGTGGTTCACCGCCAGGGCCCGGCGCCCCGAAGCCATCAAGCGTCACCGGTGTTCAAGTGGAGGGCGAGACCAACACCGACGAACCTCTCCCCGGCCAACCCACGCCAAACCACCCGCCCCGACAATCCCCGGCTTCAACGCCATGGCGATGCTGGAGACCCGCAATGCCGCGCCCTCAAGCTGAATCGAGGCAGCTCAAGCCCAAGGGCCGATCCCCGTCGCCTACGTGGGCGATGTGGTCCGCGACCGGCAGCTCGCGCAAATCAGCGATCTAACTCGGTGGCTCGGCACATCGCGGTAACCGATCCCCATGTGCCCAACAAGCGTGGGGGGGGCGTGATCCTGGGCGGAAAGATCGCCGCCGATCCTTTTTAACACCGCCGAGGAATTCCGGCGCCCGCCGATCGAATGCGGATGTCTCGGCCGCTGAACTCGGGCGATGTGATCAACGATCCGCCCCACGCTCGCACGAATCTCGAGCGTGCCCGAAGGCGAGCCCAAGCGCCGGTTGAGGTGTGGCCCGTTTTGAGCTCAAGCTCCAGCACGCATCGCCGATGAGGTGCGCGGCCGGCGCTCGCATCCCCCTGCTTGATCGCCGTCACAGTCACCGACAAGGTGCGAACCCAGCCTGGCCGGCCCGCCCTCAGAGTTGTTCAATTCGCCCGTCGGCGCCGGCTTGAACGGGCAAAGCTTCACCCTGGCCCCAGAAAATGGTGGGCCAGGCCCTTGCTCGCTGAGCGGCGTGCGGCCCGCACCAGCTGTGAGCCACTGATGACGCAACCGTGGGCAGCCAGGACACCAACCGGGGCCCGATGACCCGCGATGGATGTAAGGAGCTGCCTGCCTCGTTTCTCCGCTGTATCTGGTGCTGCAAGCTCTTGCCACACCGCCGCCTACCCCAAGCCTGGTGGATCTGAAACCCACGCCGAACTGCCACGATTTCATCAGCCTCCCGCGGCGGCGGTCGCCCTGCGCCCCGGCGACGGCATCCATCCCACAGCTGGCTGAACCGCATGCTCCTGCCCCGACACCGTCGGCACCGGCGCGACAGCCACACTCCGCTTCCCTCTCGGCATCCTCTCTTTCCCGGCCGGTTCCTGGCCTGGTGGGCCTTTTGCCGCCACGCCATCGGCCGCCATGCCGCTTGAACATGCCGGAATCTGGTGTTGTGCGGTTCACCGGCTGCTCCAGCCCGGCGTCAACCCTGCGCGATGGTGGTGAATGCGATCCCCTAATGTGGCGAATCCAGAAGGGCTTGCTCACCGTGGCCAAAGGCCGGCAAGGTCAACGTCCTTCTCCGGCCCGGATCATGGAGATTCGAGGCCTGCCCGATCTCAAGCTGGAGCAGGCGTTTGAAGCTCTACCGACGCAACCGGCCCGAAGCCGCTCCTGCGCGGGGTGCACGATCAAGCTTCTCCGAGCCACGGTGGCGGGTATCCTCAGCAGCAACGTGGCCCTGCTCAAGAACATGAAATCGCCCGCTGGTTACGACGTACGCCCGCCACGAATGGCGCTGGCGGCCTGCGGCGATGGAGGCCCCTGCTTGGCCGATCCCCAGCTGATGGCCGGCCGATGAGCCGACGCCGAAGTACGCCGAAAGTGAATCGAGATCAACACTCTCTGAGGAACCTCACTCGAGCCGGTGCTGGCATGCCCCAATGATCCCACAGACGTCAAATGCTCTCGGAGTGGCCGGTGGCAGCGATCGATGAGGTTGTTCATCGCTCCTGGTACTACCAACATCGGCCCACTACCGGGCGTCGCCACCGTGCTCAAGGGGGCCCGGCAGCAGCCCAGGCCCAGGCTCTGGGTCGCCCGCCCACCCCATGGACGACTGGAGATGCTGCGGGCGGAGGGGCTATTCACGAGCGATCTTTCGAGGCCGGTCGGCGCCCTGCATGGGAACTGACCCCGGCTGTTCGCTCTGCATGGGCAACCAGGCCCGCGTCGAGACTAACACCAAAACCGTGTTCCTCCGAACAAGCACCGCAACTTTCAAAAAACCGCTCGGCAAGGCGCCCAGGTTACCTGGGCAGCGCCCGAACTGGCCGCAGTCTGCGCCCTGCTGGGCCAACAATCCCCACTCCCCGGCGCGAATAACCTGAGATGCGCCGCCCAAGATCATCGCTGGCGCCGATCTCCTACGCTACCCTCAATTTCGATCAGATCGAGGCCTTTTCGGTGACGAAGGGCCGGGTGCTGACAGCGCCCGAGCATGGCGCAACGGTGCTGGCGGAGGTTCTGAGGGGAGGGCGCGGGCCCCTGAATGCACGCCAAAAGCCAGCGGCCGGACCAAAACCTGAGCAGCAAACGGCTGTCAGACCGTCACGATCCGGCGCGCTCGAGAACAATGCTGGCCCGTGTCCTGCCCTGATGCCATCCGGTCTGGGTGCCGCCAGCCGGCCGGCTGTTTCCTCAAACTCGGCCTCCGACAACCTCGCGGGCCCCGCTGCAGTTGCTTGAGCTAGGACCTTCCCTGCTGCTGCTGCCCGGCAATCGGCGGGCCTGGCGCTTGATCGGCGGTTTGGCTGGTGCATGACCCTGGCCCCCGGCAGCCCAGGGTTCCGGCATCCCCCAGTGATCCCGTACCTGCGCCGGCTAAGCCGATTCCGATGGGGCTGCAGGTGGGTCGTGGTCCAAAGTTGGATCGCCAGCATCTGTGGCGATCGGCAGCGGCTTCCCCCTTGGCCTCAGGCCCTCGATTTCAGATTGGGCAGCTTCGATGGGCTGCAGGTGGCGCGCTGGTCAAGGCGCCCAGTTCCTTCCTGCGCCATGATCGTGGCCGCCGGTGGCGGCGCCGGCATGCCAGCTGTCTTCAATGCCCCGATCGCCGGCTTTTTCTACACGATCGAGGAAACTGCTCAAAGGAGCCGCCCGGTGTGATGCTTGCTGGTGCTGGTCACCACCTTTCTGGGCCGACACCTGGGCCGACCTGCTGGCCTGGCCGGACTGGGGACCGACGATGCCGCGTGCTGGAATCCAGGCGGCAGCCTGGGCTGGAAGCGCCAGTTTGCCGTTCATGCCAGTGCTTGCCGATCGGATCTGGTGGTGCTGTTTCGCTTCGGAGGCCTGGTGGCCTTCGCCGCCGAGGCCTATTGCCGGCTTCGTGGTGGTGCTGCAACGGCTACGCCGCCAATGGCAGGTGCCACTGGCGGCGGGCAGTGGCCTGTCACCGCGTTGCTGATCGACTGGTCGACGCGCTGCCTAGCCGACTTGACTTCATCAACCGGCGGACCGGCTCCGCCAGTGTTGGGTGGAGGCGACGTGGCATTTCCCCGTGCCCTGGCGATTCTTTGTGGTGCCTGTTCTTCAAGCACCGTCCCTGGCCGCCGCCGCCGGTACCGCCCGCGGACTGTTCGGCGCCGATGCTGACCGCTGGGCGGTGGCCCTTGGCCTGGCCGCCGCCGGTCTGATAAGAGCAGCTGGGGCGGTCAGGCCCCCCAGTCACCGTGGTGTTGCCCGGCAATGGGGCGCTTATGGCGCTCCTGCGCGCGCACACGAATGCCTGGGTGCCGGATGACGGCCATGTTCCTCACCTTCGCCCTCACCAAGGATTGTTGATCCTCAACCGTTGATGGGGCCGCCTGGCAGCTTTTCTGATGGGCCCGGTGTTTCACAACATTCGATCTTCGAACCGCCTGATTCCCTGGGACCTCCCTGGCGCGAACCTCCAACCCTCCAGCGGGACCATTGGCACATAAGGAAACTTCACCCTTCCCTCAGTGCCGCTGCCGCCCAGAAAAGCCTCTGAATGGGCTGGCTTGTTGACGTCCGCCAGCCATGGGTCGCAGCTGAGTGGGAAAGGCGGGACGGCCTGCGCGGAACGATCGTTGTTGATCATGACCAATCCCAAAGAAGAGCGACCCGCTGGGTGAATCCCACAGGGATCCGTAGGTTGCTCCCTGGACACCAAGATTGCCCTCCTTAATGACTGCATGGCCTCGCTTCTCGCAGCCTTACACCGTCCTCCTCGCGCCGCGCCGCTCTCTGGCCTTGGCGCTGCAACGGGCACCCAGGAGTCCATGAAACAGGCTGGTGACAAGATGGGTATGCAGGCCAGACGCCGCCAGCGGGCCCGGCAAGACGGCCCTGGCCCCCGCCGTCAATCCAGTCATCGACATGCTCCAGAAGGACGCCAGCGAAGTGGGAGGCTGGCAATCTGGACAAAGCCACGCCACGATGGCCGGCTCAAAGCCGTCTGGGAGAAGGCGTTCACCGGTGACAAGCCCTGCGGCGACAAGTTCCCCGCCATCGAAAACGCCGCCAACACCCTGATCAAGCACCTTCAGCGGGTGGCAGCCGGACGCACGGCCGCCTCCGCTGCGGATCAGTGGATGCTCGGACAGCGCTCTCCTCCCGATGGGCAGCTAGCCGATGGGGTGGACACGCTGGAAGGCCGACCCTTTTCGGCTAACACCTGAAACAGAGATTCCTGCTATTCGAGCCGGCCCCAACCGCCGCCGATGCGCTCAAGCGGGCTGGCCTTCCCCACACCACAAACCGTCGGGATCACCAGCCTGCTACCAGTGGCCTGGGGCAGCCCTGGCCAGCCGGGTGATCTCGACGTGCTGGCGTTTGGTTCACCGACCAGGGCGATCGGCTCACCGCCACTGCGATCTGTTCGGCTTTCCGTTGAGCTGGGAGCTTGATGCCCCGTGCTGCTCGATTTTTCTCGAGCGTCAGCAACATCCCCGACTCGGAGCAACGAGCGCGGCGAGCGCGATCCGATCGTGTTCGGAGGCGGCCGGTGCTGACCGCCAACCCCGAGCCGCTCGCGCCCTTTTCGATGTGCGCTTCTTCGGGACGGCGAGCTGCTGCTGTGCCGCGCCTTCCATCGATGCCGTCCAGGCCCACCTGGGGGAGCGCCCCGGCCGAGCGACTGCGAGCCCTGCGCGGTGCCGGGCGTCCTATGGTGCCGGCGCTCTATTGCCCCCGCTACAAGCACGACGGCCAGCGCTGGAGTCGAGCGATCGGCTAGCGGCATCCCGGCCGGTGGGCCCAAGCAGACCTGGCGAGCATACACCCTCAGCCACTCGATTGATCAACGCCGGAAGCGGCCTGGCCCTCGATCCACATGGGTGGAAGTGTTCGCAGCGCCCCGAGCTCTGCCGCTCTGCCTGGCCAGCACCACCCTGCGTTCCGCACCTCCCAGCCTATGACGCTGAATCCCGGCGGTGGAAGAAGGTTTAGTCCGCCACCCAGCGCCTGGGGCTGCTGGGAGCGCCGTCAACCACACACCCCCAGTTCGCCGACTGCTGAGCTGGCCTCATGGCGACCGCTTCGAGGACACCCCGGGTGAGGGTCAGCTCGGTGCGCGCCGCCACGGTGACCCCCCAGCTGGGGCGGAATCCCTGCGCGGCGGGGCAGCAAATCGCTGACGATCGCGATCAAAGCGGGCTAGCGAAGCGCCTGCGCGGGTGGTCAACAAAAAAGCGGAGAGCGAGAGATCTTCGCGCCGCCCGCTACGCCAAGAGAAGGCGGAATTGAGCGGCCTGAAAGCACTATGGCTATGGCCCGGTTGCCCACGAAAACGCAACGACGACATCGAGGCCACCACCGCCCTGTTTGATCGCGCTCAAGGGCGCCACCCCAGGTCGCGCCTGTCGCTGGGCGGTGAGCAGCTTCGTCCCAAGGCCCACACCCCCTTGCCAAGTGGGAGGGGTGCGGCCCGGAGGCAGGAGAAACGGCTGAAGCCTGCTGGCCAAGCGCTCGCAACCCAAAGGCATCGCGCTCCGCCCCGAGAGCTATGGCTGGAAGCGTCATCCAGTGCGCGCTCTCCAGCGCTAACGATCGCCGTCTGGCGGCCGTGAATTGCTGCGGTGCGTGCGTGCCCAAACAACAAACATAACCCTGGGGGGCTGGAAGAAGGCCTATCGCGCCGTGGCCGCCGAAACGCCAGCGCCCGGATCAAGCCCCTCTGCCCGCCTGGCAGGAGGTAATCCACGCCACTGGAGCCCCGATCGGGTCGCTCCCCTGGGACCATCTCGTACGGCCCGCCGAAGAGCCACCCTGGCCGCCATCACCTCGCGACGCCCTCGCCATTGGCCTCACCGCTGCCGCCGGCGTGGGATGGCTGCAGAAGGGTCCCTGATCCCCGCCATCAGAATCCAGCCCACACATTGATCCTCTGTCGTAGAGCGGTCATGTCGGTGGCATGGAGCGCGACCAAGCACCAACGCCGCCGCCCAAGCCCCTCGAAACCGCTCCGTGGCCATGCCCGCTGGGCGGAGCGGATCAGCAAACCAGGCGCACCAGCCCGAACGCAGCAAGCAGCGCCACCGCAGGCCATGGCCTCAGGGCCAGATCAATCGCATGGTTGTTGGGGGATGGCCGCATGCAGAAGCCTGTCGCAGCGGTAGATCACGCTGAGCGCGGCCGCAGCCCCAGCCCAGCCAGGGGCGCCTCGCGGCCACCAGCTGACGCCAACACCCCACTGGCTCAGCCGGGTGAATCGCCAGGGGCGCCTCGCTTGGAAGGTGAGATCGCTCAACCGGCCCCAGATGCCATTCGGGCAACGAGGCTCCGGCCGGTTGCTGGATGGCTGCTGCACACACGGAAAGGCCTGGCCAAGCCCACAGAATCAGCAGTAGCAACAAAAGGGCAGCTAAGCCACCAAGCCAGTTGGCTGACCGGCCACGATCGGCAACCCAGCACCAGGGCCCCCCAGCATGCGCGAATCGGTGAGCGCCAGTGCTGCCACCAAGGGAGGCGGCCCACGGCCAGAGGCCGCGCAGACGGCGCGTCCACACCTGGCGGGCTGGTCATCAGGGCCGCCAGGGCGAATGTGCCAGGCCAGGGCCACCAGGCCCGCGGCGATATTGGCGTAACTCGAAGAGGCCCGCCAGCGACCCGTGGGGTTGCCCGCCTGCCCTTGAGGTTGCCAGATGGATCAGGCCACCGAGCTTTGTGAAGGGGTCCGCTCCAGCCCCAGAAGAGCTGGCCCAGGCCCCGGTGAGGATCACCGCACCAGGCCCAGCGCAGTATCCCCAGGCGCCATCCCGCGGCGGGCCTGCGCTTACGCCAGTAGGGCTGAAATCCCCCAGAAAGGGCCCAGAAGAAGGGAGCCAGTTGCCCAGGCCCACCCAGGCCAGCCAGCCGCTGCTGGGCCGTGAAGCCGCCCAGGCAGCATCAGGGCCGCCAAGCAAGAGCAGCACCGCGTTGACCCGGTCGCCAGGAACGGCTGCGCCCGCGGCCCGCCGAGCAACCAAGGGCGATCAAGCACAGCCGGAACCAAACCGAGCAGGGCCTGCTGGCAAGCAGGCACATCCGAGCTGAAAAAGCAACCTCCAGCCGAGTGGCGAGGCGCCTCGGGCTGGTGCTGTTCGAGACGTACGCAAGAACAGGCAACCAGGGTCAGGCCGCGCCATCTGTTAGGAGAACACCCTGCCGTGCGGCCTCCGTACACCATTCACCCTGGCGGCGCAGGTGAACCCGAAGGCGCGGGCCCAAGGGCCCAGCCGTTCGCTGTCGCGGCCCTTGCGGATTCAGAATCCTCCAACCTCATCGCGGTGACTCACCGGCCACGGTGGCCTGCTCATTGGATCTGCTCCGGCAATCGAGTTTCCTCGGTCACGTGTGGGCCGTCGCTCCGATTCAGCTTGACGCCTGCGCTGCCAGGTCCGTTGTAGGGCTGGGCCACTTGGAAGCCCGGCAGAAGGAATGGTGGAGTTGATGCACCGTGGGGCAGCCGGCCAAGGAAGGTGGGAGACTGAGGCACCTGATGTACTTGGCCGGGAGCCCCAACCCATACACCGTAGCTTCGAATGCCTCCTCGCCAGCAAGGGCCAACTGGGCCGCTTCGCCCTCCTCCGGCTGGCCGCAGAGATCGGCCGATGGGCGAAAGCGAGCACCGAACGTCTCCGCCAAGGCCTGAGGTCGGGATGGTTGAGAAACCACCAGCGGCACCCTGCCATCGGCAGTTCAACCGCCTTGGTGCGCCAGAAGCAGATCCACCCAGGCCAGTGTTCCTGCTTGCCCACAAAGATCGCCACCCGGGGCAGGGAATCAGAGAAAGTTGGAGCTGGCCTCGCCGCCGAGTCGCTCGCCAGGCCAGCGCGGCTGGGCCGATCGCGTCGCGGGGCAAGCCGAAACCCCAAACTGCCATTCGATTGCGGCTGAGGAAAGAAGACCGCCCCATGCATCGGTTGTGGTGATCGGCATGGCGAGTTGCCGCATTTGGCGGCCCACCCAGACCCGGAGAGCGCACTGGACCAGACCCTGGCCCGGTCCGGGGCAGATCACTGAGGACAGCCGTTGTGGGTGCCTCATGCGCCGCATCGGCTCGCCAAAAGCGGCATTGTGCCCGCCCGAGCCGGCTAGAGTCCCCGCCGACCTGTCCTCAGACGCCAGGCTGCCCGTTGAAGCGAAATTCTGGCCCTTCTCTGTCTGGCCGTGGTGCTCTCGTGTCGCCTTCACCGCTGCGCGGCGCCAGGCCCAAAGCCCCCACGATCAGCGCCGGGATCTGCGACGATCCAGCGCAGGCCGAAGGTTTCCCTAGCCCGCCAATAGACCGGCTGCCCGAGCTGGCCGAGCTTGTGAAGCGAAACGCAACTGGGTTTCACCCGCAACTTGAATCCACGGACCGATGCAGAAGTGGTGCGCCAGAGCTCTAAACAATCAACCAACGCCTTGCTGGCCCGCCGACCGCCCCGAGGCACAAGTGGCCGCCAGACTCAAGGGCGCTGGCTGAATCGACGATCGGCCCGCCTCCAGGCGGCGGAGCGTTTTGCGCAAGCCATAATCAAGGTGGCCAGCGGCTTCGCCAACTACGGCGAAGTGCTGCAACAGCCGCCGGCATCTCCTGACGAGTCCGGCCAATCGGTTGGCCATGGTGATCGCAACCGTCGCGACCGTGACCGCGTGCTGGTCATCGCGCCGGCATCCGTCGGCCTGGCCAGCAGTTTGGAGGCTGCAAGCGCTTGGCTATGCCGGACACTCCGTGGACCCGGCAGTCAGCCGGGCCCCAGCCCGGCAAGGCCAGCGGAGCATGCCGCCCCTCGGGTGTTCAATGGGCGCTGTCTTTCCATCGCGCCACCAGGGCGGGCCTGCGAATTGCGTCAGCAATCCCTTGATCTCTGGCGCCGCTGGTTCGTCCGGATCTGGCAGCCCAGGGCTTGCCCCTGTCGTTCCAGGCCGGCCCCTGTTGCTGCTGGCCGCAGACAAAGCCGAGCAGGAGGTTCCGCCTGCAACGGTTGGCGCACGAACGCCAAGCAGGCAGGCCTGCCCCTCGAACTCTGGTCCAAGCAGCAGCTGCGGCGTCTGACACCTCGTGCCTGCGGCGCCTTGTCGGCCTGTTCTCCCCCCGGGAACGCCAGCTGGATCCGCCTTGAAGCCCATGCCGGGCTTCCGCAGCGATGGCCAACGCGCAGGCCTGGAATGCGCCCATGGGCCGTGGTCCGCCTGGGGCGCCTCGCCGGCGCCTGAACTGGCAAGGTGAACTGGAATGGCGGTGAAACCCTTGAAGCCAGCTGGGTGGGTGCTGTGCGCAGCGTGGCTTCAACCCGGCATCTGGCTGGAGCCCCTGGGGCATGAACGCCCCCTGGAGGCGTGGCGCGCCAGGCTGTGAGCTGCAAGCTCCCGGCTGGCGCCCCGGCCTTCGCCGCACATGGCCGGGGGCGGTGGTGTGGCAAGGGGTGTAACCGAAACCCTAGGCCGGATGATAGGCTGTGGCTGGGGCCACGTTTGGGAGCCGGTACAAGTCGCCCGGATGCCCCAGAGCCTGGAACCACTGCTTCAAGCTCGTGGTCAAGCGCCCGCCTGGCTGCGTGAGGCCGGAACTGGTGAGGGCCGCTGGCAAGGGCTTCGCGCAAGGCCCATCGGCAGACCGGCGCCCCCCTGCTCGAGGTGCTCGAGCAGGGGGGCTGGTGTTTGCCTGCGGGCCTACCGCAAACGGCATCCTGTCTGGCGCCGGCCGAAGCGCGCCAGTGGGTCACTGACCAGATCGATGGCCGGGATTCAACTTGCTCTCGGTGAACTCGGCGTCCGATCACATCCTCAGTACCAGCGCCGGCACTGCGCCGAGCTGGCCGTTGTCGCCCCGTCCCCGTTTGGCTGCGGGCTCCATCGGCGGCGGCACCCGCCTGCTGGTACACCGAGGCACCGGCGCATAGAGGGCCTGCTGGAGTGTTCCAACACGGTTGTTGAACGTGGGTAATCCTCCTGGGCAATCGCCTCCTTGAGCGGTGGAGTAGCCTTCCACTTTGCCCTTGTCTTCAGCGCTCACCCGTCGCCGAGCTCGCCGACTGCTTCTCGGCCTGGTAAACACCAGGGTTTCGGCCTGGTTCTGAGGTGATGCGCTCGACGCTTCTCCTTGTGGCGCTGGCATTGGCCGCAGCATCTTTCACGCATCTTCTCAACCTCGTTCCTCCCCAGCCGAGGGTGGAGGCGCCGGTTGATTCGAGTGCCTCTGCTCCTTGGCCGGCTTGCCCTTGTCCTGGCGTGACGCTTGAGGAATGCCGTTGGCGTCGATGTCGAGAGGTGACTTCGATCTGGGGCACGCCGCTGGGGGAAGGCGGAATGCCATCCCGAGGCGGAAGGTGCCCGAACTCTGTTGTCAAGATAGCCAGCTCAGACGCTTCGCCCTGGAGCGACAGTGAATCTCCACATTTGGTCTGGCATTCCACAGCCCGGGATAGGTCTCTCGATTTCTTGTGGGGATGCGTGGTGTTGCGGGGAATCATCGATGGTCATCCACGCCACCGAGGTTTCAACAACCCAAGGAAGAGCGCGTGACATCTACAGCAGAGGATGTCCTGACCTCACCGGCCAGCACACCGCCCTGAATGGCGGCGCAAACCGCCACCAAACTGTCGTCGGGTTCCACGGTTTGATTCGGGCCTTTAAATCCGGTGATCGCTTCACCAGTTCGGACACGGCGGAATGCGGGTGGAGCCGCCCACCACACCACTTCATCAAGCTCGCTGGTGAGAGCTTTGGCGTCCTTGAGGGCCTGCCTCCACCGGCACGCGCCCAGCGGATCGATGCAGCTTGAGCCAGTTCCCTCGAACTTGGCCCGCGTTCAGGGTGAGAATCGAGATGCTTGGGGCCTTCGGCGTGCCGTGAGACACGGCAGATTGTCTCGCCTCGGTGGGGCTGGAGAGTTCGATCTGGCCTTCCTCGCTGCTGCCTCGGTGAGACGCTGCAAGGGCCCTGCCTGTCCTGGCGCAGGTCCGATTGCCTTCGTTGGCTCTTGAAGGTGCAGCAGGTGATCGACGATAACCTTGTCTAAGTCATCGCCGCCCAGATGGGTTCGCCGCTGGTGGAGAGACCTCGAATACGCATCGCCCACCTCCAGCACCGAGACGTCGAAGTGGGCCGCCGCCGAGGTCGAAGACAGGATGCCGCTTCGTTGCTCTGCGATCGAAGGCCTAAGGCCAGAGCGGCCGCCGTGGCTCGTTGATGATCCGCACACTTCGAGGCCGGCAAAATTTTTGCCCGGCGTCCTGGTGGCCTGACGCTGGAGTCGTTGAAATAGGCGGGGCGGGTGAATTCAACCGGCCTGGGTGACCAGTTTCATCCGAGGTACTTACCGGCGTCCTTCGGCGAAGCTTGCGCAGCACCTTTCTGCTGATACTTCCTCAGGGCGAACCTGTTTGCTCAGCACCGGCACTCACCTTCACGTTGAGCCGGCCTTCTCGACGTCCGAGCTCACTTCTTTGGATCCTCGTTCCACCTCATCCACCGGCCGCCGATGAAACCGTTTTCACCGAAATAGAAGGTGTTCCTCGCGGGTTCTATCACCCCTGGCGCTTGGCGATCTGTACCCACCCCAGCTGTTCTAGGTTCTTGGTGTACGCGACCAACCTGTACGGGTGGTGCGAAGCCTTCTGGCGTTGGCAAATCAACCGTGGGCCTTGGCCCCCTCCATCACCGCCACGCAGCTGTTCTGTGTGCCTGAGATCAAATGCCCTACACTTTGCCATGGGTTGCTTCCCCGCTTAGGATCGAATAGTTCCTTCCGGTTGCATCCTCATCAGCAGAGGCCATCTGAGGCGTAGGGGTGGTTTCCGAACCGCTGCCGTAGCCGTGCCGCCCATCTGGATTCGCGGCAGAGTCGCGCAGAGCGCCAGATCATGCGTTCCGATTTCAGGCCAGACAGCCCTGGTTGGGTCGCTTCTTCAGCGAATCCGGTGGTCACTCAACTTTCGCCGCCATGCACAACGCAGCCCTCGCTTGAGCTGGCCGTGAACTGGCGCTACCAATGGCCCTTTCCCGGTGGCCGGCCCCCGCAAGGCCCGGGGAAGCTGGCACGGCCCCTGCGGGTTCTTGAGGCCCCTTGGGCTTGCCCGTGGTGCTGAAACGTAACCCTGCCGGCAACAAAACAGGCGCGCGCGGCCGCGCCGGACTCACACCCGCTGGCCAGGCGACTGGGCCGGCGAACAACCCTGGTGCGCCCGCGCCGAAGGGGGCTTGGCTCGGGGCCAACATCCGATGGTGAGGCTTTTGCCCCCCGTTTACTGGGCGACCTGCCGAAAGCGGAGCCGGCGCTGGTGCTGGGCTGCGGCGGCAGTGCCCGGCGGTGGTGGCGGGTCTGGTGGAGCGGAATCTGGAGGTGAGATCGGAGCTGGCCGCCCGCGACCCCCAACGGCGGCGCAGCCTTCCTCTCAAGCTGCCAGGCCTGGGCCCCCCCTAACTGCGCGGCTTAATGGACCAGCGAGCTGCCTGCTGCCGGCCCTTGGCCGCAGCCGAATCTGGTCGTTGAACACCACCCCGGTGGCATGGCGGCTGACGCCTTGCCCGCTGGCTCCAAGCGGAGCTGGAGGCCCTTGCCGCCCGAATGACCAATTGTCCTACGACTTGATCTACACCCGCGGCCGAGTCGCCTGGCTGCGGAACCCGCGAAGCGTTGCTGCCAAAGTCTGGAGCGGCCTGGAGATGCTGGTTGCAGCAGGGAGCCGAGCGCCTACGGCTCTGGTTTGGCCGCCGCCGCGACGAAACCTAACGTTCCCGGTGGCAGCCGATGCGGCAGGCCGCCTCAACCAGCTTCGGCTACGACCCCTAACCTTGAAGACCGCGGTCCCCTGCCTCAATGCAAATTCCCCCTGGCAACGCCTGCTGGCGCTGCGGCCTACCTGTTGCCCGTGGCAGCGACGGCGTGAATGTTCGGCGAATCGCTGTTCACCGCTCTTCCGGCCTGTCAGTGGACGGTCTTTTGCCGCCCCTGCCGTGCTAGCCCTGCAGGCGGCTGGTGCCGTTCGCGGCTTTCCTGCTGTTCCTGGCCCTGTTCTCGTGGGGTGGTGCGCAACCACGCGTCCCTTTACTCATTCCGCTTCAACGTCTCTGCATGCGATCCTGCTGGAGCATCGTGCTTGATCCTGCGTCCCTGGCATTCTCGGCTGCTGCGTGGCTCCGCCGCGCGAAGTTTCGCCTCTGCGCACGCGTTCAGCAACACCGTCTTCTTCGGGCCACCGCTGCGCTGGTGCTTTCGCCGTGTCCAAGGTGCGTATCGCGGCAAGGAGTCCCGATATCCGAACCGTGTCCGAGCGGTGCGGATCACAGCTGATCTGAGGCGTCTGGACTGACGGGGTACGGTGCCCGCGTTACGGTTCGAGTCCGTCGCTGGCAGCCGCAGGCCGCTGGCCCTCACTCGAGCCGCGTCATCGGGGTTCAGCCCCGGCTGTCCGCAGCAGCCCTA
>Ga0163217_1068554_pt1 | contig 17755 bp, 28 predicted proteins | sample SynspAceP_FD_185933 | JGI IMG/M metagenome (GOLD analysis project Ga0163217, IMG submission 185933) | Saline lake microbial communities from Ace Lake in Antarctica - Synechococcus sp. Ace-P (PacBio error correction) | ecosystem: Environmental > Aquatic > Non-marine Saline and Alkaline > Saline ...
AAGATGAGATAGCCCGCCAGCAGGCCCTTCAAGCCGGCGGCAGCCGCAATGACGCAAGTCCCAGGCGCTGTCCAGGGTTTGGACTCTCCCCAGCCTGCTTCAGCGCATGGCATAAAGGGTGTCAGTCAGCTAGCAACACCAGGCAAGAATCTAAGCCTTCACCCAAGTTAATAGCTGATCGCACTGCAGTGTTTCGGTGTGGCTAAAAATGAGGTGTCCATGAGCGGACGGGAAAACCAGCCCAGTCCGACGCCAATAGAGCAGCGGGGTGACGTAACAGCAAGGGTCCCAGCCCCGTGGGGGGAGCCCCGGCTGCGGAAATTCCGCGCCTTCGAGCGCCGGTCCACTCCCAAAAGTCCTCGGGCCTCGATTCGTGCTTGGTGAGCCCCCTTGCCCTTGAAAAGCGTTTTGGAGTAGAACTCCGCTGGTTCCGAGATCACAACACGATCACCAGGCCGACGCCGGCCTTGTGGCTTCGAGCATCACGGCAATCGCGTCCTGTTCACCTGAGGAGGGCACCAAACCTCGCGCTAGGCCTGGTCACCACGTAACTCCATCGAATTGACCGATCGTTGTGCAGCAGCACGCCGATAAGGTAGCGGCGATGGGCTTGCGCACCCTCTGACCTCTTGAATCGATTCACCGCCGCTCCGCCGGGGGAGCGGGAGCCTGTTTCAACGGAACAGTTGCACGGCGCAGCAGACCGACAGAACCACGGCCGGCAGGGGTCGATTCACGCCTCAGATCGCCACTTTTATTGGAAACGGCCAGGAGCTTGGCGATGCGTCCATGGCTTCTGCCACATTGGCGGCGCTGTGAAAAGGCCGAAGAGCCGGAAGTACCCTCGCCGGCGGCGCCGAACCGCTTGCCCCGGGTGCCCACCCACGTGGGCCTCGCCTCAGCAAGCCGTCCGAAAAGAAGCCCCAGGAATCCACGCCTCAGGCTCCGAATCCAGACGTAAAGGGCCTGCTCGCCACCGAAAGACGCCGCAGCCCGGCGCGGCTGAGATCAAACGGCGGAGATCGCCGCATTCTCCATAAGAAGTTGACCAGTTCCTTCAACCTGGGCCCTGGCCCTGCAGAGGAATACACCGCTTCAAGCCGCCCCGTCTGCAACGATGTAAGCCACCCATTGAACTTGGTGCTCTGGCGGCGGTCCAGGGCTCCACAGCCCACTCCTGCCCATCGGCGCCACACCCCCATCAAGCCCCGTGCACCACCCGTGAGCGCGCAGCGGGTGCCCGTGAAAGCCGGCGTTCTTCGAAAAGGAAGCGGAAACTCGAATGCAACATCGCCTTGGCTCCCTCGATCTCGTAGATCGAGATGGGCATGTCCGGGTCACGGATGAAGGCTCGTAGCCGGCATCGAAACAGGATCAGCGCCTGGTTGGCCAGGGCGTAGCGACCGCACGCCGTTGAGCTGCCGCGGCGCCACTGCACCGTGGGGATTGTTGGGGAAACAGAGATAGATCAGAATCCACCGCCCCTCCGGCAGGGCGGCAAAGAAGCGTTGGCGGCGGATGATCGGCAGATAGGTAGCCCGGCGTAACGCCCCGTCCTCGTCGCCTCGCCAGCGGCCGCCATCACATGCTGTCGACATACACCGGATAGACCGAAATCGGTCACGGCGAGCGATGCCCTCGCCGAAGGAGTGAGATGTGCTGCGTCGCATTTGGAGCCATCAGAGACGAAAATCCCTCATTCGGCCAACTGATGGCACAGCCTCGCGCCTGGAAATCGTGGAGGCAATCGCCTCACCAACCAGAGTAGCCCGCTTAGCCGTAGCATGGAAGCTCTCCCGACGTCCCATCGCGTCGCGGCCGCCATCGCTTCGCGCCAAGCGGCGGCAAAGCGCTCGGTCACAATCGCCAAGCCGTAGGCGAAATCAGGGAGCTCGCGCGTTGGCGGCCCGAGAAATCCTCAACCGCGAGCGAATCTCGGGAAAAGAGATGCTCCGCTGAGCTCAGGTAATTGAATTGATCCTGAACCACAAACCGCTCTGCCCATGCATTCCATGCTGGCCATCTTCCTACGGAACATGACCTGGGCGATGGGGCCTAGCGTTCGGGGGGATGGTTCCCCCCCTTGCGCTCGCGCCTTGCTCAAGGCGTGGGTGCCTGGGATCACGTGCTAAATCCCCGAGAAGACGGGCCGTCCGTTTGCATTTCTGAGCTGTAAACGCTTCTCAACGGGGCATCGCCCCCAGGCCGGCCATCACTATCGAACACGGTTGCCGTGCAGCTGTTCGTCTTCACCATCCACCACACCAACGTGACCGGCGATGACTTCTAGGGGTGCTCCCACCAGACTTTTTCCTCCGTCCCCCTTCTGCTTCAGCAGCAGTCCGAGCGGCATTGCGGCACGCTCTGCCAGCAGTTGGTTTCTTCCCGGGTCGATCCCGCATCCCTGCAGGCTCCACGAGCCCAAACCTATCCTCCAGCCCCCAGCAGATCGGGCAAGGCGGACAACGCGCATCGCGCAGTGCTCAAACGACGAACGTGTGATGGAACTTGTCGCCGCCAGGGCCGTACCCAATCTGTCTGTCTACCGGCAAGGTCGAAAAACGTCCTGCCGTATCCGAGCGCCTCGTCAAACTATCGTGAAAGCGAAAAAAACGGCTTCATCCATGCAACCGACCTCGGCCCCCCGCCCTGAAGGAAGGGAGCAAGCCGGCAACACCGAGTGCTGAGCCTCGCCAGAAGGTGCTGGTCAGGTGAATGAAGGAGCCCACCGGCCCAAAGGCCTCGCCTCCAACCGGCAACCTCAACGCTCCCCCTCCCGGCCGCTCCTGTCCTCCAGCCCCACGCCAGGGAGTGAGCAGTTCCCGGCGAATAAACGCGAAAAACGAAAACGCAAACCGGCGCGTGCCTCGTGGCTGATCAAGCCTCCCGGCGCAAGGTTCCTGCGGTGGCGTACCGAAGCCGAGGGATCCAGCGAAGACCCTCTCGATGATGATCTCGAGACCCGCTGCGCCAAGTGGGAAGGCATTCAGGAAGCGGCCCGAAATCGCCAGCCCACCTGTGCTGCTGAAACCGGACGAAAGAACGGTCATCCATCGCGCCTGCGTGACCTCTACAGCCCCGAGTTCGCGGGCGTCGCGATACCTCACACGGCCGTGCCCGGGTCAATGCCTTCCTCGGTGCCGATCAGGCCAGCCTGCAAGTTGAAGCCACCAACGGCGAATCCAGCGGACATCCTGGACATACCGGTGAAGCGCATTCGCGATCGTCAAAGCCCCGGCTGATCTTCCTCAGGCGGCTACGTGATCATCGAGCCCACCGAGGCCCACGTGAACGACGTGAACCAGGTTCGTTCACACCGTTCGGCCATGCCCGGGAAACCCGGCTCTGACCAACTGCGAAGCGGCCCGCGAGATCGCCCGTCAGCCAAGCTGCGCACATCGTGCGTCGTGATCATCGAACTTCATCGACAATGAGTCGAGGCCCGCACCAGTTGAAGCGCTGGAGCATTCAACCCAGTGCGCGCGATGACCCCTGCCCGCCCCCAGATTGCCCCAGCCTCTCCGACTCGCTTGGTGAACCAACGCGCAAGCGCCAAGGGGCCAGAACATCTATGAATTGTTCGGTCGTGGCCTGCCCAGTGTGGTGCCTCGCCATGGGCGGTGCTCCCGCACCGATTCGCTCCAGCCCCTGGCCACGTGAGTTCCCGGTGCGCCGCGCTTCGCCCGGCCGACGTGTCAGCCCTGCCGCCACCCCGAATCCAGTGGCCGTCGCCGCGGTGGCCGTGGCAGCCGCGGCGCCCGCTCCAGCCGAAGCCGTGAGCACGGTCAGTGCACCGGTCCAGGTCCCGCCTACGTTCCAGCGGACCCAGTGGAGCGGCCTGCGGGCTTGTCAGTGAATCCGGTCAGTCGCCGCCAGGAAACCCGAACTGGTGGCCGTGCCGAATGGAGGAGAACAGGAGCGTCACGCTGGCTTGGTCTCAACCCCCACCCTGTTGCTCGATTCCCCAACCCAGTGGCGAACACCTGATGTGCCGCGTCGTCAGGCCCAGGCGGAGGATCCGAGGCCCTGCTCGAGAGCCGCCCGTCAACAACAAATCCGTCCACAGCTCCCGCCGCCGCCGCGCGGTGGACGGGGCCAATGGCGATAAAACAGCACCGATAACAGCCAGTCGTTGATGACAGGACGGCGACAACGGCAAGTGGCGATAAACGGGGCCAGCGCCCGCCAGTGCCAGACCGGCAACTGCTGCAGTTCCACCTTGGTCGGCAGAGCCGTCCCCGCCTGACGTCGGTCGAAATCAAAGCCCCTCCCCTGAAGCCGATGAGCCGATGGCCACCGTCACAACCGTGATGGAGGCTCCTGTGTGCAGGGCCGCCACGCGCACGATCAACCCGTTCACGCCCCTCGCAACCGCTGCAGCGGCTCCTGAACCTCGGCTTGCCGCCCAAGGCAGTGGCAGCGCTTGGAATCCCGCCGCCGAAACCGCAGCGGAAGCAGCCCCGCCCAGCCGCCCGAAAAGCAGGACGCCTGGTGAAACCGCGGCGGCGTTCGCCGGCGCTCCTGCGGCGCACGGTCGAGGGCGTTGTCGCCTCGGGGTCGCTCTTTGGCGGCCATGAACCCACGGACCTGTGCCGGGGTTGATAGGGCGTCGAGTGTTGTTCGACCCGTCTCGCCCGGGCTCGGTTGTGTGCCGCTTCGGCCCTGGAAGCCTCTGGCCAGGGCAGGTTCTCACCGACGCAAGGCGCTCTCGGCCCGCCATCGCGAACGCCTGGCTTCCGTGATCACGGCCCTGGGCTCAGGCCCGGGACTGGCCAGGCCTCAGCCAGCGAAATTGCACCGCCACGGCATCGCTGGGCCACCGGAAGCGCCATGCGCGGCCCTGCAACGCCTGCCCCGGCGCCGTTCCTGGTGCGGCCGATGGCGTTCTGCCCCTACGACCCTGCTGGCCGGCAGTTCACCCATGGTGCAAAGGTGATCGCCGTTGGCCTGGCCAAATTGCCGCGCCAATGTGCTCGCCAAACAGCCGCGTGATGGCTGGCCGCGCGGCCTCTCGCTTCCCTGGCACGGACTGGAGCGCCATGTCCGGCTATGCACGGCGATGCACCGAGCGCCCTGCGCGAGCTCGGGCCACCCCACTCCATCGCCAGTCCTTTTCTCCCTCCCGTGCTCAGATTCTCCCGCACCAGGCGCTGAAGTCATCGAGCAAGCGCCGGCCCGACCCGTTTTCGCCATCGCAATCAGGAATGCCAGCCCAGCAAGGAACGAACCGGTGCTCGAGCACGCGGGGTGCAGCAGGCCCAGATGGCCGTCCGCCCTGACCCGTAGACGGCCCAATGGGCTTCCCCTCCAGGCCGGTTTCGTGACGGCACCAAATGGAGTGAAGCTGAGTGCGAAGTCGTCGACCACTCGAGCCCCTCCAGTGGCAATCGAGGGCCTCAATCTCGAGTCGGCCGGCTGTTCGCGTGCTTGCAGCTGAACGACGGCGGACCTTGGCTGGAAGAACGTTCCAGTTTGCTGGACGGCGTAGCGAAGAGCGCCCCGTCGCCCAACCGTGTAGTTGTCGGCAGCCACAGGGTGGCGCACGATCCGACGTCGTTTTCGAGTAGGGCGCCACTCTTTCGCTCTGGCTGATACCGAATCCGGAGTTCTGGCGGGCGCCGAAAAAGCCAGGGGCAATCGCCAGGGTGGGGCCGTTCGGCGGGAGATGATCCCTAAGTCGATCAGCGTCGCCCGCTCCGTCTCCCTGTCATGCGCGGCCCTTTCCTGGTCCCGCTGGAACCTTGGCGAGCAGCCGCCGAACCCTGCGACCTTGAAAGGATGGCGATGGGACGGTCCCCCAGAGCGGGCAACCGGCCGTGATCCGGGCCCTCGCTGACGGCCACTGTGATGCAGCCGTGGTGCCGCGTCGAAACTCGGTCGAAGGCGGGTCAACGGCCAGCGGATGCCCCTCTGTGGCATGAGGAATTGGGAATCCGGCGAGCCCTGTCTGCCGTTCGCCAATGCCCGCTGGCAGCGTCCGATCGGCCCGCATCATGGGTGCCTCCCATCCCCAGGCCCTGGCCCAGTGCAGCCAATGGCTGGCCCCGAACATCTTGCCCATGCCTATGCAGCTGCCCACCAGCTTCCACGGCGAGGCCCTCGCGCCTTGGGCGCGCCACTTCCGAGTGCCGTGGCCTCGCCCAGCGGCCAGCCAGCACGGCCTGGAGGTACTGCCTACCGATCAATGGACGTGGCCGAAACTGCACCCTTTCCGTCCTGCCGCCAGCGTGCGCCTGCCACCCTGCGGCCGCGCCAAAAGCCACCCACTGCAAGCCTCGCCCTCTCGCTGCGGGCGACCAACCCCGGCGCCCGCTCGATGCCCGCGCTGCTCGCCCATCGGCAGTTGAACATAGCCGGATCGAGTCACGCCCGTCCAAGCGGAAATGGGCGGATACCTGTCTCGTTGACACTGAAGCTACCAGCCGATCGGGCCCCTGAGCCAGCTGCGCGGAATTGGCCGTCACTGTGAGCAAGGTCCTGTGGGACCTACTCCCAACTCAGCATCGTCGAAAGAACGGGGCGGCTGAGGTCGTTGGTTGCGGCGCGGAACAACACCGAACTGCATCAGGCCGTTGCGGAAGCCCAGCCATCAACAGCAGGGTCGGGGTTCCGCGAGCTCCCGCAAGCACGTGCCATCGGCCCCAGCCAAAGGCACCGCCCCGGGGCGGCGGATGCTTCCATGAATTCGGAGTCGATCCAGGGGGCAAAGGTGGCCTTGTCCATCGCCTGGGTCACGCTGGCTCCAAAATGGCGAGGGCGAGGCCAGGGTGTGCCTTAAGAGAGATGCTGGCGACTCGGGTGGCCCATTGGCGAGCAGCTGAGCAATCACCCCAGCGCTCGCGGGCTCTCAGCGCGCCGTTGATTGGATCGCGCGGTTCAGCGCCATCGGCCGCAAGGCCTTCCGCGTCGCGAGCACGCGCAACCAGCTCATACGGCGTAGCGCTGCTTGTCGGCCATGTGCGGCCGCCTTCCACACCCAAGACCGCATCGAACTGACCACGGCGCGATCGAGGCCAGGGCATCCATCACCGCGAAAGCGCAGGGCAGGCACGGCGGGGGTGAGCTGGCTGCGCCGCGATCTGGGCTTGCCCCTGATACTGAATCCCAGCACTTCAAAGCCGTAAATCCCGCTGAAGACCGGCAACGCCTGCCGAATGCCACAGCCCAACATCCAGCACGCGGGCGCCAACTGGGCAGTGACGAGGCCACCCCAGCCGGCCAAACCCAAAAAAAAATTCATGCCCCCCCCCAAAAACGAAACGCGCTTGGCGGCGCGGAAATCGGCGCGCCGCGGCTGCTCTCCGAACAGTGTCCGAGGTGACGTGGTCCCCCCAAAGCGTTCGAGCAATTGGCGCGTCCAGCGGTCATAGGCCGCGCGACCGTCTCGGTGCCTGATAGCGCCGGTGCGCCGTGCCAGAGCTGGGGCCATACCACCCCAAGCCAGCTGCACCCGCACCAAAGAAGCAGGGCCCCAGGCCGGAGACCTTGAGGTGCCATCAGCTGATCCTGCCGTCCTCACTCCATTCCTTAAAGGTGTCCCCCTTGAGAACGGTTCGAGCCGCCAGTTGACGGCGGGGCTGGTCAAGGAAGGGAATACTCCAGGCGTAAACGCTCGGTGGTGGTCGCCAGCTCAAGCAGGCCTGCGATGGCAGCACGGGGCCCAACCCAGGTGGGAGCCGATCCAGAACGACAAGTTCCCTGGGCAATCAGTGCAGGTTCGTTGGGCAGGCTGTGGGCTTGCCGATCACGTGCCCGGTCAGGATCGACCACATCACGCAGAGCCTGGGTCACTTCGGCCAGCGAGCTGCTCGATGGAGTTGTCCGCGTCCGCGGCCTGGTCTCGATCCAGCTCACCAAGTGCCGACACCGGAACCGGTGCTTCACGCACACAACTCGAGCACGCGGAAGCCGCGGCCGGCCGTCTGGTTGACCGATGTGTGCTGCGATCGTACATCCGCGCTGACATTGCCATGGGATCTCGGCGCAAGCAGCCAACGCTGGCCATTTCTCCTAGGGGTCCCAAGCGCACCACCCAAACGCCGATCGGTTTTCCAGAACCGGCTCAGCATCATCCGTAGCGGCTCGAAAGATGTGTAGAGGCAGTACCTCCTGCGGGAAACAACACCACATCCGGCAGGGGGAAGAAGGGGAGTCCCGGACGGCCAAATCGGTCACAAAGGTCCTGCGTGGTTGCAAAAGAGGAGGCTCTAAACCGATCCTAGGATTCGGCACGGCCCCTGAACGTAAAAACCGCGCCTTAGGCGGGCGATCCACAACCATCCGGCCGTTGGTCCTGGCCGATAAGGTTAAGGGCTGGCCTGGGCGATGTCAGGCCTGCTCGACACCAGGCACGCCTTCCAAAGCTTCGTTTTCAGACTTTGTTTTCAGAGCTCACTTCGATGTCAACTCCGCTGGGCACGGTCCAGCTTCATCAGAGCGCAATGTCTTGGCGTGGGCTGTAGATATCAATAATTGCGGCGGTGGTGCGGCGTCTCGAAGTGCGCACGGGAATCCTGTCCACGTGGGGGGAGCGCAAGCACGCAAGTAATACTGCGCTGGGCAGTGGGGACGGTCCAATCGCCGTGCGGCGGTGTGATCGACGTTTCGAATGATCTTTGTCGCAGGAAAGATCCACATGCGGCGGTCAAACGCTTTGAGCGAATGCGGGATTTTCTGCGCTGAGCGATGGCGTGGATCCATGGAGGAAGAAAAGCCCGGTGAAGGCACGCGAGGGTCTCAAACGGAGGGAACGGATGACTGAATCCCCATCAATTCAAGGAGCGGCCGGCGTCAAGGAGAAAGCCGGTGGTTCAAGGAAAGAGCCGGTTCAAGAAGCGAACGGCTCCAAAGAGCATTGGCCCCGTAAAGGGCTGGTTTGGCCGGGGGGTAAAGCATTTGGCGCCAACCCCCACAACCGAATCAAATCGGCCTCAACCAACATCTGAGACAACACGCACCGATGGTGCGGCCGCCTTCGCGAAGGCGAAGCGCATGCCCTGTCGATCGCCAACGGGCAGATCAGCTCGGCGCTCATCTGATGCGTCAACCCGCATCACCATCTCACGTGGTGCCTGTCATCGGCGGTGAAGGCCGACTCCCCGGTCACGTCGTGGTGCGCGATGTAGAAACTGCGCGGAGCCCAGCAAAGAAGGGTTGTGGCGGCCGCTCCTCCTTTTTGAGCACGTACACCTCACCCTCCCCGAACTTGGTGTGGGGCTTGATGGAGTTGGGCTTCACCAGCACCAATGCCGCGCTCGATTGTCCTCCTTCTGATGCCGCGCAGGACAGGCCGGCGGTTAATCACCTGCCATGCCTCCTCGAGCTGCTTAACGGAACATCCTACACGGTGACGGTGGGTTTTCGCGGGTCCTGAAACATGCCTGACGATCTGGAACAGGTCCTCAGCCGACCTTGGACCTGCCCACGCTCGATCCGGCCGGTGGCCCAACGGCCGCGACCGGTGATCGAGAAGAACGTCTTCGACGGCCATCAGGAAGTGAGCTTGTCGATCTCAACGCCTCGGCTCGGGGATCGAGGCATCCACGCATCATGAGGTGCGAGGACTGTCCGACCGCACTCGTTCTCAAAACCGCGCAGACCTTTGCCGCCCCTTGAATGTGCTCAAGGGCCTTGAGGGCGGAGCGCGGTGATCAACGGGGAAGTCACATCTCGGGAAGTCATAGCTGTCGAGCAGCTTCCGCGCAATCTCCATGCGACGAGCTCAAAGGATCTCCTCGTCCGTCGACACATGTCGGTCTTGTGAGGAAACACCAACGCAGGGCGGGAACGCCGACCTGCTTGGCCAGCAGGAGTGGCTTCCTTGGTCTGGGCCATCGGTCCCCGTGGAGGCCCACCACCAAAGTGCCAGCCGTCCATCTGGGCTGCGCCGTGACATGTTCTTCACGTAGTCCGGCGTGACCTCGGGCAGTCCACGTGGGCGTAGTGACGGCCCTCAGGTTCGTTACTCTGACGTGGCGGTATTGAGTGACCCCGCCTTCTCCTCACGGAGCGCCGTCAATGTCGTCATAGCCGGCTTTCGCCTGGCCCGATGACGCCAGCCACGTTGGGTGATGGCGGCAGTAAAGGTGGTCTTGCATGGTTCAACGGGCCGATGGTGCCGATTTGACGTGAGGTTGGTCCCTCTGAAACTTCTCCCGTCGCGGGCCAATTGAAGGAAAGAACGGGGGGTTGTTGGGGTTGTAAAGATCAGAAATTGCCCTGATCCTGGAGATGATGGCCTCAGCCACGATTGCGAGGAAAGCTCTCGTAATGGCTGAACGCCATCGAGAAAACACCCCGACCCTGGTTCATGGATCGAAGCTGAAGTGGCAATAGCCGAACATCTCGCCCAGGGGCACCTTGGTCTGGACTTTTAGATTGCCATTGTTCGATGGACTGGCCTCGAACTCTGACCGCGCCGGGAGGAAGTCGCCGATCACTGATCCAAAGGAAATCCTCGGGGACTCGACTTCCACCTTCATCATCGGCTCAAGCAGTACAGGATTGCACTTCTTGACGCTCGTCCTTGAAGGCCAGCGAGCCGGCAATTTGAAGGCCTTTTCGAGGAGTCCCGACGTCCGTGGTAGGAGCCATCGACCATACTGACCTGAATATCGAATCATCGGAAACCAGCAATCACGCCGGACTGGCAGGGTTCGCTCATGCCGTTTCGGCCGGTCCGATGTAACTCCTTCGACGATACCCGCCAAGCGATCTGTTGACGAAACTCGAAGCCTGTACCCTCGGCCTCACCGCAGGCTCCATCTCGATTACGACATGGCCGTATGGCCTTGCCACCGTCTGTCTGGCCAAAATTGCCTTCCGCCTTTGGCGCTGCCGACGAAATGGTTTCCGCGATAGAGAACTAAGGAGCGCCGGTTGGCTTCGAGCATTGAACCTCCGCTGAGCAATTGCGGATCCACCAAAGACTCCAGGTGAAGCTCGCCCATGGCCGGCGATCAAACCGTCTGTTGGTTTCCGGGTCAGTGATACCGGAAGGTGGGTCCTCTTCGGAGAGTGATTGCAAAGAGCCTTGGAGAAGTTCTCATTCCCCCCTTGGTCTGGGCTTCCACAGCAAGCCGAAATGACCGGTCGGGAATGAACAGCGACTTGCTCCAGAGATTGGGATCGGTTTCAACGCCAGAAGGGGTGTCACCGTTGTGGTGTGTTCTGAGACCTAAGAACAGCGCCAAAGATCCCGGCACGCAGTTTCCACGACCTCTTCCGGTCGTCCGGCCTTGAGCAGGATCAGCCGGGAGATGCGTCCTTTTATCCTTGGTACTGTTGAGCATCAATAGCTCCTTTCTTGAGGGTTCCGCTGTACATCCTCAACGAAGGTAGTTGGCCGAAGGGATCAGCCCATTACTTGAAGGCCAGGGCGCTTGAACGGGCATTGTCGTCGCAAGGGCCGGCTGCTTCTTCGCCAATCCGGGCAAGAGCATGGAATCGGCGGAATATCGATCGGTCGCGGGCCAAAGATAATCCACACTGCATCCAGCATCAAGCTGAACACCTTTGTTCTGAAGGCTGAACCACAGAGATCGGCAACCAAAACGTGCTTGAACCACACCGTATCCGATGCCTTTTCACCAATTGTTCATCGGTGAGATAACCGTTTCCAGGTAGTAATACGGTCAGTGTCGTCATCGTTTTCGGCCAAACCTGTTTCCCATCAAATGCCTAGCGCCCAGAGTGCGACTTCTTCTGCACTCGGCGGGGATATCTCCCTCGACGATGTCAGTGCCGTAGGTCATTGGTGTAGAGATCGCCTTCTGACGCTACCAGATCGATGAGTCCTTGAGGTCGCCTTCAGCCGCCGATCGGGAAGGCTGGATGGGCAGCTTGTTGGCCCTCTCAGGCGATCCTTGATCTGGTCGAGACCTGAGAAAAATGGCGCCGGTGCGGTCCATCTTGTTGACGAAAACATGAGCGCGGCACTTGTAGGCCGATCGGCCTGCCGCCAGACCGTTTCCGACGGGCTGGACCCCGCCGACAGCGCAGAAAACGGCAACGTCACCACCTATCGAGCACCCGCATGGAGCGGCTCCACTTCGATGCGTGAAGTCGACGAAGGCCAGGCGTGTTCGATGATGTTGATTCCGTGGTCCTTTCCAGCTGGTGAGAAGCAGCGCGCCGTTGATCTTGATGCCTACGCTCACGCTCCTGGGGCCATCCAGTCGGTGACGGCGGCGCATCGTGGGACCCTCGCCCATCTTGTGGACCACACCGATAAAAAAGAATGCGCTCGGTGGGGTGTTTGCGCCCGCGTCAATGTGGGCGAGCGATGCCCGATATTTCTGAAACGCGATCTAAGGGGAAGGCGCGGCCAACGGGTGAAACGGTCCTCCGAAGGTAATCGACAAAAAAATGCGGGTAGCTGTAAACTGTGTGATACCGCTAGTGTGCTGGGGCCCGCGACCCAGCTGGTAGCGTCCCGCCTCAGTAAGCGTAGTGGGCGAAGGCTTGTTTCGCTTCAGCCAATCTGTGGGTTTCTTCCCGTTTGCGGACCGCGTTGCCGCTTCCGTTGGCGCAATCCATTCAGTTCGCCCGCCGCCAAGTTTCTGGGACATGCTGCGGCCGTTGCGAAGCCCGTGAAAAATTCACCAGCCAACGCAGGGCCAATCGCTGTTTCCGCGCTTCCTGCCGCACTTCCCATCGGCACCTGATAGGTGGCGCAAGCGCGACCCGCCTGCCCCGGCACTTCCACCAGGGGAGTGGCGTTGCGCAGGCCTGTCTCGAAAAACCTCAAGGGGATCGGTTGCCTGGTTTCGTCGTTGATCAGGCTCCAAAGGCATTCCGAAGAGAATGCGCTGGGTCCGGTGGACTTTTTGCCGTGCTCTGGCCGTGCACCACCATGAGGCCAAGACGGCTGTGAACTGGGGATCGGGATGAACCGGGCCGCCTTCTCAAGTCAGCATTGCGGCGGGACTATAACTCTGCAGGAAGGAAAAGCGAGAAGGAAAGAGGAAACGGGGCGGGCTCGATCAGCGCTTTTGGGTGCCTGGTGCCGTACTGGAGCGGCTTGGCGCCGGTCCTTGACACCGGAGGTGTCGAGGGTGCCACGGATGAGGTGGTAGGGCCACCGGGCAATCTTGACGCTACCGCCGCGGATCAACACCAACGGAGTGCTCCTGCAGGTTGTGCCGATGCCGGGGATGAGGCCGTGACCTCAAAGCCCGAAGGTGGTCCGGACGCGGCCACCGTGCGCAGCGCGGAGTTCGGTTCTTGGGGGGGAGGTGTACACGCGGGTGCACGACGCCTCGGCGCTCCGGGCAGGCCCGAGCGCAGAGAATTTGTCTTGCGGTGAGGTGATGCCGTGTGCGGATCGCTTGTCTGATCGTGGGGCATCGAGGGCGAAGAGAGAGACGCCCGGAAACGTCCCGCGACGCTGGTTTTCACGAATTGAATCACCCTACGCCGTCGGCGGACCGTCCCATGGGTTCTGAACGACTGAAGGCGGCCCCGCAGGCGTCAGCACTGCAGCCCGTCGGCCGGCCCTGATCAGGAAGCCGCCGCCACGAGCTCCCCTCGGTAGTCCCAGGTTGAGGCCGCCATCAGAAGCGAATTGGTCCTCTCAAGGGCGTGCAGGGTGATGCCGTCGGCCCCCTGGCGACCGCCATCGTCCGGTCAGCGTCCGCCGGGACGGATCCTCAGCACCCAGCGCTCACAGCCTCGCTTCCACGCAAATCCAGAGCATCAGCCCGGTTGGCCGGCCACGGCGGCCTGGCGGCCCAGCTCAGCGAGCGGCAGCGGCGCTCAGGTGAACGGTCAGTCCCCCCTTACGGCATGGGGCTTCGCTCAGGGTGTAGGGGAGAAGTCTGCGACGGAACCCGTGGCACTCAACCAAGACCATGGAATCGAGGCGGTAGACTCCACGGCCCATACACGGTCATCGCCACCGACGCATCAAGCCAAGTGGGATGCGCCGCCCATCGAGAATGAAGGGCATCCCGGCACCCCATCTGCCTGAGCAGTCCGGCGGTTTCCTGCGGGTTGGCCCAGCATTGCCTCCCCTTGAACAGTGAAAGCAGCCAGAGCTGACGCCCCGTCGCGCGACCCCGTGCGCGGACGCCCCCTGCTGTGAATAACGCGGCGCCGAATCCTTCCGCGTCCCCAATTGTAGCACCAGCCTGCCGTCTGAGCAGCAACGGGCCGCCGCCCAGCAACGAAGGGTTCATCCCACCGCATCGAGCGGGCGGCTGTCAACTCAGGCGCTGCCCAGCGGGCCAGGGACCACCGCCCCGGCTCCTGCTCACCACCATGGTGCACCGCGCCAAGCCCAACCCCCTGGCCGAGTTCCCGCGCGGCTCCACTGCCTTTGAACGATGCCAACCGCCTGGATCAACACAGCCCTCTCGCGCCGCTCAAGGGGCCGCGATACCGCTCCCCAGTCGGGCCGTGAACGGCCAGGCCGCCGCTGGACATACCCACTGTTCCACTGTGTCCAGCGCCAGCGCCTGCCGGTCTCGTCAGTCAGCCATCCTCCAACCGCAGCCGGCGAACTGGGGTAGCTTCCCTGGGCGCCAACGCGACGGCGCCACGGTTCAGGTCGGTCCGGAGAGCCAGCGATCCTGTTCTTTGAGAGCACCCAGGGCATCCGCCTGATCGGTTGAAGAAACCGCCCTGTGATCGCCACCAGGGCCTGACGCGCGCTGCCGAGCGCCGCAAGGTGAACTTTGAGTTCCCTGCATGCCTCGGCCCTGGGAGCAGGCGAGTCGAGGGTGGCGCCGTGGATCCAGCCGCACGGCTGTTGATTCACATCCGCCGGTTGCCGGACGGCACGGACACTGCCGCTCGACGGTGACGCTGTGCCAGTAAGGCCTGCAATCCGGGATCCAGCCGGGGTTGCGGCTGTCGCGACCGACCGGCGCCAGGGGTGCCAGCCACGCCCGCTCCGGTACCCCGGCGAGCTCGAGCACACCCGGGCCGGCCCCTCCCAGGGTCAGAACTGGATCCACGCCATGCGCGTTGGAGGTCAACCTGATCGCTCGGCGCGCCGCGAAAACCAAGCCCCTGAAGTTCAGCACGCTGCGCGGGTTTGTTGGCCCCCCTAGCGCAGCCCCAGCAGCAGCCTGGCCGCGCTTCCTGGCGCAACTCAAGGGCCGAGACCACGGAGATCCCCAAGCACTCACGCGGCGGCCGACCATAGCGGCGGTTCCGCCCCGTCTGAGGAGACCCGGATTCCGACTAAGCGCCGCCGGCGGAATTCACATCATCAGTGTCCTTGGCCGTGGCTTTCCAAGCGGACTTCCGGCGGCAGCGAAGGTCTGGCCCACATTCCAGACCGACTTCATCATCGAGGCATGCGCAGTTGAGCCGGGGCCACCTTGAGGGTCTGACCGAACCATCCAGCTCAAAGGTCCGCCATCTTGCCCCTGCTTTCGCTGCTGAAGCCGAGCGGCCCTGGAGCACCTCCAAGGGCAAGCCACAACTGCGAAAGCGGCGGCTCCATCGCTCCGAAGCCATTGCAACGGGCCTGTTGGGCCAGGGCCGTTGATCAGCCAGTCCCGGCTGCCTTCTTTGCTCTCTGGCCTGTTGTCTTGCCGCGTCTCGCCGGAAGGCGGCTCAGCCCGGTTGACGTCCCGTCGCGCAGCCGGACTGAGCGAGCTCCCGCCAGTGGCGAAACGGAAGCAGAGTCAAAACTGCAAGCAGAGCCAGCGGCATAGCGCGCTGGCGGATCGCCACGCCATCAGCCTTTTCGCGTGCTGGTGAACGCTAAGCCCAGGCAATCCTGTTCCCTTAGAGTTTGTTGTCCGCTCACTGGGGTGGCCAACCCTGCGTCAATCAGGGCTGCCGCTTTTCTGCAGGTTGTTCCGGTCATCCGCATTCCTTCCCGTCCCCTCGGGCCCATTGGACAGCCTCCCGGGCAACCGGCGGCGTCGCCGGGAAAGACGCCGCGGGTTGGGGTTTTCGGCCCAGTTGGTATGGTGCCTGCCTCCATGGCCTGCCTGCTGCAAGCCCTGGAGGCGCTCAAAGCTGAGGAGCACCGCGGTGGCTGTGGCGGTGACCAGCGACTCCGGCGATGGCGCCGGCATTCTCTCCGGCATCCCCTGAGGTTTGCTCGAAGCGTTGGCCGGAATCGCGCGCAACGGGCCCAATCCGGCGGGGTCCTGCCATGCTGTTCCTGCGGCGATCCGGAGGGCTTTGCAAGCAGGCCGCCAAATTTTTGTGAACAGGGCCGCCCAAAAGCTGGCCTTGCGCAGTCTGGGTTTGGCGCCCGGTGCCGGTTGGAATCCCATGTGTTTCTCGGCCCCTTGCCCGCCAGACCCCTGCCCCGGGATCGAGCCAAGGCTGTGAGTCCCCGATCGCCAGCGTGAATGCCCCTGGAAGGCCGCCCTGCCTGTTTCCGCCGCCGCCGGCGTCGGTGACGGGTCAGGAATACCTGGGGCTGAAGTTCGAGACCCTTTACTTCGCTTTCGTTCAGCGGCCCGCACTCTCTGGTTTACAAGGGGATGTGCGCTCGAAGTGCTGCCGGCCTTCTACAACGACCTAGAGACGAGCGCTTTGCGGAGTTTCGCGGGTGTATCACCGTCCGCTTCAAGCAAACCAACACCCTGCCCCGCGCCCCTGCCCAGCCGATGCGGTTGCTGGGCCACAACGGGAAATCAATACCCTGCTGGGCAATCTCAACTGGGCCCAGGCCGCCGAATTCCCACCTCGAGTGCCGCCTGGGGTGCCGCCGCCTGCCGACCTCAAAGCCCGTGTGAAGCGCCCTTCAGCGTTCTGCCAATCTCGACGCCATGCTCGCGCTGATGGCGCAGCGGCCGCCAAATCACCGACGCCTCCTGACCCCTGGTGCTGGGCCTTTCGCGAGCAGTCCGGAACTCGATTCCCCGCCCAGGTGCGGGCATTTACGAGACTCCGCTGCCTCCAGGACCCTGGGAGGCCCCGGCCGTTTGCTGGTGTTCAGTGACCGGACGCAGTGTTGGTGCTGCTGATCGCAAACGACGCGGCCTGCCCAGCTACGCATCACTCAGCGATGGCCTGGTGGGTGATGGGTTTCGGAAAACCGTTGTGTGCCGCCCATCGAGGAAAGCCGGATCATGAAAGGGTCGGCTCGGCCCTGGCCAGATGCTGGCCGTCCGAACCTGGAAACGCGCTGCTGTAAGAACGGCAGGTCAAGGAAGAGGTGGCGCCCCCAGTCCCTAAGGCGCCTGGCTTCCAGGAGCCAACGCCGCAGCCTTCACCCAGCCTGCAGGACGGCCAAGTCGAGTGTGGCGAACTCGATCTGCTCAGCACCAGACGCGCCCTTCGGCTCACTGGCCGAGGATCTCGAATCTGGTGATCGAGGACAAAATGGCGGCCAGGGCAAGGCAGCCCACCTACGCAATGGGCGATTGAAACATCCCCCTGGCGGTGCGCTCCACCAAGCCCCACCTCCTCTTATTTTTACGACTACTTCAAGCAGCGTTTGCCCAGGTCACCAATCCGTCCGACGATTTCCGCTCCGCGAAGAGCTGGTGATGAGCCTGGAAGAAGGCATCTGGCCGGCCGCGGCTCAGCCCTCAGTGCCCGAACCCTCCTCCGCCCCTCGGTGCTGCACCCTTCGAATACGCCACCGCGACAAGCGAAGCGTGGAACTGGCCGCCTTGCTGGTCCAGGGCTCTCCAACCGTCAGCTTGTCGAGCCCTCTTCTCGTCGGCACCGGGCCAGGCGACTGGAGTCGGCGGTGCAACAGCTCTGCGCCGACTCGGAAGCCCCCGTCAGGGAAGGGGTGCCAAGATCCTGGGCTCTCTGACCGCTCCAACGCCGACAT
>Ga0163217_1087861_pt1 | contig 17752 bp, 18 predicted proteins | sample SynspAceP_FD_185933 | JGI IMG/M metagenome (GOLD analysis project Ga0163217, IMG submission 185933) | Saline lake microbial communities from Ace Lake in Antarctica - Synechococcus sp. Ace-P (PacBio error correction) | ecosystem: Environmental > Aquatic > Non-marine Saline and Alkaline > Saline ...
AGAAAGGGAAAAGGGGGGATAACCTAGCGTAGCGGATTTTTTCCCCTTCCTGAAAATCCGATATGAAAAATTGCCCTTTTTAAATAAAATTTTTCGTCCCTGGAAAAGTCCCCCCAAATGGAAAAAATTAATGTTCCCTGTTAATTTGTTTAAAAAATTCCAAAGATTCCTCACAAGTAAAGCCAATTTCCAAGGGATCCTTCTTGGGAAAAAAATAACATGAGTGAACCAAAGGCAGCCCCCCTTTTTAATTCCTAAAAATTTACCAGGTTTTAAACCAACTTGGAAAAACCCCAACTAAAAATACATTCGGCCGCATTCTATTTATCCCGAAGCATTCAGAAAAGGACTTTCGAAAAGCAGGTTTTGCCCCTCCCTGCCCAAAATACTGATGGACCTCCTTTTCATAAGCTAATATAACAAACTCCTCCAACCCTATTCCAAATCTTATGAATTGTTTGGATGATGCAGGTCATAGAGAAAGATTTCATACGCGGTTAAGTTTCTTTGAGTCAAGGGATCAATTGCTGTGACATTAATTTTTTTTCGAAATGTCTAAAAACAAAAAAAACCACAAAACCCCTAGCCCAAACCTTCCCATCGAGGCGAGAAATAACCCCCAAACCAGCACCAGTTTCCCAAGTGCTATAATCCATAAGACTTCCTAAATTTTTGGGTAGCCATGAAATAGGATCTTCAGATGGAATTTCAAATCACCACTTTCCAAATAATTTTCCCAAACAATCTTTTGTCAGGGTCATGCTCTTTTGTCCCTCTACACTTCCCATGTTGAGCCAAGGCCAGTTGTGAACCAAACTAGCCAAAGAAGAACAAGAACAAAAAATCCGAATAACTAAGGTCATAATGATGTGACTTTAATCACACGAAAGGTTTTTAAATTAAAAATGGCAAAGTCAATTGACCTGCCATTTTGGGTTTTAGCAACTTCTCTGTCTACTAGAGTAGCGTTTGTTGGAGCAACGTATCCTGTCACCTTTGAACTTCTTCGGAATCCCTTAAGAGGCCTTTAAAGCCACCATCGACACGATTAGAATTATCATAACCTCTGGCGCGCAGATTTGAATTAAATACCATGGATCTATATCCGCAGCAACAATGAACGTAGTAAAGTTTTTTGTCCTTATTTATTTTCAAGCATGGCTAATCATTTGAATGTATCAGTGGAGGCATTCCCCTTGCACCCTCCACATGTTCTGAAAGGAATTCAGCTATTCTTTCTTACATCTAGAATAATTGATCTCAGAATTTTCTGCTTTTCTTTAGCTAGTTCCTCCGCTTGATATGGATTTTCGCATCTGATCGATTTTCACATGAGCGAGAGTTCCAAGATTTAAATTCCCTCCCTTCAAATATCAATCGCATAATCGTACCCCTCTCGGAGCTAATCTTGTGATGACTTCTTCTTTCTCTTCCCCAAAATCTGCTACGACCTAGGTTTCTTGTTTCCAAATCAGGAATCATTGCTCCTACCCAACAGCAAAAGCTTCCCGTCTAATTCCATATTTACCGATTTGGGAAACAAATCCTTTTAGCAAACAACCTGAGGTTCAGCGTGTATCTAGGATCACCGCACCAGTCTCATTCGCTGCAGCCTTCAAAATTCCTGCTGGAGTCAATGGTCTCACGCCTCTTTCCAATATTGTATCAATGCTATCGTATCCTTCAAAATGTTCATCATGAACATTTCTGAGGGAAATAACTGGAGGGGGAGTCAACCCTGTAATTAGCCTTCCTTGATAAACTCTTTCTTTAAGTCGCATCTCCTGAAGCGCATAATTTTGTCTTCCCTTCTGAAATTTTCCTAAGGTATCAGAAGTCTCCTTACTGCATGGTTTTTTACCACAAAGCCGACCCCCTGCGCCGTGAGCAGGATAGAACATATTAAAGTTATCCTGGCAAAAAGGCAATTAATTTTATTGCGAAGCGGAATCATATTAAAAATGACCTGCAAAAGAATATCTTTGAGTCAAATTCGGCTAAATTAACTTTCTGTGCCAAATCAGGTCTTCCCAAACATCTCCTATAAAATAAGGTAATCCGCAGTGAAGATTGCCTCTGGCTTTTCCTTTCCCCATTAATAAAGCAAGAAACAAGGAACTTTCCCCATGGTTATGGCCAGGTGTGTGAAGCACTTTTAATTTTAGCCGATTTCCAATTTTTGAATTCCTGACCATCTTTAGCCACGATCGCAATCAAACCCATTTCCAATGTTTGTAAGGGCGTAAACTATCGGTGCACCAGTCCCTTGCTGATAAATCCATATGTCCAGAAACAAAATCAAGCAATGAAAATGCGTCTTCAAAAACGTAATTTGATTTTTAGCATTTCCTACGGGCGCCTTTTCAAATATAAGGCTGCACTTCTCTTAAACGGATCGGATTATACCCGCTGCTCTCCATTGACCTCATATAATATGCGCCTTGGCAAGACATCACGTATAAATTTGTTCCGATTTTCCAATATCGTTAGTTTATTTTTTTATTAAATATTAACTTAAAAAGAATACACATCAAAGCTTAGACTAAATGACTTTTTGTCACACTGCTAGACATGTTGAAACAGATGATTCGATAGTTTTTAACTAACTGATGAAGCTGGAACTACACTGATTTCTCTCCAAAGGATTTTTCCTTTTGAAAAAGATATAAGTGTTGGGACTCCACGAACTTGAAATTTACTAGCGCTAACTGATTTTTATCCAACATCAACTTTGAAGGATTTTTGACTTTTCCCCCAGTTGTCTTGAGGTACCTTCCAAAATGGGGTTGCAATCATTTTACCAAGGTCCACACACAAGTAGCGAGAAATCCACCAATACCGGTGTACTCGCCATCGATCATCTCTTGAAATGTTTTTGTTTTGTGCTCATAGCTTCCAGATTTAATTCTTACAACAAAGTAAGGCGCAAATCAGTTCAGCACAAGTAAATTTTTATCACAAGAAAGACCATCCAAAGAATCCAAAGAGTTTAAAAAGTGCTAAAATGACCTGACTTGGCGATTTTTTTTTATTTTCCGCCCGTCTAATTCCTTTTATAAATGCTCAATTTCAAGCAAATCATAATATCACTTGGCTGGGTAGTCTTTGCAGTAGCTACACTAGTATTTGTCCTGACCCGTCGAACAAACCCGCTAGTTTTTGGGATCCCAGGGTGAATTTTATTGCTGTTTTTTCCTACAAGCTGGAAGTGCCCATCCACAGGGTGCGCCATTCTTTCTTTTGGTGTATCGGATGTTTTAGTTTCCTTGCTTTTGAGACACTTTACAGATTGCCTATTGGATGAATGTGGGGAGTGCGGTTCTTTCTCAGATTCACCATTCTAATTTCTTATTTGGTCTATCACGCTTTTGGGAAAGACTGTTCCCAAATTGAAGAAGGTCAAGAGACCAAGGCCAGACAATGCTCTTTAATAGGAGCAGGATTAGTCGGATCTTGGTCTATACCTTTAGCGATTAGTTTTTCTGGTTTTCTGCGGTAAGAGGCAGAAGTTTACGCCATGTCTTTCCTTCTTTAACCGCCAATTGTGATTTGGGCCGTTTTTGAAATGGGATGTGGATCAAGATCCACGCGAAGAAAACAAATGGAATGATTTTCATTGCCTATTAGTAGGTCTTTCCATCGTGTCCACTGTTAAATTTTGGTAACGCTACCGGCTTGGCTTTGATTTATTATTTCAAAAAATCGAAAAGCCGAACTTCAAAGGAGGCAGTATTTTCGCTATGTTTTTTTGGTGGAATAGCGTTGATCATCATCAAATAATATTATCATTCCCGGCCTTTCTAGCTTAGCTGGAATGCGCTTGAGATTTTCCTTTGTCAATAGCCTTAGGACTACCTTTTGGGATCAGGATCGTCGTCTTCATCATCCTTTTTTCTGTCTGGAGTTTATTATGCTTACCGCTACTCCAGAAGAAAAGAGAGGCAATCTTAAATACTGCACTCCTTTCGTTGATCCTTATCCTGATTGGGTATTCATCCTATGCATTAATGTAATCCGTGGCCAATCAAGACCCCAGTTATCAATGAAAATGCTCCAAAAGACCTCATTAGCTTTGTTTCTATTTGAAGCGAGAGCAAATATGGGTATCGACCCTTACTTCATGGAACAGGTATTTCACTGCCAACTGGTAGAATCAAGTGGAAGGCGATCCGGTCCTATATGAAGGGGTAAAGACAAGTATGAGATCGTCGATTATAGCCTTGTAAATAACTTACCGAAATCCGACCAAAACAACAAATTCTCCCTTCGTGTTTAATTCTACTCAAGAAAATCCATCAGCGGATCTACCGTCAAAAGCTGGCCTAAGAGAAGGCCAAGATTCCAACCTTCGGCGATAACCTATATTTTTATGTTTTCGCATCAGTTAGGGCAGATGGTATTTCGAGGTATTTTCATGTGGAATTTTCTCAGGTAAGGGAATCAGACTTTTCCGATGGCACCTTGGATGGAATCACAGATGCAATTTCCACGGATTTAACCCAGAAATACATTACCGAAATAAAGGCCATAATAATTACCTGATGCTTTCCGCTTCTTTTGGGAATTAAATCGGATTATTTTTCCAGCTAAAAGTGCGATCCAAGTCATTTTACGTCAACCTGATGCTCTCCTGATGATGGGAGCAGTCTTGGTGCTCTACCTACAACCTCGCCTCCGTAGAACCTTCGGGAAAGAGATTATATCTAACGTGGGTAGCTTCTATGCATTTGCTTATTTGGGTAGGCATGGGAGTCCCTTGCCATCGCACCATGATAGCCTAAGGCCCAATAAGAACTTAGCAACTGCAAAGGAATTATTGCGACGCCTTTGACATTACCGTAAGTTGGTCTGATGGCTAGTGAAAAAACTGGAATGAACCACACCGGAGAGGAAGAATATTTCTCGGTATAAAAAACAAGATTCTGCCCGTAACTTCTTGGCGCTCCTGCGCAGCCAAATGCAATTCTATTTACAGGAGGAGATAATGACACCTTTCCCACTCTGGTATGTTTCCAAGAAGTGGAAGGTTTCCGAACAGATGTCCGTGTAATCGTAATTGAGTTTATTTTGATACCCATTGGTAATGTGGGAGCAAATGACCAATCCAGCAGGTGATCTGAGGCCATTACCATTCAGCCTCGAATTCCAGAACGATATCAAAAAGGAAACGAACGACGTGTTTATACGTCACCGACGAGAAGGCTTAAACGCAATCTCAGTGAAAGAATATCTAAAACTCACTTTAATGGTGGCTCTCCGCTACTTAAAAAATGGAGACTGGTGGGAAAAAAGCATCGTTAACATGGTGCCTTCCTCGAATTTGATTCTAGAAGTGGAATAGTGCCGCGGTAAGTAATCGAATATCATTTCCAGAGGAATTCGCCCGAGCTATTTGTACCTCAAAATGACATTGCAGGTCAAAGGGCAATAACGTGACTAAAAGGGACTTTGAGCCTGCTAGATCTGATCACATCAAAATAATTGGGATCGGTCGAATTTAATTTTAATAAATACCTTCGCTCGCCACAATTGGAATTAAACATCGATGAGGCATGTGTCATGGAAGGTCTTGAGCTTATCGATTAACTTCCTATCCGCAAAACCAGAATACGTCCGAGAAGAATTGGTCAATGCCGACTTGGTTATAAATTTCACAGAGAATTTCGCTTTTTAGAGGTATGAATAACCCTGATGGCCTACTTGGATGAGGAAATACCGAAGATTTGCATCAAATCCACCGAAGCGCTTTGAATAAGCATTGGTGATATGCGCTTTTGGATCAAGATAAAAGGAAAAAAGCTGCTGACACATTGAATTAATGGTTTGGAAAAGTGAATGCCAAATGGAAGCAATACGCGTAATGATCTGTCTAGTGGTCATCAGTCCAACCTTTTCTTTGAAGTGGGCGAAGATGAAAAAGCCGATGGATATTATCGACAAAAAGTTCTAAAAAAGCTTTGGATATGATTGAGTTCCTACCAGACTCAAAACAGAGATTACGATCGTGAAATGATGAATTTCTAATCGAAATGGTCAAGTAAATTTAATCCCATTCTCGAGGAGCGAGGCTATCAGGAAAAAAGCAGCAGGATTTAAATTAGAATGGGATCATTATTAGGCGCGGAGGAATCCTCAGGGCGGAGAAGCCTGCTTTGATTTCGAAGTAATTTATGTTAGCTAAAACAAAGCGAGCCTCAATATCTTGGGCTCGCATTTTTGTTTTTAATTGATAAAAGCATAATTTCAATAACAATTACTTTGCTGTAAGGCATTTTGAATAGTTATTCAATCGCTAGGGATTAATAACTCTTGAAATTAAGATTTCTGGTTGCCAAAATATCTTAGGTCTAAATGTTTGATACTCGATACTACTTAACACGCTAGATCCCTATTTTTTCCCAAGAACATAAATAATCCAGCCCTCTCAGGATCATCGACGACCAGTAATCTTTCATGAGGATGTCCACCACGCTTTTGCTGCTCCTTGTGAAGCTTGTTTCGATCATTCGATGAGAATTTCGTAAGGCATTCGGAGAATCGAAACAGGAAGCTTATACTGCAAATCAAAATATCGAAACGCATGATTTTCCTGAACGCGATTTTTCGAAATTAGCCTCATGTAAGTCCAACTTTAATCATTCCCTTCCTATGCATTACTTGAAACAGAATACAAAAATGCCAGCCGCTAAAATAAACAATCAATTCTGAGGCTTGTATTCACGCTCATGCCAAGGATATCATTGAAAGGGTGTGATTAATATTTGGTGTGGAAAGATCATAGCTTTTTCGCCCGGTTTCCAAAACTCGTAATCTCCTGAAGAAAAATAGTCGTCGTTAGGAATATGCTCGATCACTGCCTGGAAACTTACTATCGTAAATGAAAGAATTATCAGCATTTCCCTCAAAAGGTGGTATTACAGCTTTGTCGGAAATCAATTTTTGGGAATCTTAAGGGTCAAACGAAATCGATGACTTCTTGATCTTATCCAGTCCGCAAATAGGTCGAAGCAATTGGCAGCAAAACTCACACTCCTCGCCTTCTCCACAACCCCACTTCCAGAAGATTCTTCAGAAAAAAGGCTTGGCCAGCAATGTAAGCTTTAAGTAATCTTTGATGAAATTGGGTTGTCACTGACCAAACTTGTCAGATGCGATTTCCGTGTATAGGTAGCCATTTAAAATTTTTTACTAATTTTGGCAAAAGTAAGGTAATTTTTAAAAACCGGAAAAATCACCTAAATGAAGCAACAAACGAATAAAATCATACTATTCCACACTCCTTTTCTTGGAATTAGGGTTCTCCAGGCATTTTCCACAAAAAAAATCTAAGCGACCCTCAATCAGGCACTTCGGGTATTCCCGTTCATTCTCGACTAGGATTTAAAGATTGTTACCTGGTTAAAATTTCTTGAAAACAAGGTTTAGGACTCCAATTTGTCGTTGAGAAAATCGAAAAAACAAAATCAGGAGTTCAATACCTTCAGTTTCACCTATTCACTGTTTGAATTCCCCTACCAGAAGAGATTCCTTGGAGATCAAACCAAAAGATGATTTCTAACTGCAAATGACCTGACCATGATACTGATCGGGCAATTGGGTTTTTTTGAAAGGAGCTAAACATATCCTTCCGCAGATCAAACTTAGCAGTTCTTCCTTTTCACCGCTTAATACGCGGCAAGGGTGATGAATATTTCTTTACCATTTAGATCTCAAAGTTCCTTTTTATTCGATTCCCCTGATTTTGCCGCTATTATGCAATGGAGTAGGATTTGAATCAAACTTATCTGAACTCGGGCAATTCCTTACATTTCAAGAGCAGTGCCTGGTCCAAACCTTTTGCACTCATTCCTATTATCCTATCAACTTCGAAAGTGCCCTACCCTCCAAATGGAAACCAAGCCCGCCAGCAGTTCCAAAAGAAACTAGAAGTAAAGTGAACGAAAGGAGATTTTTTGGAGAACATACGCCCAAATCATCTCGATAAAAATCGGAATACTATTTTGTCCAGAGTGGAACATCCAAGCTGACCTGGAATGGTTTTTTGAAAAACTTACCCATGAGGCCTTCCCAAAGGTGAAAAGACTGGGAGGAAATGGTCCAAATGGTCAACCTATATTTCTACTCGAAAAAGAGCACGAATCATTACTCTTTAGCATCGGACAAGAAAAAGCGCTAGATGAATATTGATCGTTAACCCGAAATCCCAGATACTGCGAAGACTTTAATCCGGGAGTTTTCAGGCAAGTCGAATTCGCAAATTTACTTTTTAACTGATTTTAAAGAAGGCTGGAAAACGGAAAACAAAGGCATGATTTATATTGTGATGGGGTGCTCCTCAGGAAGTAAATTTTTTATTAGAACAGAGAAGTTTGGTCTTATGGAGGAATGAACGAGAAGTTCAAAATTCGCTTTAGCCTTTGCGAGGGTAAAAAATATACTCAGCCCACACTATTTACATTGAATCGATCTCGAAGCCTATCAGCCAGTTTGGTTCAAGACAATCCCTATGGAGAAGCGGAAAGATGGTTTCTAATTGAAAAAAGAGGCCCACGAAAAGATTTTCATTTTTTGGAACCAGAGCTGTCAATGGAATCAATCCAGGCAGGCAAGGAATCATTGACAAAGTACTCCGTCAGAAAGAACTCACAAATGAATTTAATTTTTAAAGGAAAAAAAAAAAAACTTTTGCTTTTCAAAGCCTTCCCTTTTTTTGGGCCCCGCAAAAAGCCCCCCTTTGAAAAGATTCCAATTGTCCGCGTCCCTGAATGCGAAAGCTGAACAGAATCCACTCGAAAAAATCATCAAGGGTGTAGTCCGCTCAAATGTCAGCGATCGATATGCCCTCCTTAGACAATGTGAATCGAAAGCTGTTTTTGCAATAAGGGAATCACCCCTGATTATGATTTTGGATCGATCACGAAATGTTCGAACTTCGGAGCAATCGCTTTCGGACAGCTGAAATGTGCAGGGCGTTGATGCTATGCGGTCCATTCCTGAAAAAGGAAAGCGCTCAGATCATGCAGATGCGCTCAAGACATCCGCGGGAGCACTAAATCCCTACCAATTGCACGTGGTTAAAAAACTTTCTACACCTGCAGAGACTTGCAAAAATCTGGCTATTCTAATTGGATATGCAGAGACAGAAAAATCTATGTACGAAAGCGATTTTTCAGTTCCCGTGGCGATGATTATGGGTTCGGAGAGGATGGAATATCCAATGAGCTATTCGCATCAATGGATGATCGGGTAAAAATCCCAATGGCTGGCACATGGAAAGCTTAAACGTTTCAGTTTCTGCCGGAGTCGCAATCTATGAAAGCAATCAGGCAGCGAAAAAAATAAAATTGAATGAACGGGGAGGGATTAGATAAATTCTTCCCCTTTTTTTCGTGCCATGGACACAAACTCCCTGAACTTCTTTTCATCGTCCAGTTTGCAAATTAAAAGTAAATTTCCAGTTTCGTTTACCAAATAGTTTGTCCAACCTTGATACCACCAGCCTTTATCGCTATCGAGTTTGAAATAATAACAGTTTTCCGTTTTCATGAGAATTGCATTTGCCTCCACTACCATTTTTTTTACTTCGCTTTTTTTGGGCAACATCATAGAAGGCTATTCCAAGAACCAGATCTGACCATCCAAAAATCTGAAGACGGCAAGAACCTAAACTTGATCAGACTTTTCCCATCAACACCATAGCAATTCGAGATGCTTTTTCAATTTGGGTATACGCTCGGGATATAAATGCAGCTTCTTTCAGAAACCAAAGACTGACTAATCCTTCATCAAAAACCTCCCAAGTCCGGCATATGCCTCTCAAATGCATGGTAAGACTATAGTTTTCAGATAAATATGCCCGAATTCAAACAAAATCTCCGCTATCGATGAATGTTTTAGCAGCTTGAGGTTAGGCTTTTTTCAAATGGAAAAGTTTTTCACCTTCATCACATCTGAATCAGAAGTTCTCAATGATACTGAATGTATCCCATAGCCAGTTTTCTGGCCTGTTTGAGTATGCCAAGTGTGGATGCAATCGCTTAGGCGTTTGAGCTGGCGCGAATTCCGCTTTGTGTAATCGTTTTTGCCACAATTTCCCCTCTTGCAAAACCAAATGATCAGCCGGAAGTCACGAACTAAAAAGTAAAGCAATGTGGGTCGATCGAATGAATTTAATAGCAGGCCCGTAAGCAATGCAGGCAGCAGTATTTCTCCTCAAAGGCTCTACCAATAATCCTGATGATTTTTCAGATCAGGGAGTTGCTCTTTAACTAAATGCAAATATTTTTTTTGTAGGTTAATGATCAACAAACTGAGAAGGATCGGCAAATTCTTGAATCGATCATAGGTCATCTGTTAATAAAGGAACGACCCGTTCCCAAATATCTAAAAATTGCTTTGGGAATTTTCTTGCGACCTATGTTGGCGCAAAACCGGGTTCCGATTCCACCTGCCCAATAATAACGATGTAGGGTTTACTGAGCATTTTAAACTATTCCCTTCTTTCAATCAATTCAATGAATATGGGCAAATCCTGCTATTTTTTCTCTCCCATCCATGGCCTACCAATTGGTGTATATTAATGATACGCATAAATTATAAGCGCTTACAAGCAAACTCATCTTTGGCTATAGTTTTCGATTCCTGTTCATAATATCAATAGCTTTTTAGAGAATGGATATCAGCGTCCTTCCCTGAAAAAGCATTCTTCGAAGATCTCCATCGTAATGATACCTACTAGCCGTCCTCTTGAAATCCAACCACGGCAGTGGCGCCCCAGGCGTTTTGCCTTGATATTTCCATGATAATATCAGTCAATCCTGAGTCTTGGCGCACTTTAGGAATTTGAATCTTTAAACCCAATCATCTTCTAACTTTGGAGATAAAAGTTGTTTTCCTAATGTGCCCCAGGATGGTATTTCGCAAAATTCCTCTGAAGTATCCTCTAGCTTCCAGTAGACAAACTGCCAAAGCATCTCCCAAAGGCCAGATGTGCCACTAGTACTAGTGGTCGGCGCAAAGATTATGTGGACCAAGCCCTCTTCACCGATTGTTGCATTCAGGAAATGGTAATCGGCATGCTTAGCTAAGTAATATCCGTGTTGCTGACGCAAGCCAACTAAAACGGAGCCGGATTTCCTTGAGTAGGCGGCACCAGGGACTTTAATTCCGGAGTATTTCCACCTTAGAAAATACAGATAACCACATCTTCGGATTGGATCATCCCAAATCACTAATGAATTGCAAATCTGCGGCGTGCAATAAAAAGTGCTGGAGTTTCCTGGGGTAGAATTCAAGTGTCGCTACAATTTTATGGCAATTTTATGGGCACTTTTCCCTACTCCTGTGACAACAAACCTACCTTTTGATGCTAAAATTCGAGCAACACAAGAGTCAAAAATCTCAATCTAAAAAAATTTTACAAGGTTTAAGATAGCCTTGTGCCTTTCAATTTTGAAGGACAAACCTGTGGCTATCTTTCTATATTTTTAGCTAAATTCAATCTTACCGTAAGTTTTGGAACTTGTTCAAAAAAGGTAATATAACTTATTAGTGATTCTTGTTTTAAAAGATTTCGTTACCCCTTATTCATTTTTCACGTGGAAGAGAAAGTAAAGCAGAGCTTAAAAAAATCTTGGCTTCAGTCAGTTTTTCCGTGGAAATCAGGAAATTAATTAATCGACACCTGATAAACAAACGAATACGTTTGTAATAAAATGCATACTGGGGCTGGCAAATCACTTTGCTATCAGTTGCCCGCTGTAGCAACGAAGGAACGGCTATCCGTGATTTCCACCTTTGATCGCCTTGAAAATGAAAAATCAAGTAGATCAACTGAAATTGCCCTCGGCATCAAATGCACATTTTCCTAAATTCTTACGCTCATAAAATCAGAGTCTACAAAGTCAAAATGAAAGTGGTTTGGCACACAAAGACAAAGCTACTCTATGTGGCACCGTGAGTCTTTGACCAAAGAAGAAAATAATCGAATTTCTGTAAAAAAAGCGAAAAATCAGTTTTGTTGGCGATCGATGAAAGCACATTGTATCTCAGAAATGGGGATCAATGACCTCGCGTCGGAATACCGCCGTATCAAGTCATTGTAGCCCCTGATCGCACCCACCTCTTATCCGATTATCGCCCTCACTGCTACTGCAACACCGAGAAAAGTGCAGCAGGACATACAGCGGAATCTTCAAATGGAGGAAAGCCTGATTTAATTCAAATCTTCCTTCCAACCGGACTAATCTTTTCTATTTTGAGTCCGCCAAAAGTCAGAATGAGTCCAAGAAAAGCTGATCAAGTTTATCAAAGGTCATAAGGGTTAAGTCGGAATCATTTATTGCTGGAGTATGAAAGAAGGTAGAATAATCGCTTCGCTAACTCCAAGTCAATCAGATCAAACGCAGCGCCTATCATGCTTGGTTTGGGATTCTGGCTTTCGAAAAAAAATCAGGATGATTTTTCCTCTAAGAGGAATTAGACGTCATTGTTGCCACATCGCATTTGGGATGGGGTTCGACAAGCCGGAATGTCCGCTATGTGATTCATTACGATAGTGCCAAAATCTTTAGAGGGCTACTACCAAGAGACTGGTCCCGAGCGGTCGGGAGGAATTAGAGGGTCATTTGTCTGATGTTTTAACAATATGAGGACATCGGTCAAGCTAGACAAATTCATAAGACAAAGCAGTCACGGAGCGAGAAAAACGCGAAAATATTGCTTCAGGAGATGGCTGCGTCGCGTCGAAACGGGCGTTTGGTCGTAGAAAATTTATCCTGAATTACTTTGGTGGACCATGGATGAAAAAAGGATTGGTGGCTTTGCGACAATTGTAAGCGAGTGATCGTGGAAACTTCAAAAGGAAATGGGATCTTGCCTTGAAAGTCCTTGGAAGCTGCAAAACAGACCCAATGAGCGGTTTCAGAATTAGATTCACTTAGTTAGTGTCCTTGGTCCGGAAGAAAAAACGAATTATGTAGAAAAGCTATAAACATGATGAATTAACCTATTTTCGGCGCAGGTTCTTGATCACACCTCCGAAAACTTGGATTCGGCCGTGAATCGTCAGAGTATGATCAAGGATTTCCCTTGGAAAAAAGAATATTGAAAGCTACCGGGGTTCTGAAATTGAGCTCCGAAAGGGAAAAGCTTTCATGGAAGACGCGCGTATGAAGATAGATCTCTATAAGGATCAATGATTTTGAAGCGGAAAGTGGAGAAACCGAGCAAGGCAGAAATAATATTAATGCGGGAATAGCTTATGACGAAATAGTTATTTGAACTGCTCAAGGCCGAAACGAAAAAAAGTCGCTGCGGTCCAGGCCTTACACCTTATGTGATTTTTTTCCAAGATCCATGCCGCTAGAAGAAATGGGCGACAGTCTATCCAACTACGAAAGAAGAAACTCGCAACAAAATCAATGCGTGGTATGGGAAAAGTCGCTAAATTCGGCGCTCCATTCCTTAAGTTAATAGACTTACGTTGATGATAAAGGGGGTTGGGGGGTTTTGAGATCGAGACTGCAAAAATCTGATGTGGTCGTAAATCCTCCGGTCACGATCGAAGGTCAAAATCTCAATCATTCAGCAGATCGATCGAAAAACCGACTTGGATGAGATAGCAGGAAATCTAAAATATAGACGTTGATGAGTTGCTTCAAGAGATGAGCAAGATTATGCTACAGTGGAACAAAAATAAAATATCGATTACTACAATCGAAAATATCATGGATGAATGAGGCGAGAAGATATCCTCCATGAATATTTCAATGAGTGCAGTACTGATAATATTAAGGCTGCGTTTGGAAAGAATTGGAAGATGAAGATTTCCGCAGGAAGAAGAATTACGGTTTACGTATCAAATTCATTTTCCCCAACCACGCCAATTAAAAATGAATTGAAGTCAATGATATACTCTTTATGGGAAGCGCGGCAAGAGAACATGCTTTTTGCCTGGAAAATCGTCCAAAGTGTCGAATTGTACTAATTTTATATGTTGGCCAACCCTGGCATGCTGGGAACTGCGACTATAGCAACTAATATTCCACTCGGAATCACAGATTTTTCCCAGCGATCAATCATTTATTTTAAGAAAAAGCCATCGATCTAGTGGTCGTCGTCCTGAAGGAAACCTTTGGTCAGGAATTGTTGATTTTCTTCAAGCTCAGCCTGGAAACTTCAAAAATCCCTGTAGTGGGGCCTTCAGAATGGGTGCTAGACTTGAGGGAAGTAAGGATTTCTCTAAGCGCTTTAATGCTCAGAAATGGAGTCCCTACGCTGCTTTGGAGACGCTTTACCGGCATCAGAACTGAGAAGGCTTAGCTTTTCTGGAAAAACAGAGCTACCAATCGTATTAAAAGCAGATGGACCTAGCCCGCAGGAAAGGGTGTTTTGAATTTGCCTAACTCTGGAAAGAAGCAAAAAAGCTTCTTTAAAAAAAATGCTCATAGATCAGAAAATTCGGAGAAGCCTCACTCAAGGTGGTAATCGAAGGAGTTTTTGACTGGAATAGAGCTATCGGTTTTGTAGCTACCGATGTGAGAATTAATAAAATTCTGCCCGAGGCTAAAGAATTATAAACGTATTGGTGAAGGAGAAATACGGGTCTCAACACTTGGAAGAAGGGTGCAGTGAGTCAGTAGTCCTTGCAGATGAGGCTTTATGAAAAAAGGTAGAAGAAAAAGTAGTCAAACCAACAGTAGATGGATTACGAAAAGAAGGAATTCCCTTACAAAGGGTTTCTTTTCATAGGTTTGATGAATAAGATGGGGAGCCCAAGTCATCGAATACAAGTACGAATGGGGAGACTCCTGGAGACGGAGCTGTTCTGCACGAATTTCAAGCGTTTTCTAAGCATCTTATTATTTCGGTATGGAACAGGTGCTTTGGCAGAAATATAAACTGAAATATCCAACTCAAATACGCAGCTACCGTAAAGTTCATGGTAAGCGCGGTTACCCTGGATTCTTAATGAAAAGGGATTTAAAAATATCACTTCCTGATCCAGGATCAGAAAGGTGTAATCTTTTCATTCGCGGAACGGGGAAAACGAACAAGAATCAGCTTCACCAATCAAGGGGGCCGAGTTTTAGCAATTACTGGGCGAGGTCCAGATCTTTTCCATCAGCGCTTGCAAACGCTTATGCTACCGTGAATCAAGATTTCATGGAATAAGCATATCTTCAAGAAGTGATATCCGTCAAGGGATATCCTTAATTTAAAATAATTAATTACAGCCCTAAAACTGATCAGGGAAAACCCTGTGAATAAATATATATGGCTGGATGTAAGTACGTGCTCCACTTCCTCAGGAGGACTGGAGGCTGCCAAAGTAATGGTACTTGTGGACGAAAGTGATTGTAACAAAATGGATTCCTTTGATTGGCTAGCCATATGGGAATTCCTGAAATAGATAATTTTGATATCGTTGAAAGTTAAATTCAAGGGAGGAAGAAAGAATATTACCGAAATGTGGGATTTTCTTCAAGTTAAATACTGGTGACCCTGTGGTATGTCCGATGTGCCCGAGTGGTCATCATATTGGGCACGTTTCACTACAAGGTGAATTGGTAACGTCTACAAAATGCAAAAGGCGTAAAATCCGGGATGATGACAACATATTCTGAGAATCTAACGAGTTGCTAATCAAAAAAGATATGGAACGCTGGGCGAGTCCTCAAACAGAGAAATCCCGAGCCTTTTATCCGTGCCAGACAAATCATCGAAAGAGCTGGGCTTGAAGATGAAAATGTCTGATATCGAGTACGCAAGCCAGATAATGCTAAAGCAACTTTTACTAATGTCTTGCTGAGGAATCGGGTTGATTTTTAAAGAGAATTGATCAAATTCCTTTGCGGGAGAGTTCCGAATTAGAGTCGAAATGAACAAGATCAGTCCTTCGCCAAGAGCTTGGTCGACTTGGTTGGAAATCGGAGTTTGTGACGTGAACTTTGCTGCTCTAATCCTGGCTTGTCGACTTCAAAAAATGTAAGCACCTCAAGCGGCTAGATATCAAATCTCTCCCTTTAATCCTGGAAAAAACCAGTGGTCAATGCGGCAGGTAAAAATGCTGCTTGAATATGAGCTAGATAACCTATATGGATGCTATAAGATATTCCTAATGTAGATCGTGCCCTTGATGACTTTGAATTTTGGGTATGGCAAAAATTAGCAGAAGACGGATATCTTTCGAAAACTGATGTTGGTTCAGTTATAAATAATGAAAATGGATTGGCAAACACGATCTCTTGCGATCGGGTGAAAGAGATTCAGGGAATGAATTGAAAAAAGGAATTAAGGCTTCAAATCTTCAGGTAGATAAAGCATACGGACATAGAAGATCTAGCTGCGAAGTCTACACTTGAATTGGAAAATTGGTGGAATCAAAAGTTTGGCGCAAGAACCCTAAAAAGAAAAAGCCTAGAAATCTCGAAATTCAGAAGGCTAGTCCCTAGACCAGAACAAGCAAAAGCAGAAAGCACTACTGCTAAATTCAGATAATACCAACCGGCCTCGACCTGCCGAACCACAGCAAAAGCGTAGAAATAAAAATAAAAATCGCGGTCAAAAAACCGCGAGGGTGAGCAAGCTGGACCAATCAAAACTTCAGGGAGAACAAGCCTTCACGCGCAGGGAAATCAAAGCCGCACCGAAAACAACCCTGGGAAACCAGCTCGTTCCAAGTTGCCGGTCAAAAACCTAAGCCAAGCAGCTGAAGAAAAAATCGGGAGAGCAAAAAACCTGCAGGAAAAAAAGAAAGTTTCCATCCCAAGAAGGAATCAAGGGCCAAATCCGAATGATAATCCCAAATGAATAAACTGAGATAATAGGGTTACTATTCTTGATCCTTGACTAAATTCCTGTCTGGTGATCGAAATCTTTGAAGAATTCAATGGGGTTTAGACAAGCAGCGGGTGGGAATGGCCAACTGACAGCATTAATTTTGACTGGAAATTCTTTGGATTTTAGCTTCAGAACAAGCTAATAGCAATTCGATTTAAATGAATCTATAAGTTTCTCGGACTGGGCCTACGTGCGAACATCTCCAAAAGATTCTTCGAATTATCTAATTTTTTTGGAAAAATCGGTTGTGAATATGCCATTTCGATTCCAAATCAAGGAAAACCCTTTTGGTAAAGGATTTGGGAATAACGATCACGAAAATATGACACGATCCCTTTCCAACTTAATCCGAGAACAAAGCAGCATTATTTTACTTCAATATATGCGAGAAGACCAACTATCAGGAATAGAAGCAGTTGGTTTTGTTAAAATCTTTGAGATAATTTGGAAAGCTTCAGACCTAGAGTGGCTTTTCAAAACAAATTCCTAGTCACTATGCCTATGTACTGACATAATTGGGATTCGTCTATAGCCATTTCGTTCATAATAAAGCTGACGCCTCCACTTGCTTTTTGGCCTGTTTCAAGCAACAACTCGTTTAGCGCCAAGCTCAACTGCCCAGCTTTCCAATTCGCTAAAGCTGGCTTGCGATCCGTTTTTCTCGATAAACGGGCAGCGTAAACATCCGCTTTACTTCCATTGTATCTTTTCCATAATCTTTTGATAGCAACACATGCCACGGGCTACATTTTTTCTTGTAGCAAACAGATGCATACTTGATGGCAAGGAATTCCATTATATACTTGAATCATAAAGCATGGTCTCTTCCATCCTTTTCCCAAGCCAGATATGCAATCCAAGTGCGAAACTAAGCCTGCAAAAATCCTGAAATCATCACCTATCCTTTTTT
>Ga0163217_1104595_pt1 | contig 17750 bp, 30 predicted proteins | sample SynspAceP_FD_185933 | JGI IMG/M metagenome (GOLD analysis project Ga0163217, IMG submission 185933) | Saline lake microbial communities from Ace Lake in Antarctica - Synechococcus sp. Ace-P (PacBio error correction) | ecosystem: Environmental > Aquatic > Non-marine Saline and Alkaline > Saline ...
AAGAGAGAGATGGTTTGCTTGCGCTGCGTCCATTTTCGGTAACCGCGCTTTTTTTTTCCAGTGCCCTCGAGCCCCGTTCGCAGGGTGCGCTGCAAATACAACTTGCTGAGTTTTTCCCGAAACTCGTCAACGAGCCCCTGACCACAATCGAGTTTCGCCCAATGCCGCTCTGGTTCCACGCAGGCTTCTTGAGGTGGTTTTCCTCCACTCCTGGGCCGCGGGCAAGGCCTTTTTCGCTTCATCAAGCAGGCCCGCGAAAGGCCTGGGCTGCCTTTACCGCAATCAATCAAAAGACTTTTATGCAACATGAACTGTCAACAAACCCGTTCGCTTGATGACAAGGCCGCCAGGGGCGGTCGTGGGAAAGGTCAGCGACGAGTCCCCTAAATTGGCCTTGCGATTCGTCCCAGTTGTGGCAATTTCCTCATTTGTGCCCGATATCAAGATACTTTGGCAAAAAAAGCCCGCGCGGGCCCATTTTGGTGGCGATGATAAAAGCGATTGGCCCAGCCTGCCCCGTCATTCCTGGGTTAACTGATTGAAATAAATGGTTAGAAAATTAAAACTGGCAGGCCTTTCTGCAAGCACTCTTAGCTGAAATGGGGCGGAGTCAACCTTTTCGCGCATTCCGCCCTCTGAGCAAGCATGACTTTGCCAAAAAGCACTAGGCGCATAAGAGATGAACAGTTGACCACAGGCTTGAACACCGTTGCCCTGCCGGAGTTTGCTGCGGTGCGGACTACTTGCAACAACATCTGTGCATTGGTCCGTTTCTAAAAGCCTCTCAACTCGGCATAGACTGGTTGTCCCCAGGCAGTCCATCAATCGGAGTAAACCACTGCACAATTAGTAAACGGTTGTTTATCACACAGCCTTTCAAATTGGACGACGTGCGTGAAGCACTGTCCTGAGATCGGCCGTTCAGAGGCTTACCGTGACTGAAGTCAAAGGTTTGGCCGGCAGAAAGGATTAACCGAACTGTACCGACGGCGCAGCAGTCATGTGGTGGATTTCCCTGCCAAGGTGAGATGAATGTGGCCATCGTGATGGCGACATGCTGATCGCGTCATTGAAGCCCTTACCAAGGCGGCCACACCGGCAAGATCGGTGACGGCAAAAATCATTCGTGTCACCTGGCACAGCCCTGTCCGTAATCCGCACGGCGAGACAGGCACAGACGCAGTCTGACCAGTCCTTCGTTCATGAATGCAGTATTAAAGCCTACTTGGGGGCTTATATGGAAGATTCGCCAATCAATAACGCGCTTGATTAGTTCTACTTTTCTGTTCTGCCGGCGCACTGGTGATGTGGATGGCAGCAGGTTTTGCCATGCTCGAGTCCGGTCTGGTTCGTGCCAAACGAACACCACTGAAATTCTGACCAAGAATCACGCTTTATTCCGTTGCCTGGTCATGTATCTGCTGGTCGGTTCACCACTCATGTACTAGGCAACTGAAGGCGGCATTATGCCCCATCTGGGTCTGTTTGATTGGTGCTGAAAACCGATGTGGCTGATGTGCTGGCTGGCGGCGATGATGCTCTTATTATTCTGCGGCGGGCGGACTTCTTCTTCCAGGTGGTGTTCGTTTGCCACTTGCGATGTCGATCGTATTCTGGTGCGGTAAGCAGAGCGCATGAAGCTGTTCGCCTTTCTGGGTTTTGCCGTCATCATGACTGGCTTTATCTACCCGACTCAAGGTTACTGGGAGGCTGGGGTGGCGGTTTCCTCTCAGCAGCGCCGGTTCAGTGACTTTTGGCCGGCTCTGGTATCGTTTCACCTGGCAGGCGCCTCTGCTGGCTCTGGCTGGTGTACTGATTCTGGGTCCACGCAAAGGCAAGTACGGTGCGAACGGGTTCAGATCAATGCGATCCCCGGGCGCCAACACTGCCGCTTGCTACGCTTGGGTACTTCATTCGTGGCGGGCTTGGTTTCGGCTTTTCAATGGTGGTTCGCATTGGTGGTATCCAACATGAAGACGCCACGCAGGTTGCCAGGTTTCCTGAACACCAACACGGCAGCGGCCGGTGGTCTGAATCGCAGCGTGGTCGTCGCTCGCATACTGTTCGGCCAAGGCTGACCTTGACGATGGCTCTGAACGTGCGCCTGGCCTTGGGTCTGGTGGCCATCACCCGCTGATCCGCTGTCGCCCGGTGGCTTCCAGCCTTCACGCCTGATCGGGTGCGGTGGGTGGTGTGCTGGTAGTGTTCTCCATCATGGGCCTTACGACAAGATCAAGATTGATGATCCAGTCGTGCTATTCTGTACACGGTGTGGTCGTGTATCTGGGTGTACTGGCGGTCCTGCTGACCAACAGCGAGCCACCATTTGGCGGCCAGCTGCTGGGTTATACGGCAACCATCTTCCTGTCGTCTTTTATCACCAGCCTGATCGTCTGGAGCATTCCTGAAGCCGTCATCGGCAATTCCGGTTCCGAAGAAGAAGAGTAACGGCGGTGTGGATCTGGTCCGAGTGCGGTAATGGAAGCCTACCCCCGAGTTCACCAGCGCAAGAGTAATACGCCTGGCGGTAACTCCAGCAGTAAACACAGGGCGCTTCCGGGCCGCCTGTCTCGTCTTCGCAGATAAGGCTTGGCCGTGCGTCTCCGGCACTCACGCCCCGCATGCGCCTCAACACCTTACCCGCCAACATGAGGTCCTAGGGGTAGCGCCAAACTTTATGTTGAGGGAGCTGAACATCGGTGGACAAGAAAATGCAGCAGAAAACCTACGAGCAGTTTTGATCGAGTTGACCGGCACATACATCGCAACCTCGCTGAGCGGCTGGAAGCGGGTTATGTCCAGCGACCCGGGCGAAAAGGGCCAAGTGGCTGCTCGAGTACTGGCTGACCACGAGCGCAAGCTTTAAGTGATGTAGTGAGCAAGATTCGCGCCACAGGGCAACTCGGCGCGCTTTGATACCTGTTTATACGAGCAGCCTGGTGAGAAAACTGCCAAAAGCGGCAAAAGAACGCGACAGCGTGTTCTTTTGCAGGCCCTCACTTTTTGAACAGATCAGCGAAGAGATCTTTGCCATCCACATCAGTTTGATAGAGCTCTATCGCTCTGGCCGCGGTGTGCGCCGACCCCGAGGTACGCGAGAATATGGAGGAACTGCTGAACTGGGAAAGCACGAAGACCTGCATCTGGCGCAGCAGTCGCTAGTGTTCGGCAGGTATGTGGTTCAGCCAGACACAAAAAAAGTCAGCCGGTATCAGCCATAATCGCCCCCATTGGAGCTATAATACGCCGTGTTTCCATTCGGGAGCGGTTTGAATGAAAAGTGATGAGATATCGTGACGATGATCTGAACGCCGTTGATGACGATGGGTGAATGCAGGATGATCGCTGCCGGAAGTGGACGATGATGGTGATTCGGGTGATACGGAGCCCTGCAGCCAAGACGCGCAAGAAGGCAGCGGCTCTGAAGACCCGCTAGAGGGCCCTGTCCATTGAAGGGCCAAGGCTCGGAACGGAATGGCTTGCACGCCAGATGGAAAGAGTTATGGCCAGAGGCGGCAGGGTTCAGGAAGGTGGACGCCCAAATGTGGTCGGTGATTCCACCACCCAGCCTGAATAGCAAGTAATGGCAAGCCCGTCCATCCTGATTGATGAGGGCGCTGCCGCTTTTTTTCAAGGCCGTCGGGATAGAAAACAGAGCTGTTTTTCTATCCTGCGCTCGCTCGCTATCCTTGTGACTGGTTCAGACGCAGAATGGTTAGTCGTCCAGCCATGCCGGTATTTCACTGCAGCAAAAGCGCCCACTTCGCCATCCGTGCGGGCGAGTCTGCCCAGGACTTGCCCATGCCGGTTTTGAATCCACAAGGGTATGCAAGCCCGCCTCCCGTGCCGCCCTGGACGTCGTCACGGATGGTCCCCCGATATGCAGTGCATGCTTGCTTCAACGCCAGCGCGCTCCGCGCGGCTTACAAAGGGGGCTGAGTCAGGCTTGCTGTACGCCCTTCCAATCATTCCGCCGAGACTATCACGCTGAAATACTTATCCAGCCCTCACCTGCGTCATCGGCGTTGCCGTTGGAAAATGGTCCGCCAGGGGGTATTTGGCCGAGAGGGTCTGTGCAGCAGGGTTTCGGCTGGGGGAACAAGGTCAGCGCGTGACGTGCTTCGAGAAACACATGAACGCCCCTGCGGGTGAGATCCTCTACCTGCTCTGGCGAATAGCCTGCCCGCGTCAAACAACGCAATGACCGCCACTGAAATCGGTCACCCGAGCCGCAGTAGCGATCGTCGCCAGTACTCGTGGCGCAGAGCCCTTGCGCGCCTCGCTGTCCCAGACCCGCTCGGCAACTGGCGCGTGCGTGGCTCGGCGTACCAGCCATCCAGGGTCCTGGTTCGGCGGCGACCAACCACCTGATTCGGTCCCACAGGGTCATTGTCCAGATCAAGGTCAGCAGGCGAAATCATTCAGGTCTCGGTTCTTGCGTTTGGCGCGGGGATGCGCCCTGATGCATGACACCTGGGCCAGATGCTGGAAAATCAGGTTGTGCATGATTTTGTGTCGTACTGATATCCGCATGCCCGAGCAAGCTCCTGCACCGCACGCAGGTCGCCTGAAGATCTCCAGCATAATGGCTGGGCAAAGGAGTGCCCGCAGCCATAATGCGGATGCAGGTTCTGGCCATATGTGCTGAACGCCCCAGGCCTGAACCCGCAACTGAATGGCGCGGCTACTCGCGCCGGCCCTGTTTTGCCCACAAAAAGCCGCCGGGTTGTCCAGCTGCGGCCAGGGTACGAACGGCGAGCCAGCGCGCCAGAGCTTCGCGGGCCAAGGCGGCCAAACGGGTACCAGCCGGGTCTTGGGTTTGCCCTTGCCCGAGTACGCGGACTTCGCCTTGGGGCCCATATCCAGACTGTGGATATCCCAGGCCGGCCAGTCTGAACAGGCGCAAACACGAATGAAGTAGAAGAGTTCGAGCATGGCGTGATCACGCCACCGGCAACCAGTCATCGTCGCTGTTGTCATTAACAGCTGCCGAGGTCAGATCGGCGTCCAGCGCCTTGGCGCTTGCGCGGTGACTTAGGCGCCACGGCAGGTCAACGGCGGGGTTGTGCTTGCAATAGGCTTCGCGAATCACGGTCAGCTGTTACAAGCTGCGCAACAGGCGCTGAGCAAGCGCTGCAAACTGGCGCCCGCCCAGTCGGCTTGAAATGTCGTTGGGGCAAACGAACCAGCCGCATTTGTGCGGTATCCAATCCTCCACTGGTAGGGTGCGACTGACCAGAAAGTCCCCGAAGACTTTCAAGATCATGCCGGTAAGGCCTTCAGGGTGCGCGGTGAATAGCTGCGCTCATTGGCGCAGATTGCCGAAGAAGGCGTCCAGATCGTCCTGCAGTGAGCGGGACCGCTTGTCATCTCAGCTGCGGCCTCGGTCTGCCAGGGGGCGCTGACGCATGCAGCACACGCGTCTAGCGCGTCGGCAATTAATGCCAAGAAACAAGAGGTGGCCCGTGCCGTTGGAGGTCGGTAATGGTTGGCGTCACCGACTACCCCATGGGCAAAATCACGCCGTGGGTAACCCTGAATGGTGAATGGGCGATATGGCCGTGGAAGCCACCTGGCTGCGGCCTCAGCCAAACAGGAGGTCAGTTCGTGGGGCGCGCAGCACGCCACTCAGCGTTTTGCCGCTGTCGAGCAAATGGCGATGGCCTCTCGCGCCGCGCCTTGTGAGTCACGCAGCGTGCGTTACTGAAGCGCGGGGGTTTTCGCTGAACAGAAATCGGCTGACAATAGGCACTGGAAATCAATCAAACGCAAACTGGTCTCAACTGCTGGCAATCACCTGCTCAAGGCCCTTTGGCGCTCAAGCAGGTTGATTCAGCCGCCGGCTTTTTTCAAACAGGCGGTCAATTTTCACGGGCCACGTCATCAATGTGACCGGTCGGATGGCGCACATCGATATTGCGCTCGCGCAGCAGCTTGACTTGGCGGCTCGACGCCAGCGACACTGCCTGGCCAGACTGATGCGGGATGATCAGTTCTTGGCAGCAGCTCATCATGCTCGGCGCAAAAGGCGGCGTGCCTGGCGCAGATACTTCGCCACCTGGGCGGCGTCCCGCTCCACAGTGGCCTGGCTTTGGCTTTGTCGCTCATACGCGTTCTGTCCCTCCGTAAAACCCGAGTGGCGGGGCGCCCGGTCATCATCAACGCTGGCCGGGGGCGGCCCATTCTATGTGCAGATGCACCGGGCCGTTGAACAGCTGACGGGCGACTCCAGAATAACCAAGGCGAAATGCCGGCCACAGCCCGCAGCGCAGGCGCCGGTGCCCGCAAGGCCAGCGTTTTCGCCAGCGCCCCTTCGTAACGCGCAACGCCACGTGTGAAGCGTCAAAGCAATGCAATAAAGCCGGCATTCCACGCCCTTGCTGAAGCGCGGGTGCTTTTCGATCAACGGGCCCAAGGTAGCAACCGGGAAGCTGTCCAGGTTGTCGACCAGCGGTCACGCAATGCGGGTTGCCCATCGACAGCGCGAATACTTCCACACTGCTGTCACCTCACCTCCAGCCGGTGGCCAGGGGCTTTCGGTGTCAGCCTGACAAAGGAATCTGGCTAAGGTCCACAAAGCGCGGGCGCGCCCATATCCACTGTCACCAAGCCCATCGGGATTGACGGTGAGGGTGAATAGGGCCCGCCCTGTCGGTTTTCCCACCTGGATCTCGATTTGGCCGTCAGGCGTTTGTCTGAACAAAGCGGGCAAAACAGCGTGCCGCTCATTACCGACTGCTCCACTTCGCTTGCCGTCGGCATTGAAGGATAACGGTAGCGGAAATCATGTCCGGTTGCCCGCGGTTCGACGCCCAGCAATTTGATCGAAGCCGATGGCCGGTATGTCGGGTCACTCCATTGGCGGATCCGCTTGGCCGACAGCTGCGCATGCTGGGTCACCAGATCCAATGGACCATTGAAAGTCATTGCCCAGCCCATGCATTTTGGTGCAATCGCCAGCAACATATTCAGTGCCCTCGGGTAACAGGGATTCCGCCAGCGAAGAGTTCGCTGAGGGTTTTGCGGCGGCGCACCAATGGTCTGGCTGCCCATCGACCAATGAACTTCGCCGCGCGTGCGCGGGTGTTGTGTTTGGAGCTCATGACAAGCCGTAGGCACCGGCCGGAGCGGCACTGCCAGCAGATCGCCTTTCGGCCAGCGCCAGTTCCCGACCTTTGCCGAGAAAGTCACCGGTTTTGCGCATACCGGCCAACCGATATCCCACTGCAAGGTCGCGGCAACATCGTTGCGCCGGGGTAACGGCATCAATACCCATCCAGGCACTGTAGAGTGCCGGGCGAATCAGATCGTTCATCGCCGCACTCATAATCCGCGAAATTCTTCGTGTTCGGTCGGGCTTGACGGCAGGTTTGACCCGTCGTTTAAGCAGCACCCCGCATTGGCGACAATTGAGCGGCCCGGCTCACCAATACGGTCAGATCACGGCTGGCCAAGAATGCGCCTTGACCTTGCCAGATAGGCCGCGGGGGTGGGCGTACTTCATCGCGGTAGGTGACGCCCAGGCCGCACCCAGATCGATGGTGGCGGATATGGATGCCTCGGCGGCCATCTCGTCGATCAGTGCCAGCAGAACGATTCAAGAGCGTCCGATCACGGCGTGTCGTCGGGTCAGCTGCGGCCCGATATGGCAGTCCACGCCACAGATCTGAATGTTTCGGGCGGCATCCTGCGCGGCGCGCCGATACACCGCTGGCGCCTGGGCGATTATCGATACACAGAAGCTTGTTTTTTCCTTCAGCCCGGTGAGATATACGGATGAGTCATGGCTCCACATATCGGGATTGACTCGCAACGAGATCGGCGCAATTGACGCCGAGCTCGGCAGCAACACCTGATTGCAGCCTGCTTCCAAAGCTCAGCGTGGGACTCCACATTGAAGCAAATGGAATTATCCGCACTGTGCAGGGCACGGCGCATTTCGTCAGCGGTTTTGCCCAGGCGAAAAGACGATCCGCGGAGGGCTCACCCCGCCGCGCCGCCAGCCACCCGCTCCAGTTCCCGCAGCGACGATGTCAAAGCCCGCCTCCCAGACGCGCCAGCAGATTCAACAACGGCCAGATTGGGAGTTGGCCTTGACGGCGAAACACACACAGCAGATGCGGTGTGGCCGCTCAGGGCGTTTGTCCGCATTTGCCAGGCCTGCTCGATAGCGCGGGCGCGAGTAGACAAAACAGGGGGTGCCATACTGAATCGGCAATCGCGGACAATGGCAATGCCTTTCCGGCGGTGCAGAGCGCCGTTTCTGGTAATTCAAAGCTGTCAATGGGTTGCGATTCAAGTTTGCCGTCGTTTGCTGGGGACTTCCTCGCGAGCCGGGTCAACCGGCTGACCGCGGTTTCCTTCGGCATCGAACAGCGGGCCTTTTTGACCACAACCAGCCCAATACTCAGCAAGCAAAGAATGAACGCTGCGTCCAAGCTTCATGATGAAATCCCTTATTGAAAAGCGGGCATTACGGGCAGTATACCCAGCCGCACCGGTAGGCGACCGACCGGCGTCCAGTAATGCAGACAGAAGAGAGCACCCATGCACGAAACTGAGGCGAACACGAATTCAACAAACAGGCCGATCAGTTCCACAGGACCAGATTGAGATGCCACTGGACGCCAGCGGGCTGGATCCCTGAACATGGATGCAGAAGAAGGCTTCACGATCCTGATGCTCGCTGAAAGGCCGCGGTTGGTGATTGTCGGCAGCCGGCTTCACGTGAAATCTGGCTGGCGCGCCGGGTAACACCTTGGCATTTTGGGCTACCGCCCGGGTGAGGCTGGCTGCACGACAGTGACGGACGAGCCGCTGGCTTGCCGTGCTCGGGCAGATACTCGAGGATCTGACCGGGGGAGGAAGTCCGAGCTGGAACTGATCTGACCCTTGAGTAAACTCGACCTTGACATAACAAGGCCAGCGCCAGGCAGGCAACCTCCGCTTGCGTGCGCAAAATGTTGTCTGGGACGGAGCCGAATGCTGGGTTTGCGGTCGTCTGAATGGCGGAAATTTCTCGAGTGGGCTGCCGGCCAGCGATCAGCGCCAGGTGCAGATTGTCCCGCCCGCTGCCCGGCGCGCACTACGCGCTATCGTCAGTAGCCCCTGGGTTTTAGCCCCCTGAGTGGCGCCTGCATGGCCTTGTTCAATCCATCTTCAAAAGTTGTTGGCGATAGCGCAAGTACTGGACGCGTTATTGCAAAGTGCTGCGGGCCGGGTCAATGGGGACAGATCCAGACGGTGATGTAGCAGGGATAGGCTCGTTGGGCTGCGGCCGCTGTGCAGAATGTGCCGCGCTACCTCGGCTAATAGTTTTGAGCGCCGTCTTCCAGTTCGGAAAACTCCCGTTGATTTTGCAGAAAATACTGAACCTTCAGGCGCTGGCCTTCGTGCGGTCGGCAATGCCTGCCAACGCGCGGTAATAGTCCGCCTCGACGCCCTGCATCGGTAAGCCGCTTGCCGGCAACAGAAAGCACGCTCTGGCCTTCGCTGGCGGGCACAATGGCCCATCAGTTGCACGGGTTTCTTTCGCGCAGGCTGGTTTCCAGGCTGAGATTGACCTGCACGAACGTAAGCGCGTGCTATGCAGAAAGCGGTAGCAGCGGTAGCAGCAGCGTTGTCTCGTTCCACGGAGGCTTGCGATGCGTCCATACGCGAGCCCAGCTCGTCGAGCCACGGTGATTTTGCCGCTGAGACTGGTTTGCCATCAGCCGCGTAGAATACCTGGAGGTCGCTCAAGCCGGGCTTGCCTGCAGTATCAGCGCCAGGTCCTGACCTTGCAGTGGCATATGCGGTCGAGCACCCGCGGGCTGTAATCATCGCGGTTTGTTGCCCCAGGTAGCGGGCCAGGCGCTCACGGTCGGCAATCTGCGTTATAGCGATCTGAATTGCCTTTGCGCTCAGCACCTGGTAGCTGTTCTGCACCTGCAGCAGAAAGCGTGCGGGTGGCTCACACAGCATTTCGCAGCGTGGCATCGCGGAACAGCGCTTTCCACTCGTTTCGGCAATGGCGGCTGAGCGATTACGCAGAAGCAGGCGACCTGCATCTCCCGGCAAATTGGGAATGCCTCATGGCGCCTTGTCAGTAGTCCGCAGAGTTGCCTGAACACAAGCAATGCTCGCCTTCGTGGCGGGTGACCAGCAGCTCATTCAGCTGTTCAGTGGTAATCTGGGTCGATACTCAGAAATCAGGTGTCGCGCAGCCCCGAATAGCCCAGCGATCGGTGGTGGCTGCTGATTAGGTGCAGATTTTTCTGGACTGGTGTACCGCAGGGGGGTCAGCCGACATTGAAGTCCGCAGAAGGTTATGGCAAGGCCTGACTGGCTGCCGAGATAAACGCGTCCCTTCGGTCAGCGCGGTAGCGCAGGGGAAATTCTGCGCTATTGCCAGGCACAGATGCCCAATTCAAATTCATCAGCCGCGCTTCGCCGGGGTGAAACGGCGATTTCGCGTTGCGGTGTCGACCAAGGCCGTTTCCGGTGGGCCCAGCCAGCAGGTTCGATCAATGCCGGCTGCGCTTGAGGCGGCTGCGTATCACCCTAGCTCCTGCTGGTTTGAGTGGTGCCGCGGGTATCAGGCTCCAAGCGCCTGGCGGTCGTCACCTTCCAGGCCCGCAGTGCCCAGTGTCAGCAGGGGCTCGCTCAAATCCTGGCGCAATACCGGGATTGATCCCCTCGATCTTGCCTGCCTTGCGCTCGAAGGCAGCGTACAGCCGCCGGCCGAGCAGCGACCAGATCGCCGGCTGTTTGACCTTGTTGATGACATTCTGGCCGCGCCCGAACTGAGACAGCTAAGGGCGGTAGCTTGTGGTCAATTCACTGACCAGTACATAGCCGCTCCTGGGACACTTCAACGCAACGCGCCACCCTTGCCGGGTTGTCCCAATTTGCTGAAGCTGGCGAGCATCCCATTGCCACTTCACGCACCAGTTTTTCGATCAGGCTGCGCTTCCAGCCGAGTACCCCTGTACGGCGGGCTTAGGCGCCCGTCGGCTTTGATATAACAGGCAGCGGCGCACCAGCTCCAGCCGTTCATGCTCGTCGGTTGCAACAGATCGGTCTCGATACGCCGATAGAGCGCAATGACGTAGGGATCCAGTTCCGCTCGACATCCAGGAATGATTGGCATAGACTTGGTGTTTGACAGTCCCCAGGCTCAGGCAGCGCGTGCCTGGGGTGTTTCGCTTGGCATAGACCTCGGTGAGCAGTAACTTGAGTACCGATTTTTGTAGGGCGACTTCATTCCCTTGGAACATTGCCAGAGCCCGGCACCGGACATATTTCGCCGCCGAATTGTTGCGCCCATCTGCCCCAGATCCAGACTGTCCTGGCTCACGGATGAATACGTTTGTCGATCAACTGGCGGATCTAGCCGGGTAGGCGGATTCTTCGTTGGCCGGGACCAGCACCACACCGGGAAGCGGCCGCCGAGCAATATCGCGTGCGGTAAAACTCGTCCAGCAGGAGGTAGTGTTTGGGCTGCTGCCACACGTCTTCTATCGATAGTTCGTTGCTGCGGTCCCCAGGCGCAAAGGTCGCCGGATTGAACCAGATGGAAATGCGCCTCGCTGCCGCTGGGTCGCCGCCCCAGGTGGTCAGCAGCGGCATTTGTGCTGCGCTTCGGCAGCGCCCTGAGCCGTCAGCTCCGGGGCGTGACATCCCAGATATGCAGATCGCTTTGTTCGGACTGGGCAATGGTACCGCCCGTACCCATCAGGTATAGCGGCCTGGATATCCGGGCGTAAACCCGCGGGTGGCGGCGATAGTGAAACTGCGGGTCAGTGCGCTTTGAGCCCCCAGCAGCACCTGGATTCCGGGCTGTAGCCGGCCACGTCCCATGAGGTGTTTGCCGACCAAACCAATAGCCCGGCAATAGCGGGTGGTTTAACAATCAAAGAGCAAGGGATCAGCTGCGTACGTTTGTACTGGCGTGGGGGCAAGGCCTGCAACAACGCGTTGCAGGCGGCTCTGGTTGATGTTCCATGAAGCGGTTTGCGCCAGGGTGGTGAGTGCCTTGCGGTCGATCCCTCTTCGATCTGGAGCTGGATTCCCCACGCTGGCCATAGACAGCTATTTATCGCTTACTCGGCGGCGTAAATCGTCAGCAACACGCCTGACTGTGCCTTCGGCCGCGATCCAGGCCCAGGCTGGTCAGATACCCCACCGTACTGGCAGGGATGGTCAGGCACGTTGATGCAAGCGCCCGGCCGGCTGCCACACATCGGCAGAAGCTTCGTTTGTGCTGGTGGATTTTCAGCCCTTCCAGGGAGCTGGGAGGTTGAACTGATTCAGCAGGTTGATTTCGGGCAATTTCTTCCGGTTTCAGCAATAGCGGGCAGTTTCCTTTCTTTGGAGGTTGTTCTCGCAGTCTAGCCTTAAACTCGCCACAGAAGGATAGGGATTATCGTCCTATTTGTTCGTAGTGGCCTGGGCCAATTCAGCCAGCTTATGCCACTGGAAATTTTCCCGGCGCAGGGGCTACAACAGCAAGGGACACAAGAATACCCAGCCTCGGAGAGTCTTTCAATGCTTAAGCTTCATGGTTTTTTGCCCGGTCAGTAATATTTTCAATATGGTCCAAGCTTGCCCTGCCTGGAAAAGGGTCTGGATTTCGAAGTCAAGGTCGTTGATGGCAGCCAGGATCCTGAGTTTTCCTGGCGATCAGTCCGGCGGCAAAGGTGCCCGCCTGGAAAACCGAGCACGTTTCATCAACGAAACGCAATGTGATCACTTGGAATATATCGAGGAGACCCAGGGTGGCAACGCCTTGTTGCCAGAGGAACCGACCCTACGAGCGCGCCCATTTGTTTGCGGGCCTGACCAAGGAAAATTCGAGTTGTACATCGAATTGCGGCACGCAGCTGCTACTATGGAAGTGTTTTTCGGCGGGAAGGTGGACCAGGCGATCAGGAAGGAAGGCCAGCCCGAGATGCTGGCGCGGTGTGGCCCGCTCAAGCGCCACGGCAAAGTTCGCCCCTTACGTTTGCTGGGAGCGAAATGAACCATCGCGGATCTTGAATGTTTCTTTACAGCTTTGACCTGGCCTGTGCGGTGGCGGAGAAGCTGTTCGGATCGACCTGCTGGCTGAACTTCCCCGAGTGCCCCCAGGCCCTGCTGAAAAAGCTGGGTGAGAATGCCAATGTGAAGCCAGGTTGAAGCAGAACAAGAAACGCCGAGATGGCCGCGTTTTATCGCTGCATGCGCGGGCCGCCCAAGAGAAATGCTCCCAGGGTCACGCTGGGGGGATGGCCCCCGCGCGGCCACTGAACGTCAGAATGGATTCCGCTTCGCGCACTGCTGTCCGGGCCCGGGGGAAAAATATGGGGCTCTTCATGCGAAAGCCCATCTGCAATCGCTCTTTTCTATCTGGTGCCCTCGCATCGTTGTAGCTGGTTTTATCGTAGCAGAACGCTGAACAAGTCACTCGCAGCTTTCGCCCAGGAGCGCCCCATAACGTCCCCTTGAAGCCACTTGTTTTTGCAAGGTGATAACCACAGCAAATAGCCAATCAGCGCACGACAACAGTTGGATTTTGACCGCTTTTCGCTGGACCAAAGAAAGTCTTGATCTTCAGGTGCTGCTTGATCCCACTTGAAATACAGCTCAATGGCCCCAGCGTTTCTTAATAGCGCTGCGCAATCAGCTCTGCCGCGCTTTCCAGGTCGTTTTGTGGCCAGAATAATAAGGGCGACTTCTTGCCCGGTCTATTCCACGGTAAGACGGCGGCGTAGTAGCTGGGTGTAAAGGTTGCGGCGACGCGCCGCCAGGATGCTTATTGCTAAAGCCGAACCAATTCATCGATAGGACCACCGAATCGCAGCGACCTGGGAGCTTTGGCTCGACTTTTAAAGCAGTATTTTTCTTGAAGCGGGTGACCACAGAGCAACCCTGCCTGGGTCCGATTTCAGACACCAGTTGAAATCGCAATACCCCTTGTCGAGACGTAAACCGCCCCTGATCGATGGGTTGCTCACGAACCGAACGTAATATCGTTCACATTCGCAGGGCTTAAACTGACTGAAAACGGGCGCTTCTTGTGCTCTTTTCGTACAGCATCATGCAGCTTGATGCCTGTGTGGTGCGCGTCTGGTTGTCACGACCAGTCCACGCATCAAAACCCGGCCCTTCAACGAAATGGAGCTCGAATCGAGCAGTACAGCAGATCCTCACCCTTCCCTGCCGATAGTTTTTCGATTAACCTGGCTCATCAACGCCTGTGCGGCTGCTTGAAAAGGGCTCGCTTTAGAGCGCTTACGGTTGGCCGTCAGCTAGAGTCGAGCGGCGTAATTGTCCAGTCCCCAGGTGTAGTGGATGAACGCTTGGGCTGTTATACGCGGCCTCGATCATCGCAGCCTCGAAAGCCACCGCTTAAGATGACTCAAAGCGCATCGCAAACTAGTTGGTCCTCGACTCTGAATCCCTTTGCTGGTAATGCGATCTGACCGGTGCTCTTGAACCTTGTCATCGAAACGCGGAGCGGACAAGCTTTAAGACACAAAGATTGGCAGGCGCGTTTATGCTTAACATCTTTGCGTGTCTCTGGATTGAGTTGGGCGCTCGGGTTTTTAACCCCTCCAGCTAGACACGGCAACCTTTTCAGCTACCTCAATATTTTCCCCGGACAGCATGGCGCTTTCGCGGGAATGACGGTGAGGGGTATAAAAAATGGAGCGCAGTAACGCGAAACCCAGTTGGTCCGCGTCCCGAAATCCTCGCCCCCCCCCGTCCATTCCGCGAAAGCGGGAATCCATTGAGGGTGGGTACTAACCTGGCAATTTGTTCGCGTGGTTCACCTGAGCCGCTAAATCATATCCTCGGAAACGGTCATTCCTTGCGGAACACCAACGCCTGGGCCAAAACCTGGAATGCGGAAATCTGATCCCGGATGATCTCGATCTGGCTATTCGTCGATCAGTGTTCTTGCCGAATTATAAATATATCCCAACTGCTTGAGGCGCACGCTGTCGTAGGCCTTGGGCCGCGCTGCGGGTCTGTTTCGCGGGCGTGCAAGAGGTAATCGGCAAACACCGTCTTCACATAACGTTTGCGCAGCATCCGCTCGGACACACTCGGTGCCACACTACGGCGCTGGCATTGTTGCCGCCAAGCCCTTGAGTTTGATAAAGCACACCTCAAGCGGTTTGTCTGCGCGTTCAGATCCTGGTAACTGATCCGCAGATTTCTTTCTGAACACATCATCTGCCACCGCATCGATGGTCTTGAATGCCGGGCAGCAAGTTGGTAAATTTAAACGTGCCCAGCGCGAGGCTAGCTGGTCGGCGCTGGCGCTGGCAGGGAGTGCCCGACGTAAGCTTGACCGCCGTCAGTGGTAGTCGTGAACACCAAAGGCCTCGGCTACCCGGTCCATCCAGCTCGGATTCGGGTCACGCGGTTGGCCGGCGTGCTGGAAGCCGTGGCGTTGGATAAAGCTGCGCGCTTGACCGCAAATCTTCGCCCGAGAATCTGCATGGCACTGTGGATCGATTTGGACATGGTCCAGATAATTGCGCGGCCCGGGCGCGGAAATCGACTCTTGAAACGTCAGCGTAAACGAACACATCCGGCACAGCGCCCTGCTGTCGCCCCCAACTGCATGGCCAGTTCGTCATTCCATCAGCCATGAAGAACTGGGGCTGGATTCAGCCAATGGGGGGTAAACCGCAGTTCTGGCTGAACGGCGGCTGGCGCGGCGGAGTCGCATCGTCCTTGCCTCGATGCTGCGCAGGCCTTTCTTCGGTGCCATGCCGCCCGATGGCGCCGTAACCCTCAAGATTACATTCCTGGGTAATCGGGGCTTCGCCGTTGCCTACGCAGCACCACGCGGCACGGCCGCTGGTGATCAATTTTGGTGGCTTTTTTGGCAGGGTTGTACAGGAAGCTGGCGCAGGCGCCACTGATTGCGCCGGGGTGCCGCGCTGCAAGGATATATAACGTTGATAAAGTTCCGCCGGCATGGCTGTTCAGCCAGCGCAAAGTTGCTTGGCGCTGACTCGGTTGCCCCTTCAGGCGCGACTGCATCAGCCCACCAAAAAACCTGTTTCTCGTCCACCTGCTCCATGGCGCTGCTGGCGAACACGGCCGATCTCGTCGGGCTGTACGGCGTTGACGAATGGTTTTCCCAGGCGATTGCCGGTGGGCGCAGCGCATCGGTGGCGGCGACTATGGTCATCCTGCAAGCCGCGCGTTTTGATGAAAGCGTGAATGCGTACCTGTTCGCCAGGCTCGAAGCCGCTGGCCATACTGGCCGGCGGACTTGACCGGGCCAGCGCGCGTAAACTGTCGACCTGATGTCAACATCCGTCGTAGACGGTTGACCATGACTTCGTAACGTTTCAGGTTCCTCGATCACCCAGTCGGTCGGCAGCGGCTCAGGCAGTTTGCTTGGCCAGCGGGTGATAAAGAAACGGCTTGCCGGAATTCGGCCGGTGATGGTCAGCGTTTTTCTGCCCGTGCGCGGCGTCGATGCCATCCAGAAGCGCTTCTCGATACGCCCGCACCAGGGTGGCCGTCGGAGGATCTGCTGACCAAAGAGCGGGATTCTATTTTCGGCGAGGCTCAAGCACTGGCGCTTCGGCCGTCGACATAACTGGTCGTTCTCGACCTGGACCCCAGCTTCACAATACGGCAGGCACAGCCAGGGTTTTTCCTGGCGCTCGCGCAGGGGCAGGACTCGATCACGGTGCGACGAAACCCCTGGTGAAAGGAACTGCGGCCGGCGGGCGTGTAACCACCGAAACCGACAATAACCGGCCAAAACGCGACTAACGCAATGACTCCTGGCAGTGCCAACTGCGCAGCCGGCATTATTGCCGGGCTGAACATTGGATGTTCTTTCGAATGCTTATGCTGAACGAGAACTGTAAAACTGCTTGGTCCACGTTTTTAGACCGCATGCCTGATTTTACTTTGTTGCGTCTTCAGCAGGCCCTCCTGGCCCGAGCCATTCAGCGGCCGTTTGCCTCTGAAGATCACATAAACCTTGCGCGGTTGGCTTGATTACTTCCCAGCTGCCGACAAAACCTGCCGGAATCAACAAAGCGATCGCCGGCCTTGAGTATGCGGCTGCCGCCTTGGCTTGGTCGTTGCTGGTTGTAGCTGATGGATCTGGATTCACCTTCCAGAATTTCGCAGTATTCGTGGCTCGCTGTAAGCTGATTGTTCCAGTGCCCGCTCGACAGGCCCAGACGCCGGTGGAGAGAACTGACCGCAGGCTGCTGTATATGATTCTGTACGCTTTGCGCCGGGTCCACCGGCCAGTACCTTGGCGCGGGGTTTCGGGGCGATAGTGTTCCTCCTCGGTTTTGGCGTGGCGAATCCCGATGATGTCTTTGAATTGGCATGTTGGGGCTGTTTAGAGATGGCTTTCGCGGCGGGGCCACCGCTCCCCTTGTCTGCGGCGCCGCTCACAATTGGTCGGACAGCTTTGGTGGGAAGGCGGGGGCCCGCCGCGTAACAGGGGTGGAAAAATTACTTCATGGTCGCGATGCTAAAACTCTCGCGCCTGACGACTGCCGGTTGCCGCGCGAGGTGATACGCCTTGCGTTTTTGTTTTTAAAGCACACCATCCGGCATGCATGTGCAGCGGCCAAACGCGAGCGCTTTCCACCGCCGAAGCTGTGGAAGCCATAGGCACGATCGGGCACGTTGCGCCGACTGCCGACCTGAATCTCGTTGCAGAACTGCCGCGCGGGCAATCGCCGTCCACGGGTGAAGATTGCGTGCCGTTGCCGTATTGGCTCGATTGATCA
>Ga0163217_1030983_pt1 | contig 17747 bp, 26 predicted proteins | sample SynspAceP_FD_185933 | JGI IMG/M metagenome (GOLD analysis project Ga0163217, IMG submission 185933) | Saline lake microbial communities from Ace Lake in Antarctica - Synechococcus sp. Ace-P (PacBio error correction) | ecosystem: Environmental > Aquatic > Non-marine Saline and Alkaline > Saline ...
ATAAAAAGAGAAGAAAGAAGAGAGGAGTATAGGGAGAGGATAAGAAATTATTTGAAAATTGGAGGGGCCCCCAAAAACCCCTGCTTTTTTTTTTTGCCGGCCCCCAAGGCCCCCGCGGCTGGCTTTTGGAAACCGGCAAGGGTTTTTAAAAAAACACCGCAGATGTTTCCCCGAATGCCCCTTGTCATCGGTTCCCCCCCCACTTCTACCCCCGAATCTCAACGTTCCGTTTCCTGGGCCCGCAACGTGGTGGCCAAAAGCCCAGCTTTTTGGTAATGGGAACGTGGCCTTGCCCCCTTTGATGTTCAGGCCCGTTTGTGCGGGCTTTTTTGTCTAAGATGCTTGGGCCAAAATGCCAACGCCGCTATTTGTTTTCCCGGCCAAAGCCGACCGCGTGCTTCCATTCGGGTCCGAGACTTTTCCGAAAATCATGGACTGACCGATCGTCAGCCACCAGCGGTCCTGTTTCGCGGACGGTGCTGGGCCCGGCCGATCCTGCTCGAGGCAAACAGACTGGCGAAGGCAACTTCGATGGACCGCGTGTCTGTCGATCGGACCTGAAAACTCTGAAACGGGCGCTACAAAGATTCTACTGTAAATGTTCGACGGCGGGCATCAGCAACGGGCAACCACCGGCAAATCTGCGGATGCAAGGGAAATCAAGGTGTTTTCCGCCACGCGGTTGAAAAAAGCTCGCCGCCTCGGCAAATACCGCGCATGGAGCGCGCCGGCGTGGCGCCGGATTGAGGTTGACTGGTTGTCCCTCATTCAGGCGAATATCCGTATTATTCCCAAGGCCACTGCAAGAAACTGAAAACCCTGGGTTCGATGGATAAACGTTCGTCGTAACGGTCCAAGACCACGGCAACACCTCAGTGCATCGATTCCGCTGGCTCTTTTCATCGACAAGAGCGGGCCAGATCAAGAAAGGCGACCTGCTGGTCACCGAAGCGATCGGCGGCGGGCTTTGCAATGGGGCGCAGTGGGTTCTGCCTGGTAAAGGCTTTTTCTTCGCGCGAAACAGCACGTTCGTCCCATAGTTTTGTTTGAACTTGCGGAAAAATGGACAGCCTATGCTTGCTTAAAACACATGGGGGAAGTTTTATGGCGCGAAAGCGTTTGACCCGAATGGATATTTTTTTTTTTTTTTTTTTTTTTTCTTTTTTATTTTTTTTTTTTAAGCGAAGCAGTTTTTCGTGAGTAGGTCCTTTCCCGCAATGAAAGCGCACAGCTTGTCGAATCTGTGCTGGATCATATGCCGAGGGGGGGCGCGCTGGTCGACGGGCGGAGCAGGTCCAAATTTTCCTCTTTTGGTACTTTCTCTGTGCGGGATAAATCGGCCCGGTGGGTTCGGACCCTAAAACCGGCGAAGGAGGTCCGATCAAACCCGCGCCGCGTTCCTGACATTCCCCCGTCCCATCTGAATGAAAGGACCGGTTGCAGACGGGAACAAGCGATAACCTGATGCCCAAGTCCCCCGGATGCATTCCGAACCATCTCAGAAGTTTGCAGAGGAGTGCTTGAAATTCAGGCCCCATGTTTCTTGGGTTTTCTGGAGAGCAAGTTTCACACAGGTCAAAACCGATCAAACGCGCAGGCGGGCGGCGATATTATCGCCCCAACACGATATGCGCTGCTTGCGGGAATCAACGTTTGCTGCACGAAGACGGGCCTGAACGATCAAAGGCGTTCAGAAAGTTCCCCTGCGCGGGAAGGGCATGGGATGTTTGCGCGCTTTTTCCGCCCCTCTTGAAGGTGTCACCCCAGAGGATCTCACCACGGCAGGCACCACCATCAGACATGGCACCGACTGCACGAAGAATGCAGAGCAGCCCCATGAAGGCCCCCCCGTTATGTGCTTGCGTTCCGAATCGCGCGCGGGGCAAAGCTTCAAAAAGTTCAGACCCACAACAAACCCAGTTTCCGAGTGCCAGAGCCACCGGACGGCGGAAGCTGACACCCCATCTTTTCTACTCGCGCCAGTCGAAGAGCGAAGCACCCGCCGAAGCAGAGCTACCCCATCCGCGCTGGATAAAGCATCGACGAAGACCTGCCAAGTTTTTCTTGCGCCAATCCGATGACCTTGCACCCGTGACGCCAAGCGACAACAGGCCTGACGAAAGCGCCTGCTGCACCGCAAGCCGCGCAAACCAGTCGAAATGAAACGGCCAAGACACCTGCCCCATCTGCGCTCCGCAGAGGCAGAATATTGATCTAGCGCCGCCAACATCTTTTGGAGAATGCGAGGACCAGAGAACCACTCGAGCCCGGCCCCCCAAAGCCCGACGCGTGATCGACCCTGCCCCCGCTGCTGGCAGAGATGCGTTCCCAGGCGAAACCCTCTGGCTGTCTGCGGCGTTGATGTGCCGCAATCTGCCACATGAAATCGGCTCAGGATATGCGCCCATTTTCTTAAACGCTTGGCCGAATTGCGTGATTCCATGCGCGCTGACGTGCTGCGTCGTAACAAAAGTCTAAGCTGCCCGTGCGATTTCAACAATCCCTTGCGCGCCCGTTTTATAGGTATGAAACGCCTCATGTCGGGCTATGGCGCAGCCTGGTTAGCGCGTCCGTCTGGGGGAACGGAAGGTCGCAGTTTCGATCCTGCTAGCCCGACCAACGACAATACACAAACGCCCGTACCCTGATGGGTGCGGGTGTTTGCAATTGAAAGGCCCGGAATATGATCGGCGTGTTTCCCAAACCAAGCATAATCACCGACATGATCGCATCGGGTCAGATCATCGGCACACGCCGTTGATGACGCTCAGATTCAACACCGGGCCAGCCTTGATCTGCGTTTTGGGTCAGTGGCCTACCGAGTGCGTGGCACGTTTTCCTTGCAGGACACGGTGCCAAGGTGGCAGACCGTCTGACTGAAGTTCGATGATGCCACCGCGTGGATCTTGACTCGAGGGGTGCTGTGTGGAAAAAGGGCTGTGTCTACGTCGTTTCCGCTGATGGAGACCTCGCCCTGCCCAAAGGCACCTCTGCGGCGGCCAATGCCAAAAGCTCTACGGGGCGGTTGGATCTGCTCACCACGGACATCCAACCGACGGTGGCAAAGGAATTCCGAGCCCCAATCGCCGCCGGGCTTTACACGGCCCGCTGTACGCCGAATTTTGCCCCCGCGCTCGTTTTCAGTCTGGTACGCCCCGGTATGCGCTGAACCAGAATCCGGTTTTCAACCCGGAATGCGACGTTAGACGATGGGCGACGCCCTGCGTGCGCTACATGCGGATAACCCGCTGTTCGATGGCGAGGCCGGTGAAATCGACGATGGTTGGCTTTCCGTCCGATCTGCGCCTGCCGCGATACGACGCTTTGTTGCTATCGCGCCAAGCCCGCATACCGGTGTGATTGATCTGGACAAGCTCGCCTTATTACAGAGCCGCCCAATACTGGGAAGAGGTCCACAGCGACAAATGGCCAGATTTATCCTCGATCGGGCCGTTCTATATTCTGGTAAGCCGCGAAGCCGGAACGATCCCCCCGAATATGCCGCCGAATGGCCCGCCTAAACCTCGCGATGGTAGGCGAATTTCGGGTCATTATGCAGGGTTTCTTTCGACCCCGGGTTTGGCCATGCGCCGCAGCGGTGCAGGTCACGGCGGCGTGCTAGAAGTACGCTGCCAACGAAGCCCCCTTTGTGCTTGAGCAACGGTCAAGTCGTCGGGCGGCTCGTCTACGAGAAAATGACCCAAGTGCCAAACCCAGCTCTACGGAGCAGGCATCGCGTCGAACTAAATCAGGGGAAGGGCTCCAAGCTAAGCAAGCATTTCAGCCCACCGAGGTAAGGTCAGCGTCAGGGCGGCGCTGCCGGTTGCTAGAACCGCGTCAGCTTGCGCAATGTTTTCGCACCAACTTTTGCGCGCCTGTTTCCTCTGTTGGTTACCGGCTTTATTCCGCCTGGCGTTTTCAGCAGGGCTTGGCGGCACGCATCGCTATCCGCACCGTCCACAATCTTTTCCGGCCCTTCCCAAGTTTGAGGCTTGGTCAAATCCGATATTGATAACCTTATTGATCAATCGCCCCATAAAGCGACGCATGATCATGGTTCACATCTGGTTCATTTAGTGATTTCACTCCGCATAGGCTAATATCTGGGCTTTAAATATAACATCTTTGCGGCGATTTTCCAGGCCCGCGCGGGGATTAATCCTCGAACAGCTCGCTCCTGGCCTTCGTGGCCTCTGGTTCTTCGTCGCTGTCGACACCTGGAATTGGCACTGAATGCGGGCGCCCCTCGAGCAGCCCGGCAGAAGCGGAGTTCTGTAAGAACCTGGCAGATCGCGCGGGCTTTCCCAGCCCGAAATGCCCGCCAGAAACCCTTGGTACAACAAAGGTCACCGGCCGGCCGGGCGTCATCTTACGGCGTGCCAAAGCGGGATCCAGTCCAAGTTCAATAACTGGTCAAAGTCCCCGCGCCTACCGACACTCCGCGGATCTCTTCGATCTCGGCACGGGTGGTGGGCTGGGTGATAAGCAATGATCGCCAAGCGTCTTCGATTGCGGCGCGGACAGGTTTGCGGGTCTCGACTGTTCTCCATGCTGGCATCAAATATCCAGATCGGCGGGCCGTGCGCATGGCTAGGCATCCCCGATCCGGCAAAGCGCACCCCCCGCCCGGCATAAAGCGTTTGCGCAAGAGTACCAAGCGCTTCCGCAGGATCCACGCCGTGGGGCAGACGGGCTGTTAATCTCGCGCGGGTCATGGGGATCTGCGGTGGCAAATAGGATCGCCTCGATCATGCGTTCCTGTTCGGCCAGAGGGTGGGGCGGTCAACAGGCTTTCCCTTCGATTTGTTGGGGCGGGGTCGGCCACGTCAGCTAATCCTTCTTGCCGCAAACTGGAATCGGGGCAAAATCCCGTCCTTGGCGAATTTCCAGATGCCCTTCTTTTACCAATTCAAGCGACGCCGAAACGTTGATCGCCGTCCGCCGAGCGCGCATTGCCGGTTCCTTGTCCCAGCCTCGGGCAGATAGCGTGTCGGTCCGAACCATTCGCCTCCAACGCGATGAGACCGCGCAATCCGTTCACGCGCCTGCTCATCGTAAAGACCCTGTTCACGATCCATACACAAAGGGGCGAAACTCGTCGCGCGTCCGTGTGCGGGCATAGCCTTGCATCAGGTCCAGCAAGTCGCCGTTATATGTCACCCGCGGGTCGCTGCATTCCTGGTCTGGCCGCGGGCAAAAAAATCCACGTCCAACTGATCACGGTGCCATAAGCTCGAAGCGACGTCCTCGTATTGCTTGCAGACGTTCCAGCTGAAAGGCCAGATGCGCGCCAGCTCTTCGCAACGAGGGACCTTTCGTCCTTGGGGTCCAGGCGGTAGAATAGCAAACGGAATTTTCAGAGCGCACGCCGCCCGCCGCCATGACCAGATAATCCGCCGCCCAGTTCAAAGCCGGCAAGTGCCTGGCCTTGTCCCACGAACATCAGATATTGGCCGCGCCAATTGCAGCACCGAAACCTTGCGAAGATCAACTTTGGGTCCGGCCTTAAGCGTCAAGCAACAGGGTCCAAGAGCCCCTCGAACCCGTCGACATCCACAATCACGCCCTCGGCGGCGCGCCGTTCAGGCAATTTGCGCTGCCCATCGTCTATGACCGTATCCAGCCACTCTGACGCCTCGCCCAAAAGCGTGTCGAGTTGTGCATTTAGGGCCAGGAATGGTCCGAACATCATCAGGCTCACGCGCAATCGCCAGCGCCCCGTTCTGCACGGGTTTGCGCAGCGTCGGTCATTTTCGCCTGCTTGCTCGGCCACCGGGCGCGGTCTTTCCAATGTGGCGGTTGCAAAATAAAGGACGACATCACAGCCCGCCGACAAAGCATCAGCCGCAATCTGGTCTAACTTTCACCCGCCAATGCTTTCATCCGAGATGGTCAAATCGGTCCCATGATCAGATCTGTCAAGCCGATGTCCTCGCGATCAGTTCATCATCACGGTGACAACGTGGCAAGGACGTGATCAAATCGCATCAATAGACAGATGCGCTGTCATCCCATCGGCAGGTCCGCTCAGCGCCTTGAAGGGCGCGAAATTCATGGGCCAATCCAGCGCGCGCGCGGCGCATGACCAGCGGGCAGGTCATAGTGGCTGTCCATCGTGGGCGCGCACGCGTGCCGGGTATGGTGTTGACCACGGGCAATAACGCCGCCGCAACATGCCATCTGCCGCAGCGCGGCCAAGGCCGCGACCACGTCGGCGTGTGCCTAGCATCGGTTGCGTGAAACTCATGCGTTGCGTGCCAGCCACATCGACCATAGGTGGCACAATTGCTGTCTATGCGTTGCGGTGAAGCTCGTCTGCGATCAGACGAAAGCGCAGATACATCGCCTCTGCCGCATTGCTGCAAGCAGCCTGTACAAAAATCAAGCGGAGCCCGACACAGTCGCGCCACTGCGCGCACGCAGACGCTGCACCCCGTCCGCCTTCTTTGGTCGCGGTAATCAACCCGCGTCATGGCCCGCCGCGTCGCATTCAGCGCAAAAGGGCACGTACCTGAATCAGGCGTGTCGATATTGCCGGTGCAAACAGAATGAACCCAAAGGGTTTTACGGCGCGAAACAACGCCTTTTCCTTGCGCCGTCAGCCGCAGCCCCCGACGCATCCCGTACTGTCGCCCCGTACCGATCAGCGTGTAACGACGGGAATGCAAGTCAGTGTTTTTCAGCCACAGCGCCGAACAAAAGCGCCGTGCGTCTGCAATATCCGAAAACCCCATGCGCGCGCGCAGAACGATAGAACGTCCCCGAACCGCCGCTGCTGGCCTCTTGGATGATGCGGTCTTTTGCCGTCCATATAGGCGCCGAAACGTGCATTCAGACACCCATGTGCCCGCGCGATCTTGCGGTGAATCGAATGCGGCCCAGTTGCACCAGACGTGTGCCTGTGGGCAGCTGTCGGGCGACAGCTCTTTGACTTCTGCGCAGCACGGGGGCGGGTTCAAAGGATGCTTTGGTTTGCAACCATTCGGCCACCGGGCCGATTTTGTGGCCGCAAGGAATGCCGCGAGCCGGGATTCCTTCGCATTTGGCCAACGGCTACAGCGTCGACACGGCCATGTTCGAGCGGATTCACATCCATCGTGGCGCTCGCGTTCATACCGGCCTCTGGCAAACGTGGTTCCGTCGTCTTGATCTTCCAGTGGCTCCAAATCCGCATCGTGAGAGAGGCAACCAAACCGTCTACATCCCGTTTTGCAAACGCCGCTGCAACGTCTACCGCTGGCGAGGTGGAGCAGGGGCCTGTTGCACAGGTGCAACCATTCGCGACGGGGATGGCTGGTCTTCTCTTCCAGATCCAATGGTATTCGGGCCAGTATCAAACTGTTTCAAGCGAACTGGTTTCGCCGTCCCTTCAGAAGGCAACGGGCGTTTGAACCGAACCAAGCCCTGATTATCGGCCAGTTGCCCGCCCGGAGCCCGGATTTTCAGGACGCACACGCATATCCGCCTTGGGCGGCACGGAACCACCGGAATACCCGTCACATCGCGCACAAGCAGCTTTTTGTACCCACACCCCGATCCTCGACGATCAAGGTGATAGAAAGCGCAAGCACCTGCGAAGTTTGGCAACTTTGTCAAAGGCTTAAGCCGTGTCTGCGGGCCTAGTCCCGGTGTCATGCTCAAGGAATACCCCCCACCCTGGGAGGAGGACGTGTAATCTGCATTTCCTCCTACCTGACCGCTCCGATCGCCTGCGCGGGGTCTGTTTTTTGAACCTGCCTGACCAGCGTGTGGTGCGTTATCGCATCTCTTCGCTGGCTTGACCCCCAAGAATACCAAGACCTGACGCCAAATTAACAATCCGCTGCGGCTGGCGCAAGAGCGATTTTCGACTGCGGACCGCGCTCCTCTTGCAAGAAAACGCAGCTCTGGCAATCGTCCATTCCCACGGTTCCAAAGCGCCGTGGGAAATCGCCCGCCAGCTCGTAATAGGTAGAACGCGATCCGATGTGGTTTCGTTGTTTCGCGCCGCCGTCTGACCATCCGCGCCACTCTGCTAGCTCTGCGCCAAGTTTCAGCTCTGCCTCATGGTCCAGCTTGCTCCAGATCGGCGCGTTGAAGCGTTTCAATATCTGTCGCGACGCCGCCTCTGCCGCTTTGCGCAACACACGGATGAACGCGGGCGTTGGGCGTATTGCACATAGACACGGGGTTTTCGCGCGATTGCTCAGCACTTTGGCAAAGTCCAAGTCCAGCAATCGCGTCATTTTTCGAGTCAACATACAACGAAAACGCGTCACATCCCGCGCCCACTTGATCAACAAACATCAACGCAGGGTTCACGAATGTCCCTGCCCCGCTTGGGACATTTTTGATTCCCTTGCCGTCCTTGAAAAAAGCTTGACCGCTGCGTTCAGCTTATGTTCGAGCGGCACAAGCCCCTTCGACAACGCCGACAAACCGCGGCCTTCATCCGTTTACATAGCCCCATGATCCGCCCCGAACACGTCAATCAACATGTCAAAGCCACGCGCCCCTTGTCGTAGTGGTAACGCAATATCGGGCAGCGAAATAGGTCCAGCCGCCGTCCGACTTCATCCACCGGCGTCCACATCATCGCATGCGCATGGATTGAAACAGCGTCTGCTCGCGCGGTTCCAGTCCTCCGGGCTTTTGCCCTTTGGCGGCTTCAAGCACAAACCTTCAATAGATCAGGACCCTTGGCCTTGAGGTCTTCAATCGCGGATTCAATCCGGCCCGTGCCAATAGAGCGATTTTTCCGAATAAAACACATCCATTTCCACCCCGAGAGAGGCCAGATCTCGGGATCAGCTTCATCATCTCGTCGTTGGCAAATTGCGCACACTCAAGCCAAACGGATTCATCCTATCGATATAAGCGTCGCCCACCTTGTCTTTCAGCGCCAACGCCCACGTCGACCAAGATAGTCGCCGGGGTACTGTGCCTTCGGGGAAAGCAACCTCTTGGCCGTGTGCCTCAAAGATACCGCAGATAGACAGAGCGCGCCAATAACATCGACCTGTGCCCCGCCATCGTTGATGTAAATATTCGCGGGCGTGACATCAAAGCCCGCAAATCAAAGAATGACGCCAGCGCCATCCCCAAAAGACCGCCCGCGGGTGTGGCCAAACATGCAGCGCCGGTCGGGTTGGCGAATACATATTACCCAACGTTCACGCGTCTGCCCCTGACCTAGATCGCCGCGGCCAAACAGTCCCTTGCCCCCAGACCGCCCGACACGCCCTGGCCATACCGGCAGCGCTTAGCAGCAGGTTCAAAAAGCGGGGCCCAGCCAACATCAGCCCGCAGTAATCCGCGCATCCTCACCCGCTTTGCAAGCCAGCGTGTTCGGCGATATCGGCGCGGCTTCATACGGCAGGCTGGCCAGCACCAATCGCGGCATTGGTTGCCATATCCCCATGTGATGCAATCGCGGCCGGAGGCTCAACAGTGATGGCGTCAAGGCTCAGGCCCTCGGCAGAAACCCGTCAGCGCCAGCGTATCAAGGGTGGACAGCACAAGGCTTGCGGATATCGGCAAATAGGTTCATAACGGGGGTTCCTTCGAGCTTGGCCCCGTGTATCACCTGAATATCGCGCACATAATCAAGGGCGGTTCAGCCTTTAGCGATTCCAACCGCTCGTGGCCTGCAAGGGCAAAGCGATCGTCATCCCCGAGATATAGTCATCTGACCGATCCGCGCGAGTGCCGTATCGCCGTCTGCGTCCTCTACATCTTTGCGCATTGTTTGGGGCAATTGAATCCGTATGGCGCGCAAGAAATAGGGAAAACAAATCCTCGACCACCTGCGTCCACCTGCTTGCGCATAAGACCACCGACGGAGCGCGGTAACATCCGGTCAAACAGGAATTGCGCGGAATCACCTTGAGGTCTGGACACCGGATCGGAGAACTGGATCAGCGTGCGCCCCCGCCATTCGAAATTCCAGTGGCCGTTTCGGGCTTCATTTTCGGGCCAAACCGGGTCCCGCGCGACTGTGATAAACATCCTCGCGCAGCAACACCCAAAGACGGCGTAGTGCCTCGTGGCGACGCGGTAGTAGTTCAATTACGGGATAAAGCCGGTCCCACCTCGAAAGTTATCCTTGAGGATCGGGAGCTCGGCAGTTCATCCGTCGAAAACAGCTCCGCGCGCAGCCCGTCATGCAGATCGTGGTGGTTATAGGCCCACGTCGCGGCAATCGCCGCCACCTGCGCCTCGGCACTGCGAAATGTATCAGCTCAAATCATGCTGCCGCCTAGGCCGCAGAGCCACGGCAGGTCCCCCTGTCACCGGCCCATTATGTTTTCGCCAGCCCCTCCAAATGTTCCCAACGTCAGGTTCACCCGTCGAATTCCGCAGTAGTGCCGTCAAGATGGGTGACGATTTCGAATGGCCTGCGCGTTGTGATCAAACCCGCCGAGGGGGCCATCAGCGTCTCCAGCGCATCCCTCCGCCGGTGTGACCAAAGGCGGATGCCCGATCATGTGCCAGCGCGAACCGCCTCCGTCAGCTCTTGCGTTCAGACCCAAAGCACGCAATCGTGCGCGCCACCCTGCGCCACCTCGATCGAATGGGTTAGCCGCGTGCGGTAATATCGCCTTCATGTTCGATGAACACTTGGTTTTATGCATTGAGCCGCCCCGAAAGGGCGCTGGCGTGAAAATAATCCGGTCGCGGATCCCGCTGAAAGCAGGAACGAAAGGTACTTTCCCTTCGGTATCAACCGTCCCCGGGTGCAGTTGCCGGATCGAACAAAAGAAGCGCGCATAGTCCGGTGGTCTTGTGGCCTGTCCCTGAGGGTTTCTATATTAGATAAGACAGATGGAAACCGATCACCCCGGAGCCCGAAAAAATGAACCGCTGCCCCGCCCCCCAAGTCAGCCCCCGCGCGCCTTTGACCGCCTTGCCGAAATCGTGCCGCAGCAGAAGGGCCCAAGCCCTGCGAGTCGCAGTGGAAGGCGGCGGTTTGCTCCGGCTTTCCAGTTACGTATCGCGCTGGATGCCCCAAAGGACGACGATCTCATCATTGAAGGTGCCGGCCAGAAAGTCGTGTCGACAGCAAGCTCGCTGCCCTTCTTGCCAATGCCTGTCATCGACTTCTCCGAGAACTGATCGCGCGCGTTTCGTGTTTGAAAACCCTAACGCGACCAGCGCCTGCGGGTTGCGGCACAATCTTCTCGATGTAGCACTCAAGCCCGTTCCATTCTGCCCAATGAAACCCGCCGGGAGGCTGGTCTCATGCCAGCCATGAGGCCCGCCCTAAAGCTGGCAACGCGCGCCGAACCTCGCCCCGTTTTGGCCGCGCCACGGGAAGCGGGGCAAAAAACGCATTTGGAACCGGCGGGCAAGAGCCTCTGCCTGCGCAAGATGTTTTGTGCCGAAGGGGGCAAGCGACGGCCATTCATCCTCCACGCATACGCGCCCCAATCAGATTGCGCGTGTCTCCCATGCTTGAAAAGGGTTCGGACAGCCCCAATAGCGCACCCTCTGGTGCGCGTAGCGGATGGAGACGCGGGCCCTGGTGGCACCGCTTGGCTGAAAGCCGGAGCCTACCCCGCCATCTGCCGACCAACCAGCCGGCCACCCAAATTAGATATGATACCGTCGCCCGCCCCCTCCCCGTGGTTGCGGCACGACTCTGCCAGGCGTTTGCGGCAGTGCGGACGGCATCCTCCCACAAGGCGGGCGCAGGCGAGCCCCGGCCAACCTCAAGCAGCGCAAGAGCTCTGCATGCAAATCTCATATCCTGATCCAGATAAAGCAGGACGCCGGCAAAGGGTCAGGCTTTTCAATTGCCGCGAGGGGCAGTGCGGATACGTTGACCAATAGTCCCGGCAGGTAGAAACAATATGCGCGAGCTGCGTAAGATGCTTTTTTATCGGCAGCACAAAGTTTTTTTCCTGATCTCAGGAAACCCGCCGCATCGCGCGTGGCAAAGGTTTTCGTCTCGGGGACGGGCATCCGCCGTGCCAATCATACCGCCTCTGCCTGCGGCGCGTTTGTAGGTCGGAAAGTCCCATCGACCAAGCGCAATACGCGAGATCCAGTGCACGTCGCAGCCCTGTCTCTCCGGGCATGCAAAGATCCTCAAGATGCAAGGGCTAAGTGACAGGAAGAAACGTAATACGCGGGAAAAAAACGGATGCGTTTCCTCCAGTTGGTCATAGAAAGATGCGTAGGGCATGCAAAAGCAACCCGAAACGACACTGGCATATTCGACTTGCCACACCCCCAGCATTCTGCGTTTTCCTTAACCAGAACACATCCCCGCACGGCGACGCTGCTGTGCAAACATGCGGCTGAATCGCTGCTATATCGCCGATGTTTCGCAGCAATACCGCGGGCGGCGAAACGACCGAAAGTGTCACAATACGTGACATAGAACTCCCTCTTCGTTGGTTACCCCTGCGCCGTTTCTGGCGGCAGGGTGACACGGGAATATCAGCCAGCGGTTAAACAGACCGCTAATCCCCGCGGTCGCCCATGGGGCCTGCTGTGGCTCTGACTGGCAATCCGGTGGTGAAGCACATCCGGTCCGTGACCCGCAATGCGGGTCGCGTTCCCGTAGCGGATTAGGCCGGTGGTATAAAGGCCGGTGGCCGAACCCAGCTTGCAGCGTCGCATCAGCCGGCACGAAAAACGGAGGGAAGGGTGTTCTCGGCGTAAGGCAATTGCGTCATATTTTCTTCCTTTTTAAGGTGGTTTTTTGAAATCGGCAGCGAAACCTGAGGGCTGCACCGTCTTCAATCAAATCACCACACGCAGCGTGAACCTAGCCGTCAAAAAGATCGAATTTTAAATGATGCAATTCATCCACATGCGCCACGTCAGTTGATCCCATTGAAACTGCAAGACGACGACGTGTTCTCCACAGTTAGAGACAACTTTACAGACCTATCCTGCAACACCCCTGTCGGGCACGAGCCCCAATAGATAAACGCCTGCAACAAACGCCCGATCGCGTGCGAAACCGGCCAAGCCCGGCGCAGCCCCCTTGCCCCATATGCGGTATGCGCGATAGCTGCGCGAACCAAATATAGGGGGGGCGTCCATTGAAAATCGCCACGTTTCAACATCAACGGGATCAAAGCCCGTCGGATCGAATGCCCTGGCCCCAATGGCTGGGACGAAGCGCAGCCTGCTGTCGCCAATTCTGCAAGAAAATAAATCCGTCGACGAGGGTTTTCCCGCGCGAAACTTTTTTCGAGGACCGCGGCTCAACCGTCGAACCCACGCCAGGAAATCGCTTTAACGGCGTCGCAATCCTGTCAAAGCTGCCGCTTGGAGGATGTGACCCGTGGCCTGCCGGTGACGACAGCGACGAACAGGCCGCTATATCGAGGCGACCGTTTGTGGGGATCATTCGTCTGTCCGGCTTGTGGCGGGCTGGTTATCTGCCCAATGGCAACCCTGCGCCGGGCCCCGAAATTCTTATTATTAATCTGGCGCTGGATGCAGCGCCTAGAAGACCGCGCCCGCGCGCTGCTGGCCGAAGAAACCCCCTTTTTGCTTGACCCGGCGAATTTCCAATTCAACATTATTCCGCAGGCGCGAAAGAATGCGGCCACGCCGGACGCATGGCGCCGAAGATGCGTTGTTTCGGCCCGGAATCCCGTGCGCATGCGCGAACGCCTGCTGGCGCTTGGCCCTGACAGAGGCATTTTCGTGCGCGCACCCAAGGGCGGGGCACTACAGCTTTTGGGATTATCAAAAAAAGGCGGGCGCGTGAACCGCAACAACGGCATCCCGCAATCGATCACTTCCTGCTGAGCCCGCCCATCGCCGACAAGTCTGCGCGATGCCAGATCGACAAGGACGTGCGCGGGCGTGAAAAAACCGTCAGATCAACGTGCCGGTCTGGGTCGAATCTCGATCTCTGAGTCTAATCCAACTGTACGCGAGCCAAATCCATTTTAAGCGACTCTAATCAAAGCCCGGACAGAAATCTCGGCCGTGCCCTGCAACTCTACTTTGTCTCTAATAGACCAGAACAGAGCCAGCGGGGGGATTTTTGCACGCCGAAACAGGGCACGGCAGAGGCTGCCTCAAACCTGCCTTGTTAACCCGCCCACCCTGGTTGTCCGGCCAGCGCATAAAGGTGTTCACGCGGCGACGGCTCTTCTGCCCCAAGATCAAACGTAAGCCAATGGGAAAAACGCAGTCCTAAAGTCCTTCGCCCGCAGCGCCAGAATCACCGTAGTGGGCGCTCTTTGTTCCAGCCCACGCGGCAGGGCGCCGTGCGCGCAGCTTTCGGCAACAGTGCGCAATTCCGTCCAGATCGGATCGTTTGGCACGGATTCGCTGCGTCCTTCCCGCGGTGCCTGCGCACATCCGGGCCGCAGAACGCTTCGACCAAGGCCAGACCGGCAACCGAGCCCGACCTGCGGGCCAATTTGGATCGCGCAAGGATCGCAGAACACGAAACCTGCGTGGCCGCGCCGAGCCGTCAAAAGCGACGCGGCGGTGGTGTCGAACAAATGCGGCGGGTTTTAGAGAAGCGCTGCTCAATCAAACTCCAGATATGTACGGCGTCATGCCGGGCACAGGGGGAACAAAAAAACCGTCCTGTGTGATCTCGTCGGACTGCATCACGGTGGAACTCGCGCGGAATCGCCGGATTGCCGTCATACAGTCCGAGATTGCCTCGATCCCCAGTACTTCAACAAACATTCGCCAAAACCTGAATGGCCCGCGTTGGAGCATGCCGGATCTTCTTTTCTCATAGCTGGACGTCGTCCGAAAAGGGTTGCGCCACCTTGTTCCAGTCTGGCCGTCCTGCGCAGAAACTCGTCTTCGATCACCCATTGGCCGAAAAGGCTTTCGTGGTCCAACAAGGGCGGGCGTCGATCACGCCAAATTCGCGCGCCTGCGCGATCTCGGCTGGACCGGTCCCACCGGGGCAATGCAAATCGACCATGGAGTTGGGGAAAGCTGCGTCGCGTCAATCCAATCAGCCAGCGACGGGTCCGACATCCGCGGCAAGGGGACACGAACGGTTTGTCGTAGGATATCGCCGTTGCCGTGCCAGGTTGTTTCGCAACTCAGCCCCGTGAAGGCCCCCTGCCCCGCATGCGCCGCAGAAGGCAATGCCGCGACAATGGCACCAAAGGCCGTGCGCGGGTTTTCAGGGTGGGCCGCGTCCATGAACAATCGGCATGGGACGCGTCAAAACCCTTGCTGGACCGGATCAATGTAATAGCCGCTTTTCGGTCACCGTCAGCCGACAATAGAATAGCCGGAATCGGCCATAGCGCCGGATAAAGCGCACCGTTGCCGTCCTTGATCGGGAGGTATTCGATCATCGATCCTACAACCTCTGCCGAGGTTTTGCGCAGGGTCGAGTTCAATCAGCGTTGTCAGGCAATCCTGCGCCAGAAGCTTTTTCAAGCATGGCCGCATCAATAGGGACGCACGCCCGCCCCAAGGATCGCCCAATCATTGCGCCTGACCGATCTGCATCAACCTGTGTAGATACACGCCCTGATGGGCACGGTGGAAGTTTGCCGGACGCCGATGATGGACAATGGCCGCCGTCAGGCGCGCTGCGATCATAGGTGGGCCGGACAATATCAAAGATCGCTGAGCGTCGATTTGAAGGTTACCAACCTTATCCATGATCTACGTCCTTGTCCGGATCGCCGCGGCCAAGAACACGGCACGGCGCGGGGGTCCATCTGTCATTCCTGCTGATGCTGGCATCACTCCGACCCTTAGGCCCCCTGCGCAAAATCGAAACGTGCAGCTTGTTCAGCCTGTGGTGTCAGGAAAATCCGGTCCCGTGGTTTGACTGGCAACTCGCCGTCGACGGCCGCAACAGTCATCGGCTTCAGAGCCCGCGCCCCGTGGAGTGCAAGAAGGTGTCCAGAGCCAAATGCTCGGCCACGCCGATGGTGCCTTCCCAAGCACCTGCGGTGGTGGATAACGTCAAAGATGTTCGGGCCGGATGCCGATGTGGGCGCGCCGCGCGCTTCGGCTTCGGCACCTTTGATGAAGGTTCATTTTAGGCGATCCGAATGAAGCCCGCGACGAATTCATTGCGGCGGCTTGATTAGTAAAGCCTCAAGCGGCTGCCGACCTGTTTTTCGATTATAGCCTGCGCGCAGCACGAACGAATCTTTGTCGGGCCCATTGTCATCGCTTCGTAACCTGATCGTGGGTGACGTAGATCATCGTCGTTTGCAGCCGCTTGTGCAGCTTCGCTGATTTCCAGACGCTCCCCCACCCGCAGCGCGGCGTCGAGGTTCGACAGCGGCTTCGTCAAATAGGAAGGCGAAGGTTCGCGCACGAATGGCACGCCCAATGGCGAACACGCTGGGCGCTTGCGCCGCCCGAAAAGCTGGCGCCGGCCGACGGTCCAGATGTCGGTCTTAGATTAAGCGCATTGGCAGCGGCTTCGAATCCGGCGCTTTCTGCTCATCGCAGGCCAGACCGGCCATCTTCATCGGAAAGGCGATGTTCTTGCGCACCGACTATGCGGATAAAGCAGCGTAGGATGGAAACCCAATCGCCAGTTCCGCGCTTGGCGGGCCGGCAAATGGGGTACGCATCCATGCCGTCGATATCGATTGGCGATGTGATTATCCTCTAGCCCTGCAATGAAGCCCGCAGCATGGCGTCGACTTCCCGCAGACCCGAGGGGCCCGAACGGAAGACGGTAAAATTCGCCGTCTTCGATTGTCAAGATCCAAGAGGCGAATGACCCGCACGTCGCCGAAGCTTTTTGGAAACCTGATTAAGTCCTAATTTGTCCCCATGTGACTGTCCCTTACTTACTTGACCGCGCCCGAATGTCAGCCGCTGACCAAGCTGCTTTGGCTGACAGCCGAGGATGAGATTGCCGCAATTTGCATCGTGGAGGCCGCGCTGAGCTTGGCATAGAAAAGGCGCTTCGGGGCTGGAGTAGCTCGCGATGAAGGCGGTGAGCCGGAAGCGGGCCTTGGCCGCGGTGAGGTTGAAGCGTCCCAGAAGGCTTTCGTTCCACGCGAGGATAAAGTTCAACCAGCAAGGTGGAGGCAATGCCCCGGATCGGCCATCGGCGTGCACACATAAAGCACCTCTTCGCGCAGCTCGCCCATGCCATCCGTGCGGCTTCTAAGGATCTCGCCGGGATTTCGCGGAAGTAAGTGTAAAAAGCATGCCAGACGATATCGGCAGGTTGATGAGCATCAGAAATGATGAACCAGGTGCGATCTTTGCTGTCGACACGCCCGAACTGGATGCAAAGCAGATAGATCGGGTAAGCACACCTAACCGCTGGCAGCATCTTGGTCGTACGCAATCCACAGCAGAATGTCTTGTTGCGCGTTGCTAGGGCCACAAAGGCCATCGACCATGCGGCAGGTACAGCGATCAGGATTACCAAGGACGGTAACCCGCCCGCGATGATGATAGAGTTCCACAAGAAGCGCCCGTAGTTGGGACCGCTCCAGAACCGTGGTAGTTTGGCCAGCGTCCCAATCAAAGCCCGGAAAAATTCGGTGATCGTGCCATCGCCTTGCGCTTCGGTCTTGAAGCTGGTGAGGATGGTCCAAAGGATGGGAAAGAAGATCAGGAAACGCGATACCCCAAGCGAGGGCCGGTGTTGATGATTCTTGCGTTTCTGGGTGATTGCGCGTGCCATGAATATTCCTCCCAGGCGTCAGGTTCCTTGCCGACGAATGCGCATTCAGGAAGATGGCAACGAATATTGGCAAGGAATGATTGCAATAGACACCTGCCCGCAGAAATCCGAGGCGATGTTTTGGCTTTCCAGCACCCGCTGGTAG
>Ga0163217_1058733_pt1 | contig 17745 bp, 8 predicted proteins | sample SynspAceP_FD_185933 | JGI IMG/M metagenome (GOLD analysis project Ga0163217, IMG submission 185933) | Saline lake microbial communities from Ace Lake in Antarctica - Synechococcus sp. Ace-P (PacBio error correction) | ecosystem: Environmental > Aquatic > Non-marine Saline and Alkaline > Saline ...
CAAAAAAAGAAAGGGGAAAGGAAGGGAAAATTTCCTTTTTTTTGGATGGTTGTTTTTTTGGTAAAAGCTAAACTAAAAACCCACTCCCACAAAAAATAATGAAAAAAACATCAAATTAAAAATTTTGCGGCCCAACTTGGCATTGCCCGCGGAAAAAAAGGCCGATTTTAAGGCCCTTTTTCTTTAGTGCTATTGCCGTCCATCTGTGGCCCCTAAGAAGATTTTTTTGCATGCTAGAGCATCGTCCCCCGGACAGGGCGAACCTTGACCAGCATTTGTGCCCATTTTTTTTTTTACTTCCCAACTGCCCTTTTTGTGGATACTCTGGCCAAGGTATACACCATTTTGATCTGTTTTTATTGTTTTTTACAACCATCACCAAATTTCAGAAAAATAAGCACCTCTTCGCGGATGTATCGACTTTGCGGGGTTCTAATTTGGTTTTTTATCTTCGTCAACTATCCCCCACGGTTACGGTTGGTCACTACTCTCTGGCGGTAAAAGATTACCACCTGCTGCAAGGTTTCTACCGATAAACCTGTACTTTCCACATAAGAGCCATATTTTAGCGCTACAAAACCTTTTTTATACCATAGGGTCGTCCAATTCTTTACCAACCAACTGGCTTCAATACGCGGTTGCCTTGATCAATACACCAAATCTCTCGCTATTACGCCCTCACGACTGATGGCGTCCAAAACTTTAAAGTACAATGGTTACTGGAGTATCCGGAACAACTGAGGGGCAAAAAAGGCATGTCAAAACCTGCGCCTAGGCAAAATTATCTCAAGCTTTTTTCTATGGGGGGGGGGGGGGGGGGCGTTTGTTTTTAAACACAGCCCACTGGGCGCCTTGATTGACATATTGACCGACACCCACATTTCGGTTTGATACCAGTGCATCATAAGGGGCTTAATCTCGCAGTTAGCTAAATCAACGCTGTGCGATTTTTAATCTTGGCTTGCGCTGACTACCGCGGCCCTCGCACTTAATACTTGAGGTATGCCGCAGGTAATAAGTCGCTGACTTTAGTAATTAGGCAGATTTTTAGCTTCCTGCTTAGCAACATTGGCGCGGCTTGTTCTTCGAGGTTATAAGGCCTTTTGGCCTGAGCTTAAGTTGGCTTCAGCTTGCAATACGCCGCTTCGTAGTGGTCTTTTTCCTATACTGAAAATAAGATTCGCCAAGCGCAATCTAAGCCACCCGCTACACCAATTTTTTTCATTCCAGCAGTTCTTTCCCTGTCGCAAACTTGAGAAGAAATCAAGGTACTTCAAGCGGGTTAACTTCGCCAAAAGCTGGTGACTTAGCACAGGATCTCGCTGATTGAATGTTCTCTACTTTAACCGTGGGCGGGTATCACCGCTTCTTTATTTTCATCTTTTTCTGCTGAAGCAGTAATTTGCTTGCATAGCCCCAAAACCAATTATTAGGTACACAACGATTGTAAAGCCAAATTTAGTCCAAGTTTTCCTTCATTGTTCATTTCTGCGTCCATATTCCCAATTGCATCAGGGGTTATATTACCTTAGCTTATACAATTTAGTAATTTTGCAAATGTTTAAAATTTGTTATTATTCCGCAATTTTACACAAAAAAAGGCTAAAGCTGAACTGTTAATGTCAGCTATTTTTTTACTTTTAAGGCTTCAATTTAGCCACTTTCCTTGTCAGAATATTGATATTTTCGTGGGTGAAAATATCCCCGTTATCAGAGCTGATTTTGGTTTGTTTCGTTCACTCAACAGTTAGAAAAGACTTAATTGATCAAAATTGCTGCTTTATTGTCGATGGGATTCATTGGAAAACTTTTTTGCATATGCACGAATATGCCTAATCGCAGCCATTAGCCCAGACAGGGGCTGGCAATCAAGGAACAGGTGTCATCGGCCGAAAAATAAAGGATACAGTGTTCAAATTTGATGTGGTGATTATCCGCAGCACTTAGTGATATATACACGTGATAAGTACATATATTAGTATTATGAGCACATATTAAAAGCGCTAATCTGCGTGTTCCTGCTTTTCAGGTGCAATAGATTCAGAAAATATACTTAACAGAGATTGAGTAATACTTTAGGAATACTATAAGTACGTGTATACAGCCGTCCTATATGAGAACGCATATACACTAGGCAGCAGCGCGAGCAAATCCAGACCAAAGTAGTTCTCAACTTCTTTCGTGGTTTGTACAATTTTTCACTACTCTCATAAGGTACAGCAGGTATTTATGCATTTTTGCGTACTAATCAACTGTTGTATGTAATCAAAGCCCTCTGGTGAGTGTGCACTAACGCGACCCATTACGCCATAAAGAATATCGCCTAAGCAGGACATATGTTTAGACTTTAGCCGTTCCGAGACAGCTTCAGTCAATGAGAAGTTATTCTACAACAGACTTCTATCATTGGTAGAAGAAAATAAATAAAAAAAAACATTGTTGTGCCCTTTATTTCCAATTAATCACAAAGAGGGCGGAATATTCTTTCGTATATATATTTAGAGCAGAGGCATTAAAGGAGTCCACGATTTTCTCATCTGTCCTTTTCATCGGTCATATGAAACACACTTATTTGGCTTCACCTTCCGATTACTGTCTAATTGGGTAGGTTGCATCCTGTCCATTCCAACAACCGGCAAAGTGGATCCTTATCTAAGCCAATGTTTTCTGGAACAAACCCCATAAAGCACACTGGGTACATCAATGGAATGAAAAAAGCATTCACGATCAAATCGATTATTATTGTAAAGCAAAATCCGTATGACCGTATTTATTGTCTACGTTCTCTTACAAATCTGCTATTAACACATCAAAAAAGGGTCCAATAGCCTTTAAGCTGCTTGCCCTATTTTAGCATGTTGTTTTATTTATAGTTGTCTATTGACACACCCCGACGCGTGTACACAACTACGACACCGACGCGCACTCTCTCCGAGCTACGCTATATCTAGTCTCACTTAGGGAGTATAGGAGTAGAACTTAACATGAGAAGTCTTAAAAAGAGGACCACAGCATAGTATGCATGTCACCAAACGTTTTTGTCCCGAGACCCTGCCGCACTAGGCGGCCTTCTATCTGTGAGTCTACAACATTAAATAACAGCTGATCCCGCTTTGCAATGCTCGGGTCCGCTTTGTCTTGAGAGCACTATAAAATCCTAATCTAAAGCAGCACAGGTTGACTAGCAATAAAGTAGCCACGGCTCACTCCACATTAACTCATTCCCCTGGTAAGTGAAACTAACTAGTATTCCCATAATAATAGGCTACCTTCCTCTCGTGAGTGCGCGCACCCGCACAGTCGATGTAACATGTCCGAATTTTCGCCCGTTAGTCGTGGAGCGCATCGTGTTTAATGCTTTGTTTGCATCAGACATAAGTTATCGCGCGATACGATCTCACCAGCGTAATATATCGCACACATCTCTCTAAGTATGAGTCATTTTTACCCCCGGGTGGCGCAATTGCCGTCTTCAACGCTCGCCGCCTACAGGCCGCTGGCTTTAAGTTCCGACAGTAATCGGTCACAGGCAAATGCATAATCGGTTCAAGCAGCTAATTTTTCTAATACATGTACCGTAATCCGCCTGTTTACTTGCTTGCTGACAAGGAAGCGTCCCAAGAAGGACACAACATAATCTACACTTAATCATGCACAGAAGTCATATTCAGGTGATCACACATTATGTGAGTGATATCGGTGAAAGTCATTACGACATCAATATTCATGAAATGCTACACACATTAGATTAATATATATTCGCTAGCACCAATCGTTGATCTTCACGGGTACTATAACACCCTTTCCCATATAATGCCATGTTTAAGTCAAGTCATTTACACGGTTCCAGCAGGGGGTCTTAACTTAACAACCAATATGCCTCACCTAAGTTGGCGAAAACGAGATACGTCCATCATGTTCTAAAAACACTGTCCAAATCTTTCTATCTAAGATATTAAGGCTTTGGTAGGGCCTTAATGTTTTCTAAACTGTCATATTTAAGGCCTATGGCTTCTTTTTATATCTGATAATATTCGTGTAATCGGAACCAATGTTCAAAGACCAATGGCATATCATCTATCTAAATGTTTTGCCTGTTGGAAACCTTTGTTTCGCGATAAATATGCCACCACTTATTAATACTCCAACAATGCTAGACTATGGAGCTTATCTCAGTGTGGAGCGTTTACTTCACTGCCAAAAACCTCTTGACCAAGCTGTTGTAATGCCTGACGAAACTGCAATTTCCAGATAGGCATCAAGTAGAAGAGTTGTGATGAAGTTAATGATCTATACCTTGATTTGATTGTTTGGAAATATTAAGCAGCAGCGTAGCTTCAAAAGCTCCTCAACCTCATGCACGCGTTGCACTTTTTGGCAACGTATGATGACCGCAGCTAGACCTACTCGAACCATGTCACTAAAGAGTAGCCAGGCAATTCGTTTGCATTAGGCAACGGCAGCGGCCAAGGTCTCCGGGTTTTCGTACCCTACTCCCAAAATGCAGTTGACGCTATGGGAAGTAAAATTTAATTCAGGCAGTTTTGCTGAGTCGTGTAAAACTGTAGAACAGAATTTAGACAGCGAATTTGCCACGATGACGCCTATGCTTGCTGAGGCGTTACTGAGTTTGATGAGACTCTTAACAAAAATTTCGTTATCTAATCATACTTTTCCTTATTCAGCGTTCGATAGGTATCGGCGTTCCAGTCATTAAAGGGCGTCCCGGTAGAATATTAGTAGAGGCGTGCCCAAACACGGTTTTCCTTTCATGAACTTTGGGATATTCGTGAGGTTCCGCATGACTGATGCTTGGGGCGGCGAATATGGGGCAAGTACGAGAGTCGATTAGTCAATGTCCGTTTTCACACCATGAAAAGAGTTTAGTGTGCCTGAAGGCATGTATTTATTAAGTCATTCTGTGGGATTGTTTTCAGTCCATTCAAGCTGAACAGGTTATTAAGTGAACGTTTATCTGACTCAATGGCAACACGCATGGGGGCGATGCTTGGCTAAAGTGGCTTGGGTAATTTGACGATTTCTGCGCGCAGTTGGCGACTTAAATAGGTGCAAATGCTAATGAGACTGCCCGCAACAGAGATGTATCGAGTGGCTTGACCTAAATACTGATGTCGAATGCCCCTTCGACCTAATAAAAACGTTATTTTGATGCATGCTAGTCATTCTTCAGTCGGTTTCTGTGGCCAATGTTGAGCAGCAACGGTTATATACTTGATTAAATTGAGCCGCAATATAACTCCTAGGGATCTCGTGCTGTGTGGGCGGAACACGATCAACTAAGTACCGCTTTTGTACTCATTACTCATGTGCCAAGTAATAGCGGGTAAGTCGCCAGTCAAAAGAGATTGCAGAATTAGCCAGGTGATTTTTGATGCCAAGGTTTATTGTGGGATGTTGCCCAATTCGGTTGGTGTGGTTTGCATTTAATGTTAAGAGTTGGCCAGAGTTGATGTAATTTAGGTCTTGCGTTAAGTGGTTGTGTGGTGGGCCCGCCGCAGGCTTTATGGGCTTTGCACCTGCTTTCATAGTAGGAACTTAAACCTCTGGATGTGGGCTGGTTTTCCCATGCTAATCCCCTTTGACTTTGAGAATTGAACATTTTGTTTAATGCGGAAAGCAAAGCGGTTTTGGGGCGCACACTAAATATTGCTGCTTCCGACCACGGCCCTAGGCAGTTTGCAGCTTATCAAACATATTGCGGGTGGACAGATCGCCCAGCACAATCGCTTGCTGCGTCAAAAGTATTCAAGCCCGAAGAGCCCTTACTATTGTCATGCATCAGCTCGATGATGAGGCGGAACTTGGTTGTTGGATTTTAAACCAGAGCGAATGTTAGCTTTTATCGAAGACCTACGTGCTTTGAGTGCTCTATTATGACCAGCGTGCTGGTGGTTTGAGATTGATCTTTTTCATATCTTTCAATACAGGAACAAAAGCCACTCAGTTTACTTTGAATGTTTGCAAAACCAGACTTTAATTGCTTGGTAATTGGGCTTTAGTTTGGCTGATCCATTCTTTGTGTACGCCATTGTAAAATGGGGGCCACCATTCCTTAAGCGTCCAGCATATTTCATCGAATAATTCTTTAGGCAATTAGGGCTTTATCCTTTTTGATACAGAGCAGAGCATAGCGATATTTGGCCTCAGGGCCCTGCGGTATATTGGCATACGTTTGGGTATTCATCGGGTGCTTCGTCGTTATATCTACGGCCTTTCCCCCAAGCAGCGGGCATATAACAAAATGTCCACTGTGGTCTTTAAAATTAGGGATTTGGTGTCATTTAATGATCGAGGGTCGTTTCGCCTCAGCAATTTGCGCACAAGCAAATTCGGGGCTTTCGCTAATCCCAGGCATAATATAGGGGGTCGGTCAATATACGAGCCCCCGTTACAGAAGCGCTAAACAGATCACGGGCTTTGTTTCGAATCTTGTTTTGTTTAAGTAACTCCTTGGCTAGCTTCATTCGTTATTATCGATGTGGTCATTGCGTTTCAAACTGGTCTTGTGCCAGCTTCAAATCACGAAATTTGGGATTGAAAGTGAAGCACTCTGCGCCTGCCGTTTGGCCTGTTTCAGATTTTGCTAAACTTGGCAATACCTCAATCGCAAATTATGCAATGGAGCCAGCCAAGGGCAATAACAACACTATCCAAATCCACCATGGTAATTACGGCCGTTTTAACAATGTGATCACTAAAGGCCCTTGAAAATATTGAGAGTAAAAAAAAGGCATAATTTGGAGCGCTCCTTTGATACTTATTGAACAAGCCACTAATTTACTAAGAAAGGATCAAATGTCTTGCTGTATTAAATTTTGATAATCGAATTCTCGTGTAACTTTCAAATTAGTGTACAAAGCTTGATGAATCAAATAAATACTCTGTTGGTTGAAGCAATTGTATGGTTTTTGTGATGGAAGTACAAAATCAGGCTAAAGGCATTTTATATCCTTTGTTTTTAATTCTGAACAGTGACACTGTTAATTAGTTATTATTAGAGTGAGTAAACAACGACAAAATTGGGTCAGAAATCTAAAAGAAAGACTGAGTAGTAATTTTTCAATAGTGGATCCGCTAAAACCTTCATCAACAGGAGACAAAATGGCACAGTGGTTAGATGCAACAGTTAGTGAAGCGCACGGATTGGAATGAATCATTTGTTCAGTTTGCGCTTTTCATGTGCGGACTTCCTGAGTTTAAAGCGGGCAATTTACAAATTGGTTTAACAACAGAGGATGGGTAAGGTGATTTTCACGGCCCTATTCACTGGTTTATCGGCCCGCCAAGATCATGAATTAGAAATTATTGCTGTACCCGTTTGAAGGCGGGGTGTTATCACCTAAGGGGGTTGCGGCCGGTGGAGAGGAGGGGTTTTCGGTTCCGGCCTATGTCAAGTGGTACCAGGGCGCGAAGGCGGGTCGTCCTTGCATAGGAGTTTTGCAAATAGGCGTGGTGAATAATTATCGGACCGCCCGGTTTTTTAATCTGGATGAAGTCCGCCAAAAGTCGTTGATTTGTGGTTGATTGCCACGGGCAGTTTTTTGCTGGAAAACAGTGGGCCTTTTTTGTCCATAACTCGCACTGAACAAGTGTGGGGCAAGTTTATGAGAATGTGGTATTAATCTATGGTACTCGCCTGCAGCAAGACCTCGCTATTTAGCGCCTTATGAAAGTTCAAGCTCGTTTCCCGAACGTTCACTTTGTTCCTTGTGGTGAGTCGCGACAAGTACAGGATTGCCTACAGGGGCCGAATCCCACTTTGTTAAACAAGTAAGGCTATTCAATCCTCAGGTCGGCTTGCGTATTAGCGCGAACAGACAGTCAAGTCCATGTGTGCGGTAACCTGAATGATCCAGAACCGTAGGATTTATCTGCACTGAGCCGGTTTAAGTAAACATTTACGCTCGTTCGCCCGGGCAAATATCTATGAGCGTTATTGTCAAGCCAGTCAAATTGAAGAGATAATATTAATGCAAAAAGGGTCAATATTAATTTACAGCTTGTGCTGTTCTAATTCTAATCGGATGTTCTTCAGTGGCAAAAAACAGCCTCATGGACACAAGGAGCCTTTGACTCTACAAGGCCTTAAATACGATATTTTAAACCTATGTCCTGTTGCCCACTGAACATCAGAAGTCTTTAGTTTAAAGTGAAGAACAAACAGAAGGATTTTTTCGTTACTATAAAAGATCCTAACACAGGATCGCCAGACATCTGCGTTTATTGACATCTCCTGCATTTATTGGCGATTGTCGGGTTTCGCGGGCTACATTAAACGCATCTGAAGCACTATCGCTAAAAACGGTAACCTGTCTTTACGGGCTTGCTATTGTCACTAAAGTCGTTAGCTGATTGTTGTTGAATTTAGAAATTGCCTTTCACGGGTGCAAAAGTGGCACCTGTGTATGCTCGTACTCAAAATTAATGACTTGTCCATCTCCATGTCCGAACCTCTATTTTATGATCTCAAGTTTATTGCACCTTAGACCAGAAGTTATGTGATAAGGCGAAGAAGCATCATTATGATTATTTTTCCGAGTAAAATCAGATGTTGCTGGTGAAAGGGTGTCAGAAGCGGAATTTTTATTGCATGTATGTATCAAAACATTGCTGCTGAAGCCTTGTTAAAGGGCAAATTGGACTTATGCTCATGGCGCGTTGCAAAAAAGGCTTGTCATTTAAGTTCTTTTAATCCCGAAACCTTAATTCTTTAGCAGTACTTTTAATCGTGCGGTGGCCAAGCCAGCGCGGAGAACTTTGTAACAGTTTAAATGTTAGATAAAGTTCGCCTCTGGTATGTTCCTTAGTAACTATGTGCATTTTTGTTTAAAACAAGTCTCAAGGTCGAGACAGTGAGGTGGCAGAATTGCACAAGAAGTGATGCGATTAACGCTGATAAATCCTGATACTCTGGATTGATTTTAGCCGCCGACGGGCTTTTGCAGAGAATTAATATACCCTTAGCGAATAAATATTACAACAAGCCGAGATATTGCGCCTACTGCAGAAGGTCAGTTTGCTTAGCCCAAAAAGCCTATTTATCACTTGGTCGCCAAACCTTAGCTGAAGATGCCTTACACGCGAGCTCATAGAACTGACTTATACCACTGCTGCATAGGCGCCTGTTATGAAGCTAAACTGCATACCTTGCTCAAGAAATCTGTATTAGCTTTTTTGGCAACCAATTGAGCTTTTTGCAAGCTGACTACTGAACCGACAATCGATCAAGGCGGGAGCTCGTATACATGCTGTTCTGCTGGCCTGAATATCCCATCAAGTGCCAGTAATGACCTTTTTGTTGCCGGTTGTGGCAGATTGAACCATTGCAATGGGCGTTGGTACAGCGGGTAGCCATGTTTTGACAACTCTCACAGATTGATGCGCTTAACCCGGTTAATCCCTTAAACACATAGTTTGATCGGTTTGGGCTTAGGCTGCCAATCAAATTGATGGTAAATTGTCGCGTAAATGCCCATTGGCAAAATACCACTGATTTTGCATGATTCGCGATGGTTAGGGAGTACCCGCATAACTCGCGGCACCGCTAGCGGCTGTAATAGCCGGGTACCACTTGGCAAACTAATTCCTGTTCAACTAGGGTTTTCAGCTCTTCGCCACCCGGACCAAAAATAAGGATCGCCTCCTTTTAAACGGAACTACGGCGTTACGCGGCCAAAGCTCACTGGCCGTAAGTTGGTTAATTTCTTCTTGCCGGTTACAAGTATGTTTTACTTTTGGCTTTTGCTACATAGATTTTTCCGCATCAACGGGGCGCACTAACTCGAGTATTTCGGGAGACACTAAGGTCGTAGACCACTACATCGGCCTTTTGCATCAAACGTAAGGCGCGAAACGTTAATAAGTCTGGATCGCCTTGGGCCAGCGCGCCAAATAAACTTCGCCTTTGTGGGGTGATCATTCGACTTCTAATTTAGGTCAGTAATTTACGACGCTCGGACTTGCTGGGTGGTTGCCCAGAGCACATCTTCAGCAATATCACCATCAAACACAATCTCCAAAGAAACGGCGCTCTGTAACCCGAAGCCAACTTTTGTTTGACGAAGTCGCCGGACTTTCCGAAAACTGACCTAGCAAGCTACCTTTGTGGGATAAGTGATTCCGAGTTTTTGTCTTCAGGTATCTGAGGCAAAGACTGGTGCAACACGCGCACTACTTATAGGCAATTTACTATGGGGGAACGATCAATAATAGAAGGGGTGATAAAGACTGGCAAAGAAGGGGAGTGAGTTATATCCACAGCGTTTGACTAAAATACTTTAGTTGCTTTGGCTTGAGCATGGATATTGGGCATTTATATAAGGCTGTCGTGGTGGCTACAACTACTAATTGCTTCTGTCAGATTAAGTCGCTCGATTGTAAGGGCGAAGATCGATAGTGCACCTTGCCTTCGTCAACTAAGCCGCAAAACCGTACACAGGCCCACGGGGCCACAACACTAGGTCTTGGCGTGTGTTTTTGAGCAGTAGTTTCAATTTTTGCGTGCTGCCCCTTCTCCTGCCTACACCAACAAGTTTAACTCAGTGGTGTCCAAAAAAATTGGAAAATATTGCATGTAAGGACCACTTAAAATGACAAGAAGTAATATTTTGCCTTTTCTTTCTTTTATCAACCAAAGGAACCAATTGATAGACTGTTGTTTATGCTATTTGGTTATTAAAAAATTGTGTTTTAATCAATATAAAAATAGTTATCATTCATTTTCTTAATGCAATTATTAGCCATAGTTGGTCTTGTGTTTATTCCTAAAAATATGATTGATGTGTAATTTAATCTGAAAAACATGCTTCATTAAGCCAATTTAGCTTGGCTTTAATTGCTTAGTGAGACTTACAAGTGGACTCATCCTACCAATGACCTTAGTCCACAGAAGAGGGGGGCTTTGGTGTATTATAATGCACACATGCTAGAGCAAACCCACACTGGGAGAAAACACTCGATAACAAAAGGTAAAAGGTGGTATTTTAACGGCCTCAAATGCTTATGATTTTCACCCATTTGGTACTGCTACTGGTCCAGCCGTGCCAAATGGGAAATATGCGCGCAGTGGCATTGTTAGCGGACAGGCGACCTTGTTAGATGATGTTTCAGACCTTGAAGCGGTTGAGGCCTTAGTCACTCATACGAGCCGCGTATTGAAAATCAAGGCTGATGCCCACTGATTACCACACTAAGTTGCTTTAACCGCATTGTGGTTTAAAATTGAAATTCAACACGATTGAAGGCAAACATAACTCGTCAGCAGACAAAAGTGTAGCCGAAATCAACAAGGCACAGTGTCTGGTTTACAAGGCCAGTAAGCACTCAGACAGCTCGGCTTTGTTTGGCTTTATATGCAACAAACCGGGATTGCGCTTGGGGCGCCTGACAAGATAATACTGCCAAAGGGCACAAAAGAATCAATTGGGTTTGTCGACGCGATTTCAAAGCTAGGTCGATAAGTTTAATCTCTGGAATACTGTGTATTGGCGTCTTCAGCGATATGTCCATCGATTACTAGTTAGGATTCCAGCTGAGTACTCCTCCAATCTGAAATGTTAATACACGCTTCAGATATTGAAGGGTCTCGCCTTTTAATGAGGTGAATAGTAGCTTTTGGTTTTGTGCGACGTTTATTTGCAAGATGATGGTATGGGTCATCTTTCACTTCATTGAGGTATTTTTACGCCGATCGCTTGTTAGTAATTAAATATTTACGTGTAAAGCATTGAAAGGAAACAAGTAGCTCAGTTGCTGAGCGATTGCCTGGGGCTAGTTGCTGCTGTTGTACAGGCGACTGTTATACCACAAAGATGTCCACAAATATTTCAGGTGTTTAGCCTGAGTTTTATTCGCTTCAAATTTTTCGATAAATTGTAGAGCGGCCTATCTTGGCTGTGTTCATACTGAGTCTCGCCACGCGAGATAAGTAAGGGGTCCAATGCTTGACTAAAAATCTAGTTTGCTCAGTAAGTTATAAGCATCAGCCAACGTTGCTCAGAATAAGCACAAACCCTATGGTGCCTAATTGTTGGTTTTTTACGCTTGCGACATATTACTGGTCTCGAGACCAGAGCATAGCCTGTAACATTGGCCATCTTTTTTGCAGAGCAAAAATATATTCAGTAAAATCCTAGATATCTGTGTCTGTTCAACTCGCTATAACTAGTCTTTGTAAAAAAGCTTGTTAGCGCCGCATGTCATCACCTTTGGCTGCGGCGTAAGCTCAGCTAATGCTAACAGTGCATAAGGGCTAAGTTCGGGCTTGTGAAAATAAGTTCAAAGCGCTCTGTGCTTTTTCAATATTACAATCGCAAATAGGCTCGGACATGAGAAGGGTGATTCCTACTGTTTTTGTAGCGTCCTTTGACTAAAAGAGATTTTGGCGACTCTTTGAGAGAAGGTGCAAGCGGCTAACTAAGTATAATAGGCCACTTAAATAAACAAGATGCAACATCAGCTCGTACCAACTAAAATAATTGCGTCACTTAACGGCTTTATGTTCGTTACTGGTCAAGATGATTGCTTTACGATTGATTAAAAAGGGACTCGGCGGCAAGGGTATAAGATTATTCTGCTTCAATTTAACCTCTGGCATCAGTGGACTAAAGAGTTATTAGTACCCGCAGGTTCTATCTTTATTATGGTTGGTTCTAAACATGTGGAATTTCAGAAATAAAAAAGGAGGCTAATTAGCTCCTTTTTTATTATAACTTAGTTTGATTATTCTTTAAAACTAGGCCCTTTGCACGTGGCTTAGGCGGAGTCTCTGCCATTCACGCATTCCTAATGCAACGACCACACCACCGCCGTTTTTTTGTAATACGGTCTTGGGTAGCCCTTAGGCATAATTGTTAGGTTCAACTGGTGCTAAAATATCATAAATTCCAATGGCAACCAATGTTTTTATACTGATATTGGCTTCGTTAGCAATAGCACAACGATGTTACCGGTTTTAGCACCATGGGTAAAAATGACCACTTCGATACGGCAACGCTGCTGCCTTCACTTGGCGGCTTTAGATTTACGTTCACGGTTTTGGCACCGTTCCGACCACCTCGTTTCGCCATCTGCGCTCAGGACGATCGCCACGTGAAGGCTATCACCAACGTGAAGGTCTGTCACCAAAAGTCACGAGCTGGACGGTCGCCACGTTCACCGACGAGGTGCAACGATCTTCAAGGTTGGGGCGATCTGCTTCTTTTAAATACAGAGGCATCATCACCTTGAAGCTATTTTAGCCCAAGGCTGCCATAACCACTCTGGTGATGCTCAGCCTTCTTTCATAATCGATTCCACGATAGGGATCAGGTTTTTCGATGCTGGCAGTCGTTTATGGCTTCCAGTACGCTGGCTTTGAATACGACTTAAACGTGTTTCATTCAATTGAGAAATTTGAAGGGCTCGCCATAGGCTCATTTGACCTGGTTAGTCGCCTTCTCAATAGAAAACAACATAGCGTTTTTCACGGTGAGAAATAAATAAATATTGATCACCCTGAGCGTCCTGCACGACCAGCTACGAAATACGGTGACCGTATGATTCAGTGTCATAAGGAATATCGTAGTTGATAAATGGCTGGACTGCGTTTCAACATCCCCAGCCAACAGCTAACGTCGGTTGCAACTAAATATCGATGCTGCCTTTTTTCAAACGTTCCAACCGTACGTTCACGGGCTTTTGGCGGCATATCACCGTTAAGAGGTTCAACATCCAATAACCACGAGGCCTGATAACTTTTCAGCCAGTTCTAAAGTGGCGGTTTTGGTACGCCACAAAGTGATTACGCATCAAAATTTTCAACTTCAAGAATAAGGGTTAAGGCTTCTAATTGTGATGACCAGCAACTTTGACAGTAACGCTGGGTGTTTCGCGCCGCGGTAGTCACGTACGAAGCAATCTTAACGGTGTTTTTTTGGATCTTTTAATAACGCTGAGTTTTTTACGGATCGCATCAGGCATAGTCGCAGAAATAAGCGCGTCTGACGTTTCTTAGGGCGCATGGCTTTTAATATCCCATTCACCATCAATCAATAAAAGCCCATCGCACATCTCGTCGGCTTCATCCCACACTAAAAATTTAAAGTTGGTCGAGTTTCAAGGTGCCTTTTTTTGATATGGTCGATAACCTCGACCAGGGGTTCCAACAACAACTTGCACACCACGTTTTAACTGGCGGTATTGGTTATCATATGATGAACCACCGTAAACGTAAAACTTTGTATTTTTAAACCGGCTGGAAACTAGCATAAAACCTGAAAGGCTTCAGCCTACTTGAATAGCAACTCACGAGTAGGGGTATACTAATAAACTTGTGTGAAGTCAAGCATCAGGATCGATAATTGGGCCAACATAGGTAAGGCGAATGCTGCAGTTTTTTTCCGGTTCCTGTTTGCGCTGTGCTAATAAAATAATGGCCTGTAGGAGAAAGTGAATTGCCTCAGCTTGAATGGGCGAAGGTTTTAAGCCTACCTTTTTCTAAGGCTTTTGAGAATTCCTTCAGGTTAAATTTAGAATCTTTAAACGTTATTTAGGATGTGGTGGTCAATCAAGAGTCAAGGTACTAGCAGGCACAGCATAATTTTAATCGGGTCAAACAATTTTTTTTAGGCGAAGCCGGCTCGGTTTCAAAGATGAATTATATCGATGAACGCCGCATTTACTCCATGTAATGCGTTGTTTACTTGCTGTTTTTTTTAAAATAATTGGTATAACACAGTTCAACATTACACTTTAAGTAATTCATGTTTACAGAAAAGTGATTTATGGCTGAGTGAATTCAATTACATGCAGCGTTTTTGTCGCCCTTGGCTGAAAACAAACAGCTTTAGCGTTTGTTTATTGTTTTTGTTTCGATTAAAAGCGCTTAAATTTTCGTACTTTTTTTTTAACAATAAAAGCCTTTTATTGCAAATTCACTCTAGTACTTACAGACACATTTGATGCTTATGGAATGAGAATATGAATAGCAGAATATCACTACCAAAAATGCTTACGTTAAGACTTAGTTGGTTGAGCGTCACTTTGCTTTTTAAGCTGTGGTCCACAAACAGCGTGAAGAATATATTGCTTGAAGCAACGCAAAATATATTACAATACCAATACGCGGCCATCGTAGCATTAACAAATGCTGTACAAACTGAACCTAAATCTGGATGAAGCCACGGTTTTTTGTATTGGTAAAGTCTATCTTGAAGCCTATAGCATCATATGAAAATGCCGAAAAAGAGGCTAAATCGAGCCTTTGAATTTTGGTTACGAACCCGCAAATTTTTGGCCCATTACTCACACTAAGCCTATCAAAAACTGGCGCTTATTCAGCGCTAAGTAAAAAGAACATCAGCAAGCCGGGTCCTGACGTCAGTTGAGCGCGCTGAATGGTTACTTCAAGTATTTATCTTAGTAAGGTGGGTAAAGAAGATGAAGGCCGTTTCTTATGGAAGAGTTGGCCAGTCTTGAGACTAATTCAGTTTTTACAAAGAGCTTTAACCTGCTGCTTACTTAAATGTGCTTGGATAGGATTACAACCTGAGGCATTAGCAGCCTTCTCGCACTAACAGCAGATCACTCAAGATGCTGAAGTATTAATAATATTGTTAGCTGCATTGCAGTTAGGCGCTTATAAACCAGAAGATGCGGCTGACATATTCTCCGGTATGTACAGTTTTAATCCCGAGACTGCAAATTAAGTTTGTACTGGCTTACAGCCTATTAGTTTGATTTAAGGGGGCGCATGGATGAGCAGAAACCTAACATCGATAGTTTATTAAATAATCAATCACAAAATCCTTTATTAAATCAACTTAAAGCGCGGTCAGAGCGTCTAAAGCAAGATTATATTCCATGCTTTGGAAATATGCCGAAGCGCTTATTTTAAATGGCGCACAGACCCCTCTTTACGCTAACTTGCCTGGTTACGCCGGCGTTTAAAATAATGATTACACCAGTGCTCCATGTCATTTGTCCTTTTCCTCGCCAGCTGCGTTGCTGGCAAGTCCACCCTGCTTTAGAATGCTCGCCGCCAGTCCAATTACAATTGGCTTATCCAGTGAGGCTGGTGACGTATTGAAAGAAATCGATGAACCTGAGCGGTGGCTGATGCGCCATTGCTATCTAAGGCTAGCTATCAATTAATCAAAAGAAGGCTACCGAAAGACGCCCGCCAAACTGGTTGAAAATGTCTACGGCTTTAGTGAAACCGCAGAAGATTAACTCGCTGGTGATTATTGCAATTATCACTTAATAACCTCGATGGATTGGTTAATCTTGAAGAGGCGGTAGAAAGCGCCTGAGTTAGCCAAGTGACCAAACGACTTTGGCACCGCTTATGTTGCCCACCCGGGCAATGATAAGCCTTAAATTAGCCGTTCGTTGGAAAGGCCAATTCACCCAAAGATATTAAGCCTTATATGAATAAAAGCCCGACTACCCATTAACACGTGGGGAATTTGAATCTGAGCGGCAAAAAAGAGTATGAAAAGTCTTTAGTGCTAGATAAAGGCCCTTGAGCCCAATATGGCCCTTGAGGTTTATTATAGCCATGATGCAAAATAAGCAGAGCCGGCCAAAGAGAAGATTAAGTGGTGCTGTTAAAGCCCCCCCCAAGGGGGCAAAAAATCCGTCTTATCTGCCCCGCGTGGCGGCTAATTATTGTTATTGGAAACAAAATGGTGAGAGGCGCTAAGGGCCTAGCTGTAATTAAACAGTTAGTGAGTAAACAACCACAAGACGTGGATGCTCGCCTGTATCTGGCGCGGATTTATCTTGCGGAACGACAGTTTTCTGAAAGTTTAGAGGTACTTAGTAAGCACTTACTGATACCAGCATTACGAAGATTATTTCGGAAAATTAAAGCGGCAAAAGCTTTATTGCTAATAATCCAGCGCTAAAGTGAAGCGGAAAACACTATGAATGCCTGGCTCACTTTTCCGAATGATAAAGAAGCTACCATTGGGCGTTTGTACTGCTTGACAGTGAAAAATAAGTTTTGCCTGACGGCGTTGAGATGATCAAGCTTTTTACAAAAGCGCGATGATGTGAAGATGGCAAATTTGCTTTCGCATTTTTTGTTGTGAGGCCAAGACATTGAAAATGCCAAAAATCGCCTATGAAAATTCCCTCTGGCACACTTTAATATGCCCTATTGTTTTAAAGGCTTTTTGCGCGTCTACTGCTTGCAGAGAAGAAGCTGACCTGAAGCATTACCTAATGCTTACTGGCTTATGAAGCTAGATGGCCAATTATGCAATGTCCGTGTTGGTGATTGATTATTTACGAATCAGTTAAATCAAGGGGAAAATAGTTTAAGTTTTTGAGTGGCACCATACGGCCCAATCATGGTAGCGAATGGCATCAGGATGTTATTGGCCTGAACGACCCATTTGGCGGAGACAGTGCCAAATGCGATGCGCTCTTATGAGTTTGGCTATTGAAGCAAACTCGAGAACTATGTGGCATTGAATTATTAGCTTATCTAAATTTTACAACAAGGGCAATTGCAAAAGCCAAAGAATTGCGCCAAAAGCGGTAGAAATTATGCCAACCTAACCCGGCAATACTAGACCTACCTTTGGGCTCAGGTCTTGTGTGGCAGAGAAAGTTTATGATGAGTGCCTTTAAAGTATGTACGAACAAGACCGTTACTGACGCAAAATATTCACGAGGAAAATCTACTTAATTATTAGAGGCCTAGTTTCCTTTGCCAAACAAGACTTTTTAGCCAACCGA
>Ga0163217_1097650_pt1 | contig 17745 bp, 23 predicted proteins | sample SynspAceP_FD_185933 | JGI IMG/M metagenome (GOLD analysis project Ga0163217, IMG submission 185933) | Saline lake microbial communities from Ace Lake in Antarctica - Synechococcus sp. Ace-P (PacBio error correction) | ecosystem: Environmental > Aquatic > Non-marine Saline and Alkaline > Saline ...
TGAGAGAGATCACCAACGCTCAGCAAACAGTCCGGGCGCTTGCTAGCCTGATTTTTGTATAGAAGTTTTCCAGCCAGAGACTGGCCTGGGACCAGGGTCAAGGCCCCGAAGAAGCATCCACGCCTGCCCCAGCAGCGGCAGGGGAGGCGGTGCCGTCATTGAGGAATCTCCAGCGGTCCGCTGAGGTCCTCTACGGCCAGAAAAACCTCAGGCTCAACCCATCGCCAGAGCCAGGAAAATGTTAGGCGTCGTCCTGAAGGTTTTGGTTTTTCAAAATCCCAGTGGAGCCCCTTGAACCTGGCCCTGGGCATCGCTTTCCAACGCCGCAATCGGCCCCGCCGCAATGGGAAGCGGGGGCTGGAGAAAGGCCTAAGGCCAGCAGGAGTGCAGTGCGGCGCGACCCCAACCGCTTTCCCATGGTTTTCAAGGCGCCAAGAGCGTCAATTGAGGCCAATTGACATTGAGGCGGTTGGTGCCCATGGGGGCGAATGTTTTTGCCAATGAACCGTGTAAAAAAAGTGGGGTGTTATGGGGCCAGTCATCAGCTGGCCCATCGACGATACATTGGCGCAACTTAAATCGCCACGGCCCTCAACGTTGTCATTTCGGCTGTTTGCGTCCAGCTTCCAACGCCCTTGGCTCAAGCCTGCTGACGTCGGCTTTGGCGTGGTGCGGCTCGGCGGTCGAAGCCGCAGATCTTGCTCTCGGAGCTGCCCGAACCACCGCCCCCGTGCTTGGGCCCGTTCCTCTGCCCGCCTCCAACCAGTGGCGCCTGTCCCCGTGCAACCACCGCCCGTACCCATGTTGCGGGCACCAAGCCCTGCTTGAAATCACGTTCTGAAATCAGGCTGAATCCTGAGCCTGAGCCGCAGTCCACAAGCCTCGTCTGGGAATGTTCCGCCCAGCCCCCCAAAGCCCCCAACCCCTTTCAGCCCACGCCGCCCCCGCCAATCGCTGCACGCCCGGAAGCGGTCCCTTGGCCTGGGAGCTGTTCCCTCGCAAGACAAACCCGCCTGGCCCGTGAAATGTCTCCGGCGCCAACCCGCCAGCCAGGACGTTTCAAATGATGGGCCAGATGCTGGCCCAGGGACAACAGCCTGCCGCTGGTTTTTCCTTTTCTGGTTTTTTCCCTGAGGATGAGGTGTTTCGCCTTCTGCTGCACTGGCCGAGGCGGAAGGTCAAGGCCGGACCCCCGCCCCTTACCTTCCCGAGCAGCCAAGCTCCGCTCTGGCCCAAGGTGCGGGGCCTGGCTCGGGGCATCACCGTCAACGGCGACCCCTACCCCCGACACGGGCTTGAACGTGCCCACGTTTTGCCCCAGAGACAGGGAATTCACCATATCACACCACACTCACAGCCACGAGCCGACCCGCGCCTGCCGCGTTCCAGCAGAAGGAGGATTGTCGACTGCGCCGACAGCGAGGCCTACCTCGACTTCACGCCCTTCAAAGGTGAGTACGCCAAGCCTGGGCTTCCCAATACACGATTCAGAGCCTCACCAGCCGCAAATCGGGGAACAGGCCAGTTCGCCGGCCCAGAGCATGCGGCTTCCCGCCCGCCTTCAACCTCACCCTAAACCCACCGGGATTGCCTCGGCGGTGAACACATCATCCAGCTTGATGACACCACGGATCTGGGCCGCAACTTTTACCTGGTGCTTTCCAGGCCGTGCCGATCAGCCGTGGCCAGACCCGATCCTGTTGGTGGCCACCGCAGGCATCGGCTCCGTTTTTACGGCTTTGGCGGCAAAATGGCACCTGGGTCCACCACTGCCTGAGTGGCAACAACGTCACCAGCCCACTTTCCCAGAAGGCACGATTGCCTTCTGGGGACCCATCGGCGCCCTCAGCCCTTCACCTGGGTAGCCAAGGTTCCTCGATCGGCCTACGAGTGGTTTGGCTTCGGCAATCGGACAGCAGGCATTTCCGTAACGCCCGATCAAAGACCTGCCGCTCACTTTTTCCCTCCTAAACGCCACCGACTTTCTCGGCAACACACCAGCTACATCGAGGGGCTCTGCACGACCCAATCCTTGCGAACCGCGCTACTTACGGCAAGGCTGACGATGTCTTCTGACCACGCCCTTCTGGCCCTGCCTTCCAGGTCTGGTAGACAGTTTTCAATCTGGTTTGCGACCTGTTCCCCTTCCTCTTCACATCTGGAAGTAAGTTGGCAGGCATTCTAGAATTAGAAAGAGTTTCAATGCGTTCAACTGTTCTCTGCGCTGGCAACGGCCACGGCATTTTCTGTCAACTCCTTTGCCCGTGAGAGCGTTTCCAGGGGCAGCTCAATTTGGGCGTGTGAATGGTGAATGGGGTCACCGCTCTGCCGGGCTTTCACCTCGCCTGCCGCCCAAACACCCTCTTCAGTTCCAGGGGCGTTCGAGCTGATCAGCCAGGCGGTCTGTGACGTCCCAGTCGGCAAAGCGACGTCACGGGTTATGCGGTCGGCAGCCAATGAGCTGGAAGATCACCTAAATGAGGGCGCATGCCCCGGTTCTCGAACAAGCTGAGTACATCTCGGTTCGTAACAAGGTCACACGGCCGAAAGAAGTGGACGTATCTTGCTCAACTCTGACCAGTGTCTCTTTTCTCCACGTCGCCGCAGTAAAATTCATCACACGATCAATCCCGAAACACCCTCACCCGGATGAGGTGCTGTTGCGACTTGCTGCCCGATTGCCAGGCAATCTGCCGCAAACGCAGCGCCCCTTTTGCTTCACCGCAAGCCGCTGCCGTTCCTGCTCCTTCCCGCAGGGCCGTTGCGCCTCCAGTCCCAATTCTTTCCCTGGTGGATTATTCCCGTGTGGTCCTAGGCGTTGGCCTGGGATCTGCGCCGCATGCTGGCTGCTTTGACGCGGCGGCGGTGGTGGTGGGAGGCAGCAAACAACGTGTCCGCGTTAGGCAAATTTCCTTCCGCTACCATTCATTCAAACTCAAAACGTACTTTCAACATGCTCAAAACTCTTTACCAACCGGTGTCGGCACTCGCGCTCGGGTTCTGTGGCAGCACCAGCCTTCGCTGCCGATCTCGCTGACCAGGCCCCAGTTGCCTGGGGCCCCGCACGCTCGCTTCGGTCACGATACTCCACCATCACCCCAGGCCAAAGCGTGGTCAAGATCCTTTGCCTGGCGCAAGGATTCAGGATTTCGGATCCAGCCGCAACTTATCAGTGGCTACGCCCCGGCTCCTGTCGAATTTGTGGCCCATTCGTGTCTCTGTGATCGGCTCAAGGCAAGCCGCCGCCGCCCTGAACCTTAACGGTTTCGTTCAACCGAGCCGGCCATCCTTGACCCTGCAGTTTCCAACCAACACCCTCAACCGGGCGCACCGAGGCGTTTTCAGCCTCGGGTGTCGGTGAGGTTTTCCATTTATTGGTTGTGGTGTCCACGGTCTAACGACCTCTGTCACCTGGGCCATGCCGCAAAGTTACAATCCGTCTGGGATGTGGCTGCGCCGTTATCACTGATCTGGAGCCGGTTAACCGGTCCCACTTTGTTCAGGAACAGATCAACCGATATTGACGAACACAATCCTGAAGCGGGCTGCCCAAAGAGGGTTTACGTCGATGCAAGCGGTGATGAGCCGCAACATCACGGCCTTCCGTGTGACATGGCTGCCCTGACATCCTCCCGCCTGACAAATTCCCCGCCACCCAATGCCTTGAGGGCATCCGCGCCATGATCGGCGAACTCGAAGCCTCTGGCGCCGGCCTATTCCGCCGCTGGCATGTTTAAATTTTGCTGTGCTCGCCAGCCTAGAATTAACGGCAAGTTGAGTTGCCGCAGCCTCAGCGAGCAGCAACAGGGTTCCAGCGGTCGCCTCAACACAGAAGAAGGAAATCGCGGAAGCGGCATCCTTTCGATTTCGCCCTTGGAAAGTGTTCAAACCTGGAGAGCCCAGTTTTCCCTCCCCCCTGGGGGCCCGGGTCGGCCCGGGTTGGGCACCATCGAATGCTCGGGCGAATGGTGCGTCCAGGAACTGGGCAAACACCATCGACATTCACCTGGGAGGTTCAGACCTGATCTTCCCCACCATGAGAGAAATAGCGCAGTCAGAAGCAGCTAACGGTGAAGCCGCCTGGCCCATTACTGGCTGCACAACGGCAAATGGTGAAATGTTGGAACGGCGAAAAAGAATGTTTAAAATCACTCGGTAACTTCACCACAAATTCGATCAACTGCTCGCCAGTGGGGTAATCCAGCCATTGACCCTGCGCTTCTTGTGCTCCAAAGCCCACTACCGCAAGCCCCTTGAACTTCACCACATTGAAGCGCTCGCCGCCCCCGCCGCCGGCCTTGCAGGCCTCAAAACCAAGCTCTTGGGCTGGCCTGAACCCAGCTTGCCAAGCGCTGCTGGCCCTGGGATGGGTGAATCTGTTTGCTGAGCAAGGAAGCTGAGCAAGAAGGAAGCTGGCGATGGGAGGGAAGGGAAAGCAGATGTGCCCTGTTGAGCTGTCAGCGCTGCCTTCGTTGCGGCCATGGACGAACGAACCTCAATCACCTCAGCGGCCCTGGCGGGTGCCTGTTCGATCTGGCCCGCCCGCCTGCGAGCCCTCGCGCGCAAAGGCTGGAGCCGGGGAGACCAACGCAATTGACGAAACCGCGATCTGCACGGGCGCTGGCATTGCTGCAGGAAACTCAGCGGTGTGCTTGCCTGGAGCAGGAAGGCCAGCCTGAGCTGATCCGGGCGCTGAAGCCGGCCCGGATTCAGGCGGAGATCCAGACCCTGAATCCAGCCGAACGCCTCAACTGCGCGCCAAGCGAAGCGCTAACGGCGATGCCGACGCCCATTTCGCGATCGTCTGCGGGCCAAGGGGAATCGAACTGATCGATCGCCCCGATGGAACCACCGAGTGGATCAGCGTGGGGGCCTGTCGCGCAACAAGGCTTCGATCCGGCGGATGCCGGCAATCTCGTGTCTCCCACACCTCGGAGGCCTGAAGGCGCTCTGCTCCAAAGCGGCGGCTGGGGCCACTGCTGGGCCTCAGCCAGTACGCGCGGCAAGGCCTTCCACCTTCAGCTCGATGTCCTCAACCCCCTCAAAAGGCATCCAGAGCTCAGCGCTTCCCCAGCCGTGCCGCTCGATGAAATTCCAACGCTTGAGCCAGAGCATCGCGGCCGCCAGAGGTGAAACCATCGCTGCCGCTCAAGTGTGCACGACGCCCTGCCCTGCCAACGCGGTCCGCTGGGATTCCGATGGGAATCGATGGGAAGACTGGCAGCCAGCAGATGCGGGCCAGCCTGAATGAAAGCGACAGTGTGCTGGCTCCAACCGGGCTCGATGCGCCACCCAGACCCTGCAATTGGCCGAGGAGTTCCCCGGATCGCTTCGTGCGTTGTTGCCTCTGACGGCGGGCCGCAACTGGCCCTGCCTTCAGACGAGCAGAATGGCCGCCACTCCCCCGAGGTGGTGGCCCTGGCCGATCCCGAGCTGGCTGCCCCGAAGCTCCAAAGCCAGGCTTGATGCCCTGGAGCCCTCGCTCGGCCGCCCGCCGTCCTGGCTGCTGCGCCGGCAGCGAGGGCCTCCTGCGCTGCATCCGCCCTGGAGCAGCGCCGAGCTGGGTGGTGACCGGGGATCGTGGGTTGCGCTGGCCTGCTGCCACCCTGGCGGCGATCCGCGCGGCAAAGACCCTTGCGCCCTGGCCAACGGAAAAACCCTGATCGCCGCTGGACCGGTGGTGGCTGCCCGAGTTGGAAAACGCAGCGGCAGCCCCTGTTGCCCGCCGATTCCGGAGCATTCGCCATCTTCCAGTGCCCTGCAGGGCCACCCCCTGGCCATACCGCCCGCCTCTCCACGGGCATTCCCACCCCGGCCTGCGCGGCATCCAGCCTTCAACCGCCTCCGGAGGCGGCCTTTTTCGTGATTGGCCCGCCGCCGATCTGGCCAGGCGACGGGTCGCCGATGCCACCAAAGCCATCCCAACTTGGAGCATGGGCCGCAAGATCACCGTGATTCGCCACGTTGATGAACAAGGGCCTGGAGGTGATCGAGGCCCACTATCTGTTTGGCCTCGTTACGACGCCATCGAGATCGTCATCCATCCCCAGAGCATCAATCCACTCGATGGTGGAGCTCGCCGATTCCTCGGTGCTCGCCCAGCTCGGCTGGCCGATATGAATTGCCGTTTGGCTCCATTGGCTCAGCTGCCGGAAGCGCTTGGGCCCACGCCCCCTGGCCGGCGCTCGATCTCACCGCCGTGGGCCCAGCTCAGCTCAAGGCACCCGACCAGAGCAATACCCCTGCAGGCCCTGGGCCTACGCGCAGGCCCGCAGCGGCCGGCACCTTGCCGGCGGGTGATGAATGCGGGCCAACGAGCAGGCTGTCGCCCTGTTCCTCGACGAGCGCGTTCACTTCTCGATATCCCGCGCCTGATCGAGCGGGTTCTGCGACCCGCGCACGGGGCCGAGGTCCAAGGCGCGATCACCACCTCAGCGACGTGGCTGGCGTCGATGCCGTGGGCGCGCCATGCTCGTGCCTTGAAGCCTCAGCCAGCTGGCCCCGAAAACTGCTGCTGGCCTGATCGACCAAGCTCAACACCACTGACTTGGACATTGCCTTGACCTGCCTGGAAGCGTTTTTGGCCATCACCATGTTGCACTTGGCGCCATGCCATCGAACCGCTCTGCGTGGATCCCGTGCTCCGGGGCAGCGAGCTTGGAGCCGGCTTGAAGGAGCTGGTGCGGGAGCTGGGCCTGGAGGACCCAGCCGGCCGGGCGGGGTTGTGCTGCGCAGCAAGGCCGCTTGCTGCCAATCTGTGCCGCGGGGCGATCCCTGCTGATCCTGGCCCGAGGGGATCTGGTACGGGGGCCGTGACGCCCGAGCGATCGAGCGGATCGTGCGGGAGCACGTGGTGGGCGCACCCCCGATCGAGAGTGGATCCTCAGGCGGCACTCCGTTTGTGGCTGCTGCTTCAACCGCTGCTCTGCCAAGCACCGCCTGCTTCAACCACCGCAGCGTGAGCTGATGCCGAACCCAGCTGCCGCCTGGCAAGCAATGGAAGCCCCGTTGTGGCCGCCGCCGCCCCGTGGCACGACCTCAGCCAGGAGGCGCTGCTGGGCCAACGCCACGCCGGGGCGGGCCCGGCAACCAGGGATCGTCAAGGGCTGAACCACAAGGAAGTTGGCGCAGGGGAGGCCTGTGCCTTGTCTTGTGCTTCCGTCGCGGCGGGCACCACCGCTGGCCAACTACCAGCAGCTGGCGGGCAAGCGGACTGGGCGGTGGCGTAGTAAGGCCTCGGCTGAGCGAAGCCGCCAGGCGGCGCGGTGATCAGGGCGTCGAAAGTCTCGGATGCTGCCACGTCGGGCAAACCCCGCGCTTCGCGGGGGCTGATGCATGGGGATCCGGCAGGGTCTTGGCGGCGCAGGGGCCCCGCACCAGCCAGCGTTCGTAGAGGCCGGTTGCGCGCCGGCCGATCGATGCGGAGCAGCCGCCAGAATCGAGCGGGCCGCTGATCACACACCACCCATCCAGGCCGCTCTGGCGGGTGGAGGCACCCGAACAGCGTTGAGCAAGACCGTGCCGCCCAGGGAAATAACCCAACCCCGAACAGGGGCCGCTCGCCCGCCAGCCCTGGCCGGGCGAGCGCCAGGGCAGGCTTTTGCAGGTCGCTGTTGCAGTGGGCGGGCGTAGGTGGCCTGCGGGCCAGGGCCCCGCCGGCGCCAAGCCCCTGCCGCAGAATCAGCCGCAGAACGCAAAGGCCAGCCTGTTGCAGCGCCAGGGCCAAGGCGGCGCACCCCGGTGGCCTGGCTCGATCCTCCCAGCCCATGCGGGCAGCACCACCAGGCCCAGGGCTCAGCGGCGCCCGGCCGGTCCATGCAGGGCCAGCAGCTGCATCCCCCGCTGCGTCGCGAATCGGTAGGGCAATCCCTCGATCGATCGGGAACTGGGGCGGCCGGACCGTATCGCGCAAGGGTCTGGAGATCCGCCCCCACCCAAGGGCGGCCGCGGCGGAAGGTGGGACAGCAACGCTCAGGCACGGCGGGCGTTGCCTCGTGCTGCAACCACTCAGACAGTTGGATTTGGCTCAGGCTCGCGGGCGCTGGTCACCTCGATGATCCCGGCCGATGGCGGGGGGTTGCTCCAGGGCAATCCAGGGCAGACCCGGGCAACCAGGCGGCGCGGGAATGCTGTTGCTCTCCTGCTGGTCGGCCGCTGAAACGCAGGCCCTTCGCTCTCGAGCTGCTCCTCAGACTCCTTGAGTCCGCCGGGGCGCACCCGGTCCAGTCCAAGGCCGCTTTCCTGCAGCCAGCGTTCGCCAGCCGTCTTCCCAAGATCAGGATCAACCCGAACAGTTGAGGGGGTGGAGAGGCCGGCCGCTGCAGAGGGAGCTCAACCAGCAACCGCCCAGCTTCACCCACTGGCGTGGCAGGCGGCGAATCTGGGAACGCATGGCAGGGCATCCACCTTCAGGGGGGCCGGTCAGATCGATCGATGGGCGTACGCCGGTGGCGAATCACCAGGGCCTCCCCACGCCCTGCAAGGGCCTTCTCAGGGCGGGGCCATCGCTGAGTTGAGCCGAATCAGTTTCCGCGCCCCTGCAGTTCCTTCGGGCACGGCGGAGCTGGGCCGCACAGCGCCTTCCACCCGATAGCCCCGCGCAGGGCCTCCTGCAACCACCCGCCAAGCCATGTCTTGCCGAAGCAACCGCTGAGGCGACAACGCCTTTCGCTAGGAATCAAGTCATGGCTGGAATTCAAGCAGCGAAGCAGCTCCTGTTCTAGGCATCGGGCCGGGCAGCAGCTGACCGACGGCTGCGCAACAGCCGTGCCCGCGGATGAGCCGGATCGAGGTCACAATTCCAGGCGCAAGACAAACGCTGCAGGTGGGAGGCGAAACATCCCGGCCTGGTGGAAAGGCTGAACCCTGGGCCATGGCCGAAGTTAAAGAAAACCCCGGCCCCGCGCGCCTGACGAGAAAAACACTCATTCATCCCTTCCCCCACCACAATCTGTTCAGCACGCCATTGATCGGCCGCACAATGACGGTCCGGGTCCGTGGCCATGGGCTTCCCTCCGGCCATGGCCCGCAGGGTCCCTTTCCACAGCGCCGGATGTCGCCTCCCACCTGCAGCGTTGTCTGCGCCTGGAATGTGACCTCCGATCCGCTCATCTGCGGGCACAGCTGTTGCGCAGCGTCGGTCAGCTGGGCCCGGCCCGATGCTAGAACAGGAGCTGCTTCCGCTGCTTGAATTCCCCAGCCATGACTGAATTCCCTAGCGTAAAGGCGTTGTCGCCGTCAGCGGTTGCTTCGGCAAGACTGGGCTGGCGGGTGGTGCAGGAGGCCCCTGCGGCGGGGCTATCGGTGAAAGGCGCTTGCTGCGGCCAGCTCCGCCGTGCCCGAAGGCCCTCAGGGCGCGAACTGATTCCGGCTCGAAAACTCAGCGGGAATGGCCCCGCCCTTGAGAAGGCCCTGCAGGGCGTGGAGGCCCTGGTGATCGCCACCGGGCACGCCATCGATCGATCTGACCGGCCCCCTGAAGGTGGATGCCCCCTGGCCAATTGCGTTCCCAGATCGCGCCTGCCACGCCAGTGGGTAAGCGGGGCGTGCTGGTGAGGCTCCGCTCTGCAGCGGCCGCCTCTTCCAACCCCTCAACCGTCGGGTTGTCCTGATCTGGAAGCGGGCTGGCGAACGCCTGGCTGGCAGGAAAGCGGCCTGGAACTGGACCGTGGTGCGCCCCGGCGGATCAAGGAGTCTGAGGAGCAGCTCGAGAGCGAAGGCCCCCTGCGTTTCAGCGGCCCCGACCAGCAGGAGAAGCCAACAGCATTCCGCGCCGCCTGGTGGCCCGGGTCCTGCCTGGATGCCCCTGGAGGCAACCCGCCGCCATCGGCCGGCAATCATCGAGGTGACCACAAAGCCCCGGAAGCTCGAGCCAAATCCAACTGTCTGAGTGGTTGCAGCACGAGGCCAACGCCCCCGCCCCGTGCCTGAGCGTCTGCGGTCCCACCCTTCCGCCCGCGGCCGCCCTGGTGGGGGGGCGATTCTCCAGACCCTGCGCGATACGGTCCGGCCGCCCAGTTCACGATCGATCGAGGATGCCCCTACCGATCGCGATCGCAAGCGGGGGGAGCAGCTGCTGGCCCTGCATGACCGGCCGGCCGCCGCTGAGCCCCTGGGCCCTGGTGGTGCTGCTGCACTGGGCTGGGAGGATCGAGCCAAGGCCACCGGGGTGCGCCGCCTGGCCCTGGGCGCTGCAACAGGCTGGCTTTGCGGTGGCTGGCGGCTGAAATCTGCGCGGGTGCGCCGGCCCGGGCCTGGCCCGAGCACCTACGACGCCCACTGCAACAGCGACCTGCAGCCTGCCCTGGCGCTCGCGGCAGCTGGCGGCGAGCCGGCCCCTGTTCGGGGTGGGTTTTTCCCTGGCGGCACGGTCTTGCTCAACGCTGTTCTGGGTGCCTGGCCACGCCCGCAGAGCGGCCTGGAATGGGTTGGTGGTGATCAGCAAAGCCCGCTCGATCTGGCGCCTGCTCCGCATCGATCGGCGGCCGGCGCCAACCGGCTCTACGAACGCTGCTGGTGCGGGCCCGCTGCGCCGCCAGACGCCTGGCGGATCCCATGGGCATCAAGCCCCCGCGAGCGGCGGGGTTTGCCGACGTGGCAGCATCCGAGACTTCGACGCCCTGATCACCGCGCCACGCTGGGGCTTCCGCCTCAAGCCGAGGCCCTACTACGCCCACCGCCAAGTCCGCTGCCTCCAGCCTGCTGAGTTGCGCAGCGGTGGGCCCGCCTCGACGGAAGCACAAGAACAGGCACCAGGCCTCCCCTGCCGCCAACTCTTGTGGTTCAGGCCCTTGACGATCCCTGGGTGCCGGCCGCCCCGGCGGTGGCGTTGGCCCAGGCCAGCGCCTCCTGGGCTGCAGGTCGTGGCTCACGGGCGGCCGGCGCCCACAACGGCTTCCATGCTTGCAGGCGGCAAAGCTGGTCGGATCAGCTCACGCTGCGGTGTTGAAGCAGCAAGGTGCTGCAGAGCAGCGGTTGAAAGCAGCAGGCACAAACGGAGTGCGCCTGAAGGATCCATCCTCGATCGGGTGCCGCCCACCACGTGCTCGCCGCACGACGCTTCGATCCGCTCGGGCGTCACGCCCCCGTACCAGATCCCCCTCGGCAAGATCAGCAGGATCGGCCCCGCGGCACAGATGCGCAGGCAGGCGGCCTTGCTGCGCAGCACAACCCGCCCGGGCCGGGCTGGGGTCCTCCAGGCCCAGCTCCCGCCACAGCTCCTTCAGCCGGCTCCAGCTCGCTGCCCGAGCACGATCCACGCAGAAGCGGATTCGATGGCATGGCGCAAGAGCAACAGGTGATGGCCAACCGCTTCCAGGCAGGTTCAAGGCAATGTCAAGTCGTGGTGTTGAGCTGGTCGATCAGGCCAGCAGCAGTTTTCGGGGCCAGGCTGGCCTGAGGCTTCAAAGCACGGCATGGCGCGCCAGGCATCGACGGCCCAGCCAACGTCGCTGAGGCTGGGATCGGCTTGACCTCGGCCCACGGTGGCGTTCGCAAGACCCGCTCGATCAGGGCGGAATATCGAGGAAGTGAACGCGCTCGTCGAGGAACAGGCGACAGCCTGCTCGTTGGCCGCATTCATCACCGCCGGCATGGTGCCGCCGGCTGCGGCCCTGCGGCGTAGGCCAGGGCAATGCAGGGGTTTTTGCTCTGGTCGGGTGCTTGAAGCTGAGCTGGCCACGGCGGTTGAGCATCGAGGCGGCGCCAGGGGGTGGGCAAAGCGCTCCGGCCAGCTGAGCAATAGAGCAACGGCAATTTCAATATCGGGCAGCCGAAGCTGGGCGAGCACCGAGGAATCGGCGAGCTCCACCATCGAGTGATGATGCTCTGGGGATGGATGACGATCTCGATGGCGTCGTAATCGAGCCAAACAGATAGTGGGCCTCGATCACCTCCAGGCCCTTGTTATCAAACGTGGCCGAATCGACGGTGATCTTGCCGGCCCATGCTCCAGTTTGGGATGGCTTGGTGGCATCGGCGGACCGTCGCCTTGGCCAGATCGCGGCCGGCCAATCACGAAAGGCGCCTCCGGAGGCGGTGAGCTGGAATGCCGCGCAGGCCCGGGGTGGGAATGCCCGGTGGAGAGGCGGGCGGTATCGCCCAGGGGGTGCCCTGCAGGCAACTGGAAGATGCGGAATGCTCGAATCGCGGGCAAAACAGGCCGGCTGCGCTGCGTTTCAACTCGGGCAGCACCCGGTCCAGCGGCGAATCAGGGTTTCCTTGTTGGGCCAGCAGGTCTTTGCCGGGCGGATCGCCGCCAGGGTGGGCAGCAGGCCAGCGCAACCCACGATCCCGGTCACCACCCAGCTCGGCGCTGCTCCAGGCGAATGGCAGCGCAGAGGGCCTCGCTGCCGGGGAGCAGCTCAGGACGGCGGGCCGGGCCGAGCGGGGCTCCAGGGCATCAGCCTGGCTTTGGAGCTCGGCAGCAGCTCCGGGATCCGGCCCAGGGCCACCACCTCGGGGGAGTGGCGGCCGATCGCCCTCGCTGAGCAGGGCAGGTTGCGGCCCGCCGTCAGGGCAACAACGCCGAAAGCCGATCCCGGGAACTCCTCGGCCATTGGCAGGGTCTGGGTTGCCGATCGAGCCGGTGAGCCCAGCACACTGAATCGCTTTCATCAGGCTGGCACCGCATCTGCTGGCTGGCCAAGTCCCCCCATGATCCATCCGATCCCAGCGGACCGCGTGGCAGGCAGGGGCGTCGTGCACACTGAGCGGCAAGCGATGGTTTCCCTCTGGCGGCCGCGATGCTCTGGCTCAAGCGTTTGGAATTTCGATCGAGCGGGCACGGCTGAGCGCGGAAGCTCCTGGGATGCTTTGAAGGGGGGTGAGGAACATCGAGCTGAAGTGGAAGCCTTGCCGGCCGCGTAACTGGCTGAGGCCCCAGCAGTGGCCCCAGCCGCCGCTGGAGAAGAGGCCTTCAAGGCTCGGAGTGTGGGAAGACCACGAGGATCCGCATCCGCCGGATTCGAAGCCTTGATGCGCGATCAAGGCCCACGCTGAATCCACTCGTGGTTCCAATCGGGGCGATCTGATCAGTTTCGATCCCTTGGCCCGCCAAGACGATCGCGAATGGCGTCGGCCAATCGTCCGTAGCGCTTCCGCTTGGCGCGCAGTAGGGCGTTCGCTTGATCAAGGGTCTGGATTCTCCGCCTGATCCGGCCGGCTTCAAAGCGCCCCGGATCAGGCTCAGGCTGGCCTCCTGCTCCAGGCCAAGCACACGCTGAAGTCCTGAGCAACTGCCAAGCGCCCGTGCAGATCTCGGTCTTCCTCAATGCGTTTTGGTCTCCCGCTCCAGCCTGCGCGCGAGGGGCTCGCAGGCGGCGGGCCAGATCGAACAGCACGCCAGGGCCGCTGAGGTGTTGAGGTCGTCCGTCCAGGCCGCAAACGAAGGCAGCGCGACAGCTCAACAGGGCACCAATCTGCTTCCTTTGCAGCTTCTTCTTGCTTCAGCTCCTTGCCAGCAACAGATTCACCATCCAGCCAGCAGCGCTTGTCAAAGCTGGTTTCAGGCCCCAGCCCAAGAGCTTGGTTGAGGCCTGCCAGCCGGCGGCGGCGCGGCGAGCGCTTCAGTGGGTGAAGTCAAGGGGCTTGCGGGTAGTGGGCTTGGAAGCAGAGAAGGCGCAGGGTCATGGCTGATACCCCACCTGGCGAGCAGTGATCGAATTGTGGTGAAGTACCGAGTGATTTAGACATCTTTTCGCCGTGCACATCACCAGCGTTTTTGTGCAGCCAAAGTAAATGGGCCAGCGGCTTCACCGTTAGCTGCTTCTGACTGGCGCCTATTTCATTCTCATGGTGGGGATAAAGATCAGGTCTGAACCTCCAGGTGAATGTCGAATGGTGGTGCCCAGTTCCTGACGCAGCATCGCCGAGCATTCGATGTGCCAACCCGGCCGACCGGGCCCAGGGGGAGGGAAAACTGGGCTCTCAGGTTTGACACCTTTCCAAAGGGCCGAAAATCGAAAAGGATGCCGCTTCCAGCGATTCCCTCTTCCTGTGTTGAGGCGAACCGGCTGGCACCCTGTTTTGCTGCTCGCTGAGGGCTGCGGCCACTCACTTTGCCCCGTAATCTGGCTGGCCGAGCACAGCAAAATAAACATCGCCAGCGGCGAATAGGCGGCGCAAGAGGCTTCGAGTTCGCCGATCATGGCGCGGATGGCCCTCAAGGCATTGGGGTGGCGCGGGAATCTTGTCAGGCGGGAGGATGTTCAGGGCAGCCATGTCATCACGGAAGGCCGTGAGTTGCGCTCACTCACCGCTTGCATGCGACGAAACCCTCTTGGGCAGGCCCGCTTCAGGATTTTGTCGTTCATTCGGTGATGTTTGACAAAGGTGACCCCCGGGGGGTAACCCGCTCCAGATGCAATGATAACGCGGCAGCACATCCCAGACGATGTACCTGCGGGCATGGCCCAGGTGAACAGAGGTCGTAAACCGTGACACCACAACATGATGGAAACCTCACCCGAACCCCGAGGCTGAAACGCCCGTGCGCCGTGAGGGTGTTGGTGAACTGGCAGGTCAGCCTGGCCGGCTCAGGTTGAACGAACGTAGGGTTCAGCGGCGGGCGGCTTGCCTTGAGCCGATCACGCAGAAGAACCACGAATGGGCACAAATTCGACCAGGAGCCGGGCGTGGCCACCTGATTAAGTGCAGGCTGGATGCCGAAATCCTGAATCCTGCCGCAAGCAAAGGATCCCTTGACCACGCTGGCCTGGTGATGGTGGACGTGACCGAACGAGCGTGCGGGGCCCCAGGCAAACTGGGCTTCAGCGAGATCGGCAAGCGAAGGCTGGTGCTGACAGAACGAGCGGAGTGCGACACGTGGTAAAGAGTTTGAGCATGTTGAAGTACGTTGAGTGAATGAATGGTAAGCGGAAGGAAATTGCCTTAACGCGACACGTTGTTGCTGCCGCACCACCACCGCCGCCGCCGTTCAAAGCAGCCAGCTGCGGGCGCAGATTCCCAGGCCAACGCCTAGACCCAACGGGAATATCCACCAGGGAAAGGATTTGGTGACTGGAGGCGCAAACGGCTTTTGCGGGAGGAGCAGGAACGGTCAGCGCTGCGGTGAGCAAAAGGGTGCGCTGCGTGTCCGCAGAATTGCCTGGCCAAGTCGGGCAGCAAGTCGCACAAGCACCTCATCCGGGGTGAGGGTGGTTTCGGGATTGATCGTGATGCTGCGGCGATCGCCTTGGAGAATAGAGACACGGTCAGAGTTTGAGGCAAGAATACGCTCCACTTCTTCGCCGGTGAACCTTGTTACGAAACCGAGATGTACTCGGCTGTTCGAGACCGGGGCAATGCGCCCTCCATAGGTGATCTTCCAGCTCATTGCTGCGACCCGGCATAAACCGTGACGTCGCTTGCGACTGGACGTCACCAAAACGCCTGGCTTGATCACTCGAACGCCCCTGGAACTGAAGAGGGTGTTTTTGGGCGGCAGGAGGTTGAAAGCCCCGGCAAGAGCGGTGACCCCAATCACCAATATCACACGCACCAAATTGGACGCTGCCCCCATGGAAACGCTCTCAGCGGGCAGGAGTTGACAGAAAAATGCCGTGGCCGTGGCCAGCGCGAGAACAAGTTTGAAACGCATGAAACTCTTTGTCTAATTCTAGAATGCCTGCCAAACTTACTTCCAGATGTGAAGAGGAGGGGAAACAGGTCGTCAAACCAGATTGGAAACTAGTCTACCAGACCTGGAAGGCAGGGCCAGAAGGGCGTGGTCAGACGAACGTCAGCCTGCCGTAGTAGCGCGGTTCGCAGGATTGGTCGTGCAGAGCCGCTCCGAATGTAGCTGGGTGTGTTGCCGAGAAAGTCGGTGGCGGTAGAGGAAAACGTGACGGCAGGTCTTTGATCGGACGTAACGGAATGCCTGCTCCGATGCCGAAAGCCAAACCAAATCGTAGCGCGATCGAGAACCTGGCTACCCAGGTGAAGGCTGAGGGCGGCCCGATGGGTCCCCAGAAGCAATCGGTGCCTTCTGGAAGTTGAGGCTGGTGACGTTTTGTTGCCACTCAGGCAGTTTGGTGGATCCCAAGGTGCCATTGCCGCAAAGCGTAAAAATCGGGCCGATGCTGCGGTGAGCCACCAACAGGAATCGGGTTCTGGCCACCGGCTGATCGGCCACGGCTGGGAAAGCACCAAGGTAAAAGTTGCGGCCCATGCAGTGGTGTCATCAAAGCTGGATGATGTGTTCCACCGCCGAAGGCAATCCGCGTGGTAGGGGTGAGGTGAAGGCGGGTGGGCGAAAGCCGATGCTCTGGCCGCGAACTGGCTGTTCCCCGATTGGCGGCTGGTGAAGGCCTCGATATGCCGTGGTATTGGGAAGCCCAGGCTGGCGTTACTCACCTTTGAAGGCGGAAAGTCGAGGTAGGCTCGCTGTCGGCGCAGTCCGATCCAATCTCCTCCTGCTGGAACGCGGCAGGCGCGGGTCCGCTCGTGGCTGTGAGTGTGGTGGATTATGGTAATTCCCTGTCCTGGGCCAAAACGTTGGCACGTTCAAGCCGTGTCGGGGTAGGGGTCGCCGTTGACGGTGATGCCCCGAGCCAGCCCCGCACCATTGGGCCAGAGCGGAGCTGGCTGCTCGGGAAGGTAAGGCGGGTCGCGGCCTGACCCTCGCCCTCTGGCCAGTGCAGCAGAAGGCCGAAACACCTCATCTCAGGAACCAGAAAACCAGCGCAAGGCTGTTGTCCCTGGCCGAGCATCTGGCCCATCATTTGAACGTCCCTGGCCTGGCGGGTGCGCCGGAGACATCACGGCCAGGCCGGTTTCTTTGCGGGGAAACCAGCTCCACAGGCCCCCCCCCCAGGGGACCGCTCGGCGTGCAGCGATTGGCAGGGGCGGCGTGGGCTTGAGGGGTTGGGGTTTGGGGGCTGGGCGGAACCAATTCCCAGACGAAGGCTTGTGGACTGCGGCTCCAAGGCTGCAGAAATCAGGGCCTATTCAGAACAGTGATTCAGCAAGCTTGGGCCCGCAACATGGGTACGGGCGGTGGGTTGGCACGGGACAGCGCCACTGGTGGAGCCGGCAGAGGAACGGCCAGCAACGGGGGGCGGTGGTTCGGGCAGCATCCGAGAGCAAGGATCTGGGCTTTTCGACCGCCGAGCCCGCACCACCAAGCGAACGTCCAGCAGGCTGAGCCAAGGCCGTGAAGCTGGACGCAAAACAGCCGAAATGACACGTTTGAGGGCCGTGGCGATTAAGTTGCCCCAATGTATCGTCGATGCCAGCTGATGCTGGCCCCCATAACACCCCTTTTTTTACACGGGTTTCATGGCAACATTCGCCCCAATGGCACCAAACCGCCTCAACTGTCCAATTGCCTCATGACCGCTCTTGGCGCTTGAAACCAAGTGGGAAAGCGTGGGTTTCGCGCCGCTGCCACTCCTGCTGGCCTTAGGCCCTCTCCATGCCCCCACGCTTCCCATTGCGGCGGCCGAGGTTGGGCCGTGAAGCGATCGGCCCCAAGGCAGTCGGCAAAGCTCCACTGGATTTGAAACAACCCTTCAGGACGAACGCTACATCCTGGCTCTGGCGATGGGTTGGCCCTGAGGTTTTCCCTGGCCGTAGAGGACCTCAGCGACCGCTGGAGATCCTCAAAATGACCAGCCGCCTCCCTGCCGCTGCTGGGCAGCCGTGATGCTCTCGGGCCTGAAACCCTGTCCAGGCGCAGTCCTGGCTGTGGAAACTCTCTAACAAAAATCAGCTGCAGCGCCCGGATCTGTTGCTGAAAGCGTGGTG